>TBL_comb47_HYPODRAFT_10006253_pt1 | contig 12926 bp, 10 predicted proteins | sample TroBogypolimnion_40_FD_10682 | JGI IMG/M metagenome (IMG submission 10682)
GACCCCGGCCGCGGGTGGAGCCCACATGCACCCAGTTGGCCGCCTTGTAACAGGTGCCCGCAAAGCGCCCGCGTTCCACGAAGGTCTCCAGCCACTCCAGGCCCCGCAGTCCAGCTTTTTTCAACTTTCGGAGATGCGCCCGTTTGGGCCGTGGCACACANCTGGTTCGGGAGTGGTCTTGAGACTTTCCACCAACGACGAAACCCAACTTTTTGGGGCCACTCTGCCGGATAAAATCATTCTAAGAACACAACTGGCATGCCCGGTCCACGGTGGCGCGGGCATCCTTGCCCTCTGCCAAGCTGCTGATAGGAACATCCATGTCCCCCCGGCCTCACCCGTTTTCCTTTTTGGCCCCGCCCGCTTCGAGCCGTCCGATGGCTAACAAAATGCCGTGGAGCAGCGCGTGGGGATTGGGCGGGCAGCCAGGAATGTAAACGTCCACCGGAATGACCGCGTCCACCGCACCGCGGGTGGCGTAGTTCACGCCAAAGATGCCGCCGCTGCATCCACACGCGCCGACGGCCACCACGAGGCGCGGGTCAGGCGTGGCGGCGTAGGTTTTTTTCAGCGCCAGTTCCATGTTGCGCGTCACCGGTCCGGTCACCAGCAACATGTCGGCATGGCGTGGTGAGGCGACGAAGTGAATGCCAAAACGTTCGATGTCATAGACCGGGCTGTTGAGTCCGTGAATCTCGACCTCGCAACCATTGCACGAGCCGGCGTCAACGTGCCGGATGTGCAGCGAGCGGCCCAAGACCGACTGAATTCGCGTCTCGAGTTGGCGGCCCGCGGCGGCAATCCATTCGGCGCTCGCGGCTGGCGGTGGGGCTTCCAGCAAGCGCTGATGGGTACCGTCGTCGTTCAAGCGATAGCGGGCCGTGTGGCGCAGGCTGTCGCGGGAGCGGGCGCTCAATTCGCATTGCGGGGTCATGCGGATGGCCGGATCCACATCGGCGCACGAGCCGCAGAAAACGCATTTTGCCAGATCGAGCGTGGCGCTGCGGTTCATGCCGCCCTCGTCCGGCTCGTCGTGCGCCGCAATGGCGCCGGTGGGGCAGACCGCGGCGGCGGGGCGGCTGTCCAGCCAGTGGGTCCAATCAATTTCCGGGCGTCCGCGGGTGCGGGAAGACACCTCCGGCGGCGTCGCGGGATAGGTCGTGGTGACGACGCCGGTTTTCAGACTTTGACGCAGGGTTTCAAACATGGTCAGCGATCGGTGCCCGAGTAGGACAGGTTGAAGCTTTTGTTCAAGACCGGAAAATCCGGGATAATGTTATCCAGAATTGCCTCGCTCAAGGCCGGCCAGTTTTGCAACGATGGATCTTTGATCTTGCACCGTGCCAGCCGATTGCCGGGCGCAGTGTGGACCCAGTGGAAAATCTCACCCCGCCAGCCTTCGACGTACCCCAGCGCCACGCGGTCGGGCGGCACTTCGCCCACCTCCACCGCGAGCGGGCCTTGCGGCAGTTTCGCCAGCACCTGGCGCAGGATGCCGAGGGACTGGAAAATTTCCTCGCGCCGCACCACCATGCGGTGTTGCACATCGCCCTCGCTGAATACCGGCACGCTGAATTGCACCTCATCGTAAAAGTCATCGGGAAAATCGCGCCGCAGGTCGTGGTCAAAGCCCGAGGCGCGTCCGACAAGCCCCACCACCCCGAGATCACGCGCGATTTTCGGTGTCAGCACACCGGTGGTTTCAAGCCGGTCGCGCAGGCCGGAGTTGCCGCGAATGAGCGCCACCAAGTCGGTGCATTGAATCTCGAGTTCGGCCACGAGTTCGGCCAGGACGCGGAGTTGCGCGGCGTCGAAATCGAAGCGCACGCCGCCCAGACAGGCCATGCCGCGCAGCAGGCGGTTGCCGGTGAGTTCCTCGTTGACGCGCAGGATGCGTTCCTTGATGCGCATGGCATGCATGTGCGCGGTGACGAATGCGACATCCGTGCATATCGCCCCAAGGTCGGCGATGTGGTTGTAGAGTCGCTCCAGTTCGAGGCACATCGTGCGCAAAGCCCGGGCGCGTGGCGGCGGCACGACGCCGGCAACCCGCTCGATGGCGTGGCAGAAGGCCGTGGCGTGCGCGAAGCCCGAATCGCCGGAGATGCTTTCGGCCAGGCGGACGCAGTGGGTGATGGGCAGGCTCTCGAAAAGTTTCTCGATGCCCTTGTGGACGTAAAACATGCGGAGTTGAAGATATAGCACCGGCTCGCCCGCCACACTGAAGAGAAAATGCCCCGGCTCGATGATGCCCGCGTGAACCGGCCCGACCGGCACCTGGAACACGCCGTCGCCCTCGACCTTGAGGAAGTTGTGGCGCTGGCCCTCGAAGGCTGGAAGCACGCTGCGCAGATCGAAATCCTTGCGCAGCGGATAGACCTCCGGCCAGTCGTCGTGAAGCGCGCAACGCCGCGGGTTGGGATGGCCTATCAGTTTGATGCCGAAGAGGTCCTGGATTTCGCGCTCCTGCCAGTTGGCCGCGGGCACCGCATGGGTCAGCGACAACAATTCCGGCCGCTCCGCCGCCACCGCCACGCGCACCAGCACAAACGCGTGAATCGAGTCAAGCACATAAAGATGATAGACGAAAAATACCTGATGTTCGGCGCGCGCGTCCTCGGCAAACACCCCGGCGAGACGACCGTGGTGCTTTTTGTAAAACGTCGAGCAGAGCGCCGCCGCGAGGTCCGGCTTCACGTGCAGGTGAAGTTCGTTAGATTGTGGAGCGTCAACGCACTCGAGTTGCGGGCCGAAGCGCTGGGCCAGTTCGTCGCGGAGAGAGCGCAGTGCGGGGAGCAAGTTCATGGGATTCCTCGAATGATGTTAGTCGCCTGTTCTAACAATAGGCGGAGTGACTCCGGCACCCACAGCGAAAACACCAGCAATGCAAGCAGCGGCAGACCCATGGCCACCACGTGACCGACCGGCATCCGTTCGCGCGGGTGCTCCGCCCGCGCCGGGCCGAGGACGAGTCCCGACAGCTTGATCAGCATGCCGCAGAACACCCCGATGAGCGCCGCCAGCAGCACCACACTCACCCACGCTTGCTGCGAAGTGAAGCCCCCGGTCACAATGAGGATTTCGCTGACAAACAAGCCGAACGGCGGCAGCCCGCTCACCGCGACGGCCGCCAGGCACAACACCACCGCCGTCACCGGCAGCGTGCGCCCGACCCCGCCGCCGATGCGCCGGAAATCCAGCGTGTGATAGTGCTGATGGATGTTGCCCGCAGCGAAAAACAGCACCGGCTTGGCCAGCGCGTGGTAGCCCATGTGCAGCAGCGCGCCGAACACCGTGAGCGGCGAGTTCATCCCCACCGCCACGCAGATCAATCCGATGTGCTCGAGGCTCGAATAGGCCAGCATCCGCTTGAGGTTTTTCTGCGTCAGAATGAACGGCCCGGCCAGCACCATCGAGAACAACCCGAACCCTAACAACAGATGGCGGCTGAATCCCGTGCCAAGGCACGCCGTGGTTAGAATGTGGAAGCGCAACAACGCATACACCGCGATTTTGAGTGACACCCCGGAGAGCATCGCGCTGGTGGGCGACGGCGCTTCGCTGTGGGCATCCGGCAGCCAGGTGTGCATCGGGGCGAGGCCGGCCTTGGTGCCATAACCGACTAGCACGAAAATGAATGCCAGGGTGATGAGTTGCGGATTGAGTTGTGGTGCAATCCCCAACAGGTACGACCAGTTGAAACTGGGCATCGTTTCGCCGCCGCCAGGATGAATGGCCGCCGCATACGCGCAGATCGTGCCGAACAACGCCAGCACCAGCCCCAGGCTGCCTAGCATGACGTATTTCCACGCGGCTTCCAGCGACGTCTTGTGGTTGTAGAGCGCCACTAACAACACCGACGACAGCGCGGTGACCTCAACCGCCGCCCACATCACCCCGAGATTGTTAGCCAGCACCACCAGCAACATGCCCGTCGCAAACGTGGGCGTGAGCACGTAAAAGTCGCGGACGCGCCGCGCCGTCAGCGCACCGCTCGCCTCGTCACAGCGGAAATAGCGAACTGCGTACAGCGCCGTGGCCAGCGACACCACCGCGATCAGCAGCACCATCCATGCGCTCAGCGCATCGGCTCGCAGAAACTCGTTCCACTCGGTCACCGCACCGCGCGGCTGCGCGTCCACACTCCGCACCAGTGCCGCGCCGAGCACGAGAAGGATCGCGAAGCCCGCGATGTTGAGCGCCTCCAACAGCACGCGCGGCCGCACCACCAGGCAAAGCAGCCCGACGAGCAACGGCACACAAAGGATGGTGGTCAGTAACATGAGTTCACCATTTCAATTCGTTCAATTTGCTCACGTCCATCGAGTCGAATGACTCGCGAATGCGGAACACCAGCAGGCCCAACACCATCACCCCGACGACCACGTCGAAGAAAATCGCCATCTCCACCACCAAGGGCATGCCGTAGGTGGTCAGCGCGATGGCGGCGAGCATCACGCCGTTTTCGGTGGTGAGCAGCGCGAGCACCTGGGTGATGGCTTTGCGGCGGTTGAGCATCAGGAAAAATCCGGTGAGCAGCAGCGTGAGCGCCACCGGTAGCGTGTTGCTACCTAAGCGTTCCAACGACGTGAACGGGCGTGCGACCACCGACGCCAGCACCGTGAGCGCACCGCAGATGAGCATCGACGCGGGCATGTTCACGAATGGCCGGACTTCCTGTGCGATCTTGATGCGGCGCACCAGTCGCGTTAGAAGCCATGGCAGAAAGATGACTTTGCCCACCAGGGTCAGCACCGCCACGACCAGCACATGCCAGGCCCCGTAGGCGTAGGCGACGACAGCGGCGATGGCGGTCAGTGCCAGCGATTGGAGGGCGAAGAGCCGGATGTTGGTGATGAGCATCCGCTGCACCACCAGCAGAAGCTGGAACACCAGCATCAGCGTGGCGAGCAACGGGATGAGGCGTGAGGCGGCTTCGGAGGCGGGCGCAGTCATTTGAACAGGAAGGTGGAAACCAGTGCCAGCAGAGCCAGCATGAACGCAGCACTCAACAGGTCGGGCACCCGAAACAGGCGCAGCTTGGCGTTGGTGGTCTCGACCAACACCACCGCGCCGACCAGCACTAGCAGCTTCGCGCAAAACCACAGCAAGCCCAGGCCCAAGGCGGCCGGCGTCCCATCCGCGGCCAGCCCCAGCGGAAAGAACAGGTTCGCCAGCAGCGCCATCAGCACGAGTTGTTTGATCGCCGCGCCCCATTCCATGAGTGCCAGATAACGGCCCGAGTATTCTAACAACATCGCCTCGTGAATCATCGTCAGTTCAAGGTGCGTGGCCGGATTATCCACCGGCAGGCGGCCCGTTTCGGCCAGCAACACGATGAACAACGCGGCGAACGCTAGCGCGTGTGCCGGGTCAAAAAACGTCCAGCCAGAGCTTTGGCCAACCCGCACCATCTCGCTCAAACTCGTCGAACCGGCCGCGATGGCGACGGTGAAAATCGCCAGAATCATCGCCGGCTCGGCGATGGCCGAAAGCGTCATCTCGCGGCTGCTGCCCATGCCGCCGAACGCGCTGGCGGGGTCCAGCCCGCCTAGCGCAAGGAAGAACCGGCCCAGCGCCAGCGTCCCGACCAGCGCCAGTGCGCCGCCGAACAAGTCCAGCGGTGCCTGTAGCGTGACCAGCGGCATCATCAGGCCCACCAGCAGCGCGGTGAGAAACACGACATACGGCGCGAACGAGAACACCCACGACGCGTGCTCGGAAATGACCATGTCTTTGCGCAGGAATTTTGCCAGGTCGAGGTAAGGCTGCCAGACGGGTGCGCCACGCCGGTTTTGCAGCTTGGCTTTCCAGTTCTTGATCACACCGCTGACCAGCGGCGCCAGCAACAGCAGCAGCGCGGTTTGTGCAACAATGGCTAACAGGTTGAGGTTCATGTGGCAAACACCAGCAGCAACAGCAGCGTGACGAAGATATATAACAGATAGGCATGGATACTGCCGGCCTGGAGGCCGCGGATGCGCCGCGCCGCCCGCAAAATGAGCCACCGCGCCGGCCGGTAAATCCGCCGCTCAAAGACCTCCTCAACGTGGCTGTCAAACCGCAGGGTCTTGGCGAAGTAGGGCGAGAAGTCGTACTCGCGTTGCACCTCACGGTGCGGCTTGAACAACGCCTTGAACACCATCCGAATCGGCTTGGAGAATCCCGTCGCGGTGTACTCCATGTGCGGCGTCAACTCGCGCTGGCCGCAGTCCCAGGTCGGCGCGCGCCGCAGCCGTGCCCTGCGCCCGAACACCAGCCACAGCCCGAACGGAATCGGCAGCAGACACACTGCCATCAGGGTCAGGCCGAGCGTGGAAACCGTGCCGCCCTTGCTCGCCAGCGTGGTTAGCACCATGCCGTTGCCCGCGCTGAGATGCGCGCTGAGTTGTTGCCCGATGAGCTGCTGCGTCAACGGGTCGAGCAGCCGGATGAACTGCGTCGGAAACAACCCTAACACCACGCACGCCGCTGCTAACAGGCCCATGCCCAGACGCATCGTCGGTGCGGCCTCATGCGCCTGCGCCGCATGCTCGCTGCGCGGCTGGGCCAGAAACGTGATGCCAAACGCCTTGACAAAGCACGCCGCCGCCAGCGCGCCGGTCAGCGCCAGCATCGCGCCGCTCAACGGGAAAATCAGCCGGATCAAATGGTCGGTGGTGCCGAAGCCGCCCAGCAACGCCTGATAGGTGAGCCATTCACTAACAAACCCGTTGAGCGGCGGCAACGCCGAGATGGCCACCGCGCCGACGAGGAACAACGCTGCGGTTTGGGGCATGCGCCGGATCAGCCCGCCCATTTCCTCCATGTTGCGCGTGCCGGTGGCGTGCAGCACCGCTCCCGCCCCCAGAAACAGCAGCCCTTTGAATGCAGCGTGGTTAAGGGTGTGATATGACGCGGCAATCAGCCCCAGCGTGGCCAACAGCGGATGGCCCGTGTGCCGGAACATCAGCGCCGCGCCCAGACCCATGAGAATGATGCCGATGTTCTCGATGCTGTGATACGCCAGCAAGCGCTTCAGGTCGTGCTCCATCAGCGCATACAACACGCCCAACACCGCGGAAACCGTCCCGACGCTCAACACTGTGACGCCCCACCACAACGGCGGCGCACCGAGAAAATCAAACCCAACCCGCACCAGCCCATAGATGCCGGTCTTGATGAGCACGCCCGACATGAAGGCCGAAATGTTGCTAGGTGCCACCGGATGCGCCGCCGGCAGCCAAATGTGAAACGGCACAATGCCCGCCTTGATTCCAAAACCTGTCAAAAAAAGCAGGAACGCCGCGTCACGCCGACCCGGCGGCATCTGCGCCCCGATGTCGTGCAGGCTCGCAAAACTGAAATCTCCCGACGCCTGGAACAACAACGCGAAGCCGAGGATGATGCACCCGGCGTCCAAATGCGACATGATGAAATAGAGCACCCCGGCCCGTCGCGTCGCCGCCTCTTCGTGCTCGAAACTCACCAGGCAATAGGCCGTCAGCGCCATGCATTCCCAGCCCATCAGAAACAGCCAGACATTGTCCGCCACCACCACCAGCACGCTGGCCAGCGCCAGCAGATTGAATCCCGCGCTGAGCAGCCCCACGCTCTTGCGCCCGAAAAAACCCGGTGCATAGCCTAGCGAATAAATGGCGATGGCCAATCCCAGCAGCGAGACAAGCAACAAGAAAAACGCGCCGAGTGGATCGAGCCGCACGGCAAAATGGATCGACGAGAGCAGCGGCGGCAACAGTTCGAAGTGCGGCGCCGGCGTGCCGGGACCACTGAGCAGAAACCGCAGCGCGCCCACCAGCCCGCTCCAGGCACCGAGCGCCGCCAGCCCGAACCCTAAGCCGTTAGCCAGCCGTTCGCGCCGCAGCAACAACAACCCGCTGCCCGTCCCAAGAGTGAAGGCACCGAGCGACCCGACCACAAGCATCGCCGGGGTGAACGGCCCCAGCCACACGCATAAACCCAGCAACACCAAGAGCGCAGGCAGCAGCCCGTAACGCATGCGCTGGCCCGGCCAGGCCGCGGCCAGCGCGGCCGCCACCTCATTTACCAGCTTGAGCAGCCGGGATTTCATTCGTGCAGGGCGGTGAGCTTGCGCGTGTCGAGCGAATCAAACGCGCGCTGGATCCGGTCCACGATGATGCCGATGATGAACACCCCGACGGTTAGATCGAGCAGCACCCCGGCCTCCACCAACAGTGGCATCGCCTTGATGAGCAGCAGGCCGAACAGATAGATGCCGTTTTCCAATATCAAATACCCGCACACCTGCGAGATGGCCTTGGTGCGCCCGATCAGCAAAATGAACCCGGTCACCACCGTGGCCAGCGCCCCAGGCAACAACAACGTGCCCGCGTGCTCCGGTAGCAAGGGCAGCAAGTGCGTTAGAGCCAGCGCCGCAATGGTGCCGGCCGCGCCTAACAAAAGTGAGGGCACAAAGCCGATCAGCGGATCCAGCTCGCGGTCAATCTGCACCGTGCGCATCGCCCGCCGCAACAGGCCGGGAATCAACACGCCTTTGCCGCCAATGGTCGCCAATGCCACCAACACGACCCGCCAGTCCGGATGGTCCTCCATCAGGATTGGCATCACGCCCAGAATGACCCCTTGCACCGACATCGCGCGGATGAGCGCCGGCAGCCGGCTGGTGCCCAGTGCTAACAGATTGAGGCCCATCGCCAGGCCGATCAGCAAATTGAGATTCGAGTTGGCCGATCAGCAAATTGAGATTCGAGTTGTTCATGGCACACCGCCTTTCCATGCCACCAGCAGCGCAAACAAGCACAACAAAAATGCCGTGGTCAGCAACAACGGCACCCGCCGGAACGCAAAGCGCGCCAGCAGCGACTCAACCAGCCCCACCGCGACGATCACGACCAGCACCCCAAGCGCCAGCACCAGCGCGGCCACCCATGGGTTGAGCCGGCCCATCGGCAGCACCGCTTGCACTAACAAAACCGTGAACAATAGCAGTTTCATCGAGGCCCCATGCAGGATCGCGGCGAGCGGCGGCCCGCTGTGATCCAGCACCATGGCCTCGTGAATCATGGTGAGTTCCAAATGGGTGTTCGGGTCGTCGAACGGCACCCGGCAGTTTTCCGCCAACAGCACGATGAACAGGCCCGCCGCTAACAACACCACGCTGGCCCCCATCGACGGCGCGAGCATCACCGCCAGCGCGATGCTGCCGCTTTGCACGCTCAGCGACAGCACCGCGGCGATCATCGCGGCTTCCGCCAGCACCGCATAACTCACCTCGCGCACCGTGCCCATGCCCTCGAACGCCGAACCGGTTTCCATCGCGGCCCAGCCTGTGCAAAAGCGTCCCAGCGCCAGCAGATAGAGCAGCAGCAGCGCGTCGCCCCTGAATGTTAGACCGGCGCCCAGCGGCCCCAGCGGCATCAGCATCGCCGCACCGAGCAAGGCGACCCAGGTCACGGCGGGCAACATAACGAATGCCGGCGAGGCCAGCGTGCTCATCACCACACCCTTTTTCCATAGGCGGGCGAGGTCATAATAGAGCTGCAACACCGGCGGCCCGCGCCGCCCGGCCACCCACGCTTTCACTTTGTTGATGATGCCCGGCAGCAACGGCGCCAGCAGCAACCAGCAGTCGAGACGCAAAATCAGGTCGAGGATCGAATTCATGGCATGCTTTCCAATAAAACCAACAGTCCCAGCGCGGCGAGTCCCGCGAGCACATAGAGGATGTAAGCTGATAGACGCCCGTGTTGCAAGCGGCGCACCGCGGTGGACACTTGCATGACGCGCGAGGCCACCGGCAGAATCACCCGCTCTAACATTGTTTCCGGCACCCGTTCCAGGCGGATCGCATGCAACGGGAAGTGCCCGCGCGGGCGCCGCAACGTGCGCAGCGGCCGCAACACCCAGGTGAACCACCCGCCCGCCAGACTCCCGAACGAACCGCTGGAGTATTGCATTCGCGCGGTGGGTGCCGCGTAGCCACAGTCCCAGGTCGGGCCGCGGCGGAAATTGTTAGCCCGAACCCTGCGCCACAGAAAGGTTGCCGCCGCAACGATCAGCCCGGCCAGACCGAGCTGCACCCAGCCCAGCGTGGCCAGCGATACCGCCGCCTTGGCCGACCATCCCGGATGCCAGGTGCCCGCCGCACTTGCCAGGGCCGGCCACACCAGAATCGGCGCCAACGCCAGCCCCAGGCACACGCCCGCCAGCGCCAGCATCGGCCCGCGCATCCAGCCACCGCATTCATGCGCCTGCGCCGCCGGCTTGCTGCGCGCCGCACCCAGAAACATCATCGAGCCCGCCTTGGCAAAGGTCGCCAGCGCCAGCGCGCCCGCCATGGCTAACAAAATCGCCGCGGGCAACGCCGCCCACGCCGACGCCTCCCGGCCCGCCACCGCATCGAACAGCCCCAGATAGATGAGCCATTCGCTAACAAATCCATTGAGCGGCGGCAGCCCCGCCACCGCCACCGCGCCCAGCCCAAACAGCCCCGCGGTCCACGGCATCCGCCGCCACAGCCCGCCTAAGCGGCTCATTTCCCGCGTGCCGGTGGCATGCAGCACCGACCCCGCGCCGAAGAACAACAGCGCCTTGAACGCCCCGTGATTCCATACGTGCAACAAGGCACCCGCCAGCGCCAGCCGACCCCATGGCGCGTCGCCGTGGCTTCGCGCCAATAGCGCGCCACCAATCCCGATCATGATGATCCCGATGTTCTCCACCGAACAATACGCCAGCAGCCGCTTGAAATCGTTTTGCGCCAGGGCAAACGCAATCCCTAACAACCCCGTGCCCGCCCCCAGCCCGATGACCACCCAGCCCGCCGCCGCCGGCACCGGCAGCCACCCGCTGAAGCGCACAATGCCGTACACCCCCATCTTGATCGCCACCCCCGACATGATCGCCGACACATGGCTCGGCGCGTTGGCATGCGCCGAAGGCAGCCAGATGTGCAGCGGGAAAATGCCCGCCTTCATGCCGAAGCCCGCCAGCGCCAGCCAAAACAGCGGGGCCAGCGCCGCGTCGCCGCGCATCGGTTCGAGTTCCCAGCCGCCGGTCTTCGCCGCCAACAACGCGAAAAATGCAAACAAGCACACCGTGCCCGCATGCGACGCCGCCAAATACAGCCAGCCCGCCGCCCGCACCGCCGGCTTTTTCGCCTCCAGCGTGATGAGAAAATACCCGCTGATGGCAAATGCCTCCCAGGCCATGAGGAAATGCAACCCGTTGGATGCCGTCAGTACCAGCAGCATGCTCAGCATCAACGCGCTCCACCACACCCGCCCACGCGGCGCGGATGCCGGGTATTGCCGGTCAGACCAGTACTCGCGCGAGTAAACCGCCCCCGCCGCGCCCACCACCGCCGCCAACACCACAAACAGCCCGCTCACCCCGTCCAGCCGCAGGTGCACCGCCTCCCCGCCTAGCAAAATTCCCGATTTCCATTCCCAGTCAGCCCCTGCCGGAAAAACCGCCACCGCGGCGGCCACCGCCACCACCGCTCCGGCAAGCGTCAGCCCTAGCCAGACGCGCGGCCACCAGGCCCCCACCGCCACCGCCAGGCCTAACAAAAACAACGCCTGCACTATCAGCGCACCGGTCATCCGGCCTGCCCTTCCTGCTTTTTCCCCTCCGCCGCCGCCGCATCAGCCGCTTCCACCACCCGGAAAATCTCCTCATCGCTCGCCCCGCGCTCCAAGCTGTCCCGCAGCTCGCCGCTCAAAATGAGCCGACTCAGCCGCCCCACCATGTCCAAATGCGCGCGTGGCGAGGGCGCAATGAAAAACAACAGCCGCGTCACCGCCACCCCATCCACCCGCGGCTCGCTCACCGGCAGCCCCGCCGGCACCAGAATCAGCGCCAAGGTCCCAGACTCGCGCCCCAGCGTGATGCGCGTGGCCGGATGCGGCAGCGCAAACCCGCCTCCCACCGGCGCATACGTCACCCCGCCCGGTGCCCGCAGCCGCTGGCCTAACAACTCACGCACCGGCGCCGTCGCCCCGTGCATGCTTTGGGCGATGCGCACGAAAATCTCCGCAACCTCCCCCGCCGCCACCCCCCGGAAAATCCCGCCTGCGTGCAGCAGCGGTGCCAACCGCAACGCGGCGCTCAGCGACGGACCGGCTGCCGCCAAAAAGCCCGCCTTGGTCGCCAACCCGCGCGTCGCCGCCCATTGGGCGACCTGCGCCCGGTCAAACAGCAGCACCCGGCGGTCCGGCGTGTGCGGCAGGCCTTCCTCCCGGATCCAGCCCTCCACGACTTTCTCCGACACTCCAAACGATTCCGCGAGCTGGACGAGATTTAGATACATGGTGCATTCAAAGGGTTCGCCACTCTGCGTCGAGCCGCAGGCGGGAAGCGCACCGGGTCCACTCAAACCGCCCGGTCTAACAAACTCTCCACCCGCTTGCGGCGGCAGGCGCCCGCAAGCCCTATCCCCACCCCACCCCACGCGCAAGAACAATGTGCGAGATTCGGGGACGACAGGCGTCCCGCCTGTCAGGGCAGGCAGGCGTCCCGCCTGTCGTTACCACCAGCAGCAGCCGCTCCTCAAATCCCAAATCCCAAATCCCAAATCCCAAATCTCAAATCTCAAATCTGAGAAATCCGCGGCAAATCCAACGGCACGAAATCCTCTAGCCCCAAGCTTCCGATTCAAAACCTCCGGCTCAGCGAAGCGGATGCCGCATCGCCAAACCGCCACGGCAGTTCGGTGGCCTGTGAGATGCCAATCCGCGGCCCCGCGCAAACCACCACCGGGCGCTCACCGCGGAAAATGCCGCAATCCTCACTGCCAAGAAACTCCAGCCCATGCGCGGCCCGATCAATGCCCAACGCCCGCGCCAAACAACCCGGCCCGGCCGCCAATCTGGCGTCCTTCACCGCCGCACCGCGCCGCTCGCGCATCAGATCGTGGCCCGCCACGGGTTCCATCGCCCGCAACA
>TBL_comb47_HYPODRAFT_10006255_pt1 | contig 12921 bp, 10 predicted proteins | sample TroBogypolimnion_40_FD_10682 | JGI IMG/M metagenome (IMG submission 10682)
GTATTGAGCAGCACCCTCTTTCCGTAATTCGGGGTGTGAATAGCTTTTTTTATAGAATCCTTCATTTCTGTGTTTAATTACAGTAGGGGCAAAACTTCTTCGTCCGCCATAATAATGTTCCCTGAAGTGGTTATCACGATATTGAACGGTATGGTGAAAATTCCCCTCATAGTAATGATTCATATTCGAATGGTATCCGTAATACGAGTGCCAGAAAAGGGGTTGCCATGGTCTCCAATAGTTTGGATAGTAACCGTAATAGTAGGGAGAATGCCAGGCAACATAAGATGGTAAGAATAATAAACCAAGCAGAGGCCATGCGCTGGCTTCCATTACAACAGGTTGTTCAACGACTACTTCCCTGTTTCCTGCAAATCCCGGATTGGCTGTTTGCCCTGCATTGGCATTACCCCCCATGTTAGGCTCAATGATATAATCTTTTCCGTATAAGGCTTCATCACCAATCAATTGAACCTGAACGTTGTTATGGTTGTCTTTCCCAATATAAAAAACAGCAACATCCTGATTTTCATGGGCGTTAATAGCATCTTTAAGAACAATTGTGTGTACTTTGCCGTCGAAATTATCTACTACACTGAGGTAATCAATTTTGCCGTCTCCGTTTAAATCGAGATTGTTAATCCGCGTGTTTTCGTCATTCAGATTTCTCTCAAATAGCTCCAGGGTCTTTGATTCCTGAAATAGTTTCATCACAGCATATAAATTCAGATTATCCCCGGGTAAACCAAGCGAACCCTCCAAATTATCCTGGGATTGTGCTATGGCACAAAAATGCAGCATAAAAAAGCAGCAAGCGAAAAGGACTAGATTTTTCATATAAATAATTTTAATGGTAAAGGTAAAGTTAATTATTTTTTCAATTTAAATTACTTACTGCGCCGAAAATTTAATCAATTCAGATAGTTTTGTTAAATTTGTTTAAGCACAAAAAATAGAATGTATAATTAAAATAAATTACAATGAAAAGTACTATTTATATCACTACAAGTGCCTTTCTTGACGGTTATAAGGTTGTAAGGCAACTGGGTCTGGTTCGCGGGATTACCGTTCGCTCAAGAAGTATTCTGGGGAATATGGCAGGGGGATTTATGACGATATTTGGCGGTAAAAGTGCCATATACACCGAATTGTGCGAGAATGCCCGTGAAGAGGCTTTGCAACTGATGATTCAACATGCAAGTGATTTAGGCGCAAACGCCATTATCAGCATGCGTTATGATGCCAATGAGGTAATGAATGGTCTGACTGAAGTCTTAGCCTATGGAACAGCTGCTGTGGTGGAAAAAATTAATTAGCTGACTATGCAGGGTTAGGTAGGGTAATGAAGAATGTGGTCCCTTCAGCTTCTGATGTAGTAAAATCAACAATTCCACGTAGATGTTGTTCTCCGAGTATTTTCATGCTGTACGTTCCCAATCCCCTCTGAGTTCCTTTGGTTGAAAAGGAGCGCATAAATACCTGCATTTCAATTTCACGTGGAATAAATTTGGGGTTGTGCACTGAAAATTTCAACTTCTTTCCAATTTGTTTGGCCGATAAAGTAACTGTTTGGTCCTCAGTGCTTGCTTCAAGTGCATTCTTTACCATGTTGTTCAGGATCCGGCGTAATAACACGGGGTCACTTTCAAAACAAATATCAACTGAGTCATTGTCAATCACTATATTTTTCCCTTTGGCAACTGAAAGATACTTAAGATCATTGGCAATTTGCTGAATAAACTGCAAACTGTCTATTGACTGGAAATTTACAGTCAGATCGTGGTTTTCGGCTTGCGCAAGTAGTCTTTGCATGCCAATTTCGTCAATAATTTGCTGACAAAGGGAAGCCCCCATTTGAATGAACTCCTGTTGCTCAGTCATTTCTATGGAATCGAAGATTTCAAAAAAACCCTGTAGCCCAGAGGCAACATTCAATATATCGTGATAAAATATTTTCTCAATAATTGCCCTTCGTTTCCTGTCCGTAATGTCAACTAATGAGAATATCGTATATTTTGAATTTTCATGGACAAATGGGGTTGCAGTCACTTCCACATCGAGAAAATTTTCTGCCCCTTTCACAATTCTTCGAATCCGGCATTCTTTCGTTGTTTTCAGGCCAGTAGTCTGACACTGCAGCATTGCATTCACCGCTCCGCAATACCGGCAATGCTCTGAGGTCCCGCATCCCCCCTTTTCCTCAAATGAAAACCGGCAATGGATAGCTTCTCCGAATCGTTGCCCCAATACATCTTCAATATTTTCTACTTCAAGAGTTTTCATTAACACATCGTTAGTATAAACGATTTGCCTGTTCTCGTTTAGAATACAAAAAATAAAGGAGAGGGAGCAGAAAATATCATTAAGGTAAGTGATTTTATCGAGACTAAGATTGCTTTGTAAGACCTCATAAAAGGAGCTTCGCTTTGAAGGGGCAAATTTTGTTTCCATAGCCGGTTTATTAATCATGCAAAGTAATATGATTTTTATAGAAGTAGCACCTCTGGCAAAAAATATTATATCTTTTTATTTATATTTTTACTGTTAAGATATAAATTTCCTAACAAAAGCGGTGAACAAAGACATTTGTAAGTAGAAATTACGAATGCACAGAAAATGGAAAATGAAAGCGCCGCAATCGGCTGATTACGACGCTGTTCATTATAAGCAGAGGTTGATTATACGGTATAAGTGGAGGAAGCGGTGTCGCCACCTCTGCCAGTCCAGTTGGTATGGAAAAATTGACCACGCGGTTTATCTACCCTTTCGTAGGTATGGGCACCGAAATAATCCCTTTGAGCCTGAAGAAGATTGGCGGGTAATCTTTCGCTGCGGAAACCGTCGAAATAGGTCAGTGAAGTGGCGAGGCAGGGAGCTGGAACGCCATGGGTAATCGCTGCTGCGACAACGCGACGCCACCCGGCCTGAGCCTTTTCCAATGTAGTTTTGAAGTATTCGTCAAGAAGCAAGTGTTCAAGAAGCGGATTTTTGTCGAATGCCTCCTTGATTTTGCCTAAAAATACGGAACGGATGATGCATCCACCGCGCCACATTAAGGCTATTCCGCCATTGTTTAAATTCCAATGGTACTCTTTGGCAGCTTCACCCATCAGGTCATAGCCCTGGGCGTAGGAGATGATTTTAGCACCAAGCAGGGCATCCTTTAAATCATTTAAAAACTGAACTTTATCTCCTTTGAAAAGTTTATCAGGTCCACTCAGAAAGTGGGATGCTTTGACCCGAAGATCTTTTTGTGCAGAAAGGCAACGGGCAAAAACAGACTCCCCAATTAGAGTAAGTGGAATACCCAGGTCAAGTGCGGCTACTCCGGTCCATTTACCGGTCCCTTTTTGCCCGGCTGTATCAAGGATTTTTTCAACCAGCGGTTCCCCGTTCTCATCTTTATAACCCAGAATATCACGGGTTATTTCGATCAGATAACTATCTAAGTCCCCTTTATTCCATTCTGCAAATGTGTCATGCATCTCGTCGGCAGTCATCCCTAACAGCTCCTTCATCATCTGATAGGCTTCGCAGATAATCTGCATATCACCATATTCGATACCATTGTGCACCATTTTAACGAAATGACCGGCTCCATTTTCTCCTACCCAATCGCAACAAGCTTCATTTCCCACCTTGGCAGCTACTGCCTGGAAGATTTCTTTTACTGCGGGCCAGGCAGCCGGTGACCCCCCCGGCATCATGGATGGTCCGAGTAAGGCCCCCTCTTCACCACCTGAAACACCTGTTCCAATGTAAAGTAGCCCTTTGCTTTCTACATAATTGGCTCGGCGTATGGTATCCGGGAAATGTGAGTTTCCACCATCGATTATAATATCACCGGGTTCAAGGTGAGGGATGATTTGCTCAATAAAATCGTCAACTGGAGAACCAGCCTTTACAAGCATCATCACTTTTCGCGGGCTTTTAAGATTGGCACAAAGATCTGCGATGGAATGACATCCAATAAACTTCTTTCCAGCACCACGACCCGTGACAAATTTGTCAACTTTATCGATAGTCCGATTATAAACTGCAACTGTAAATCCTTTACTTTCCATGTTCAATACCAGGTTTTCACCCATTACTGCAAGGCCAATCAAGCCAATGTCTGCTTTTTTCATGTTTCTGATGTTTCTATTGTTACTAATGTTTCTACTATTTCTATTATTTCTTTATTTCTAATTTCTTTTTCTATAATTTGAATCCCAGTTGATTGAGTTTATGAATTGCTTTGATATTATTGATTTTGCAAAAGATTCTAAAAGCTGGAAACTCACGCCTGACCGGGTAATCACCACGTTGTTTTTCAAAAGTTTCAACAGATTTTCTCAGACGTTGATCATCCTGGCGGATATCATAAGTGGCGAGAATTGCCCCTGCCAGAATCTGCTGTGTGGATTTCCCCGTTCCGTCGATAAAAATATCGGGTGACGGTGGGGGTTCAAGGCCCGAACATTTCCAATTATTTATCCCTAACTTAAAAAATTTACTTAATGCTCTGATAGTCATGACTGTACCATTAGCCTTTCCGTCTCTTGAATAACCTGCAATATGTGGTGTTCCTAAATCGGCCAGGTTTAAAAGTTCACGATCTATTTCCGGCTCATTTTCCCAACAATCAATTACAGCGCCCGAAATCTGTCCCGATCGTAAAGCAATTTTTAAGGAATTGGTATCAGTTACCTCTCCTCTGCAGGAATTGATAATGACCGGTTTTCTTTTAGCAGCTGAAATAAACTGGTCATCAGCAAGATGATACGTTTTGTCAATTCCTTCCATATTCAGGGGAACATGCAAGGTTATAATATCTGATTCCCTGAGAAGCTCATCCAGATTCACAAACCCCTTATTCCCTTCAGACCTGGACCGGGGCGGATCATTCAACAAAACCCTCATTCCAAGTATTTCGCACAGGCGAGCCACTTTGGCACCGACATTACCAACTCCTATAATTCCGATAGTTTTTTCTTTGAGGGAGAAGTTTTTCCGTTCAGCCATCACGATCAAGGCAGAGGCGATGTATTGTTCGACCGATTTTGAATTGCAACCCGGGGCATTTGTCCAACTTATTCCCGATTGTTCACAGAAGGCGGTATCGATATGATCAAATCCGATGGTTGCGGTAGCAATAAATTTAACTCTTGACCCGGTGAGTAATTGTGCGTTACAATCGGTTCGTGTTCTGGTAATCAGAGCATCGGCATCTTTAACGATCTCGGGAGTGGTCTTGTCACCCGGAAGATATATCACTTCAGCAAAAGGCTCCAGAGCACCTTTGATATATGGAATTTTATTATCAATAATAATCTTCATGTCAATCAGTTAGGGTGTTTAACGATTCTCGCTGTAATAGTTTTTCACCATTTCGTCCATGACCCAGTTTGTGCGGGCCCCTGTTTTTCCGGTAGAGGGAGATTCACCCTCTCCACGCAAAGAGGCTACTATTTTCTCCATAAGATAGCTTTGGACATACTTTGGTCTTTCGAATGGGAATTCATGATGTCCGGTACCGTTTTCAAGAACTACTGGTACCGATTTAAAGGTGGAGAATATTATCCTGCCCTGATCTCCAATGATCTCAACTTCATCCAGATTATTGGATTCGGATGTTGCAAAACACCAGGTGCCGGTTCCTGCTACTCCTGATTGATGTATCCAGTTAGCCATAACCAGATCTTCGGCAGGGTAGAGGTGGGCCTGATTCAGGGCATTCGCCCTCACCCTTTCGATGGGGCCAAAAATATAATCCAGAAAATCGAGGGTATGTGACGCCAGGTCAAATATCAGACCTCCGCCGGAAATTGCAGGACTATAGCGCCATGAGGCAATATGAGTCTCTGATTCACTTTCCGGAGGGTGGTAAAAACGGACATTAACAAGACGAATTGAGCCAATCGCTCGGATATCCACTAACTCTTTAATTTTCAGAAATGCGGGCAATGTTCGTCTGTAATATGCAGTATATAATGGAATTCCAGTTTTTTCGGAAACTTTAATCATTTCCAGACACTCGGCATGGGTTCGGGCCATCGGTTTTTCCACATAGACCGGTTTACCTGCAAGCATTGCTTTGACTGCATATTCCAGATGAGCGTCGGGAGGAGTTGCCACATAGATCGCATTAACTTCCGGATCATTGATCAACTCGTCGGCATTGCTGTACCATCTTGGAACATTATGACGTGTCGCATAATCTTCTGCAAGTACTGCATTCCGACGCATAACGGCAACCAAACTTGAGTGTGGTGTTAACTGAAGAGGCGGACCACTTTTTACTTCAGTCACGTCTCCACACCCAATCAATCCCCATTTTACCTCCTGTAGGATCATATCACATTAATCTTTAAATCGTTCGCGAACAGCCCAAAGTCCTAATGCAGGGTTGGAGATGTAATAGAATTCTTCACCTTCGGCGGTCTTATTCCATCCATCCCGGAGTTTATCAGGATTGAATACTTTAATCATCTCTTCAAGTTTGGCGTACTTAAATCCCACACTTTCAATTTCTTGTTGTGTCAGATTTTCTTTCTTATTGCCGGGGCAGTATGTTACCGAGAAACGACCTTCAGAAGAGCCATGAATCAGGTGGGCAGCCGCGCTTAAATTACTTTTCAGATCCTCATTCTCACGCACCGATTTCAAAGTCTGAGGAGTCCCAAAATAGCCGTATTTGCGAATCATCCGGTCGATCTCTGCATCCTCACCAAACTCTTTAAGGGCAGGTGCAAGGACAATCAATTCTCCGCCATCAGCAATGGCCATTCGTGTGCGATACACCGATTTATTTCCTAACCAGGTAGATTTAAACTCAGCCGGATCGAGGTAAACCACTACTTTTTTCATGGGCCTGTCAAGCATATTGAAGTTTACCTCAATGGAGAGGGCTGCTGCTGCCTTGAATACTTCTTTATCATCACCAATATACAAACCGCGCACTTTCAGGGTCCCATCTTCGGGATCCATCCCAACAACAGTGAGAATATACAAAATTGGAAGATGTTTTGCAAAATGATGACTTGCGTAATCGAAGATCCGGCGTACAGGTGTCTGTGGACGGCCCATCATCTTTTCCATGCCAAATGCTGCTCCGATAAAATGGCTCTTATTGATTCCTTCAGCACCACCGGTTCCCACGAATATATTTTTATTGTGATTCGCCATTCCTACAACTTCATGCGGAACCACCTGCCCGATGGAAAGGATCAGATCGAAGCCACCTTCAACCAGTAATTTGTTTACCTGAGCCGGCCATGCAAAGTCTACAGCATTACCCGATACTTCCCGAATATATTCGGCTGGCACTTCTCCTAAAGTAACTACATCGTTTCTCCAGTCATGATCACGGAATAACGATTGGGGAATATCTCCAAACATTTCGCTGATCTGATTTTCCGTCATAGGAGTATGGGTTCCCAGGGCAGGCAGAATATCAGTAAGTTTGTCTCCGTAATATTCATAAGCATAGTGAGTTAATTCACCTGCGCGTGAAGGAAGCCTCGTGAAATCTGGCGGAATGGCAAGGATTTTTTTCTTTTTTCCAAGAAGCGCCAGGGCGGTGTATAATCCCTCTTTTAAATCATCGTGTGAAAGATCAGCCTTTGTTGAACCTGTTTGGAAGTAGATCATGTCTGTTGTTTAAAGTTTTACTTAATTTAACAAAAAAGTAAAGCTGGTTATTTCCTAAAAGTAAATATTTTTTAAACTATCCTCAGTGATTTAAAACTAAATCTTCGGATTATCTTCTGACCCTGGCATTTCCTTTCCAGATGCTCCATACCATTTCCTCATCGGCAGGCTGAGCATAATCGGTCAGGAAAGTAGTTGCCAATGCGCCTGTTGCCCAACCAAATTGGGGCCATTTTTCAGGGGTCCAACCCTTAAGTATTCCATAGAGCAAGCCGCCCACAAAACCATCTCCGCCACCGATTCGATCCAGAACCTTAATATTACGGGGTTCAATCACGTGCCAGTTATCTCCCTCAAGCATAATGGCGCCCCATAAATGTTCGTTCGAATCGATCACCTGGCGCAAGGTCGTTGCAAATACCGAAGCGGCAGGGAAAGCCTCTTTGACACGACCAATCATCCCTTTAAAACCTTCAATTTCTGTATTAATACCTTCTCCTCCTGCCTCAGGTCCTTCGATCCCAAGGCATAGCTGAAAATCTTCTTCATTTCCGATCAAAATATCTGATAAACCTGCAATTTCGGCAAATACTGCACTTAATTCAGCCTCGCGACCCTTCCAAAATGATGCCCGGTAGTTCAAATCAAACGAAATACGTGAATTGTATTTTTTTGCGAAACGGGCGATCTGAAGACAAAATTCACTTGTTTCGGGAGACAAAGCCGCTATTAAACCCGACAAATGAACAATTTGAACCCCCTCTTTTCCAAAGATCCGTTCCAAATCAAAATCCTTGACATTTAAGGTTCTACCCACTTCTCCTGCACGATCATTCTGGACTCTTGGACCCCGCGCCCCTGTGCCGCTATCGGCAATATTAAATTGATGGCGATAGCCCCAGGGATCGCCCTGAGGGACGTCCGGCCCTTCAAAGGTCATATTACGACTCCCCAGGTTGGTTTTAATAAATTGGGCAATTGGGCTGTCTTTTACAAAAGTTGTGAGAACCTTAACAGGTAGTCCCAGATAGGAGGAAATACTTGCAACATTGGTTTCCGCACTCGTAGCATACATCTGAAACAGATCGCTGCTATGAACAGGTTGTCCATTCACGGGTGTAATTCGGACACCCATACTGGTTGGAACCAGTAACGACCAGGCAAAATCTTTTTTTAATGGAAGAGTCATATTGATTATGTGATTGATAATTAATAAAATGAATTGATTAAACCCCGCTATAGGCATTAAAACCGCCGTCTACCGGAATTACAATCCCTGTTACGAAAGCGGAAAGATCCGATAAAAGGTATAATGCAGCACCTTGCAGGTCGTCTGGATCGCCAAATTTACCCATTGGGGTATTGGTGACTATTTTGTTCCCGCGGGCCGAATATTCTCCCGTTTTTTCGTCGATAACAAGGAAGCGGTTTTGATTGGTAATAAAGAATCCGGGTGCAACTGCATTGACTCTGATCCCTACCTTGGCAAGGTGCACAGCTAACCATTCAGTGAAATTATTCACTGAAGCCTTAGCTGCGGAATAGGCTGGAATTTTCGTTAACGGGTGATAGGAGTTCATGGACGATATATTTAAAACCACTCCGGATTTCTTTTCCAGCATATCTTTGGTAAACACCATGCTGGGGAGAACCGTTCCTTTAAAGTTTAAAGCAAAGACTTTATCAAACCCCTCCATTTGCAGTCCGTAAAAAGATTTTTCGAGGTTAGAAAGATCGGTATCTTCCAGCTGCTCTATTTGTGTTGTGGCCTGAGGAGAATTGCCTCCGGCACCGTTTATCAGCAAATCAATCGGGCCAAGCAGATCATTAATGATTGCCTTTGCACTTTCGAGCGACTCTTTGTCAAGGACATTGGCTTTAACGCCAATGATTTCAGTATTAAATTCTTTAGAAAGCTCTGCAGCTACCTCTTTCGCAAGATCCTCATTGAGGTCAACAATGGCAACTTTTGTTCCGACTGAAGCCAGTGCTTTTATTAGAGAGATGCCTATAACACCAGCTCCGCCTGTGATTACACAAACTTTTCCATTTAAATCGTCAAAAGATAATTTTTTCATAATTCGATTACTAAATTTTATAAGAAATTTTTATTGTTGTTACAAGGAGACGTAATATTTCAAATTTTCTTTGGTTAATATGTCAATAGACGTATAATTGGCTTTGTTTACCTTCTCTTTTCTCACAATCTGATCAAAGAGCAGATTTACGGCTGCAAAACCTTGTTTTTCAGGATTCTGGTTTAAAAGAAAATCGATTTTACCTTTCAGCAGCAGCTCGGTATTTTTGGGAATTAAATCGTAACCGACTATTTTAGGACGGATTTCATAGGTGTTAAATAAACCTGCCACGAGATGTACTTTTGAATTAGTTACAAATACTGCATCAATTGAGTTTACTTTTGCGATACTGGTATTTAATTCCTTGGCAGTCTCTATTTCATCCGCAGAAACCTCCATTTTAATGATCCGGTGCGATTTATGACTGACAGATTCGAAATAATTTAGAAATCCGCTTTCACGCAACAGCAAGTGATTCGCATTCTGGAGGTCTTTGGTAATATGAATCATTAGCACGTTGCTTTTGGGAGCTATTCCATAATCGAGTATTTTTGCAGCAAGAAATCCACTTTGAACCGAATCCTGCACAATAAAGCTGATAGGGTTGGCTTCGGTTAGGTTTGAATCAATGAAAACATAAGGAACAGATCTCTGGTCGAGTACTTGTGTGAATTTTAAAGACTCACGTTTGCCCCAAGGTGCAAGAAGAATCCCATCTGGTGAGGATTCAAGTATTTTATTCGCTTCTTTGGTAAATGACTCCGGATCTTCCATTTTGAAATGGTGTGGCTGAAGCCGAATGCCATACTGAGCTAACTGATGAACTGCTTTCTCTATTCCTTCCTGCGGTTTGGACCAATAGGAATCCTTCCCGGACGCCCGTGGGGTCAGGGAAGCAAGATTAATAATCTTTTTCGAAGCAAGTGAGCTTGCCAGAATATTCGGTCTGTAATCAAAATCCTGAATTATCTTGAGTATTTTGTCTCTTGTTTCAGCCGAAACTTCACCGCGCTGATGGAGAACCCGATCAACCGTTCCGATTGACACGCCAGCTTTAAGGGCAATGTCCAGAATTCTGGTATTCTTTATCATCCGGTCAAAATTTTGTATAATTGAATACAAAACTAATAGATTTATTTAAAATAACGTGTACGAACACGGAAAAAATGTTTTAAAACATAAAAGTACTTTTTTTGCCTCGTATTGTTTTGAATTTGAAATAAAACAAACTACTTTCGTGAACGAACACGGCATTATTATTTTATTATAATCTACTTTAATTGAATCGTATAAATATTTAAAAAACAACAAATTGCTAAATATATTAATAAGATGATGAAAATAGGAAAATACAGCTTGGGAATAGGCGACCGGTTTGGTCATCAGGGGGAAGCGCAATTAAGGGCAATTATTAAGGCAGCTGCGGCTGGCATCGATATTGTACCTGTATGGAATAAATCTAACAGAGAGCATTCCTATATTCATTCAAATCCAGGCGACACCCGGATTGAGGCTGATGCAGCGGTTCGTGCATTAATGTTTCCTGGTAGCTATTTTGTCGATGCAGATCATATTAATCTCTCGAATGTTCAGGGTTTTATATCGGCATCCGATTTTTTCACACTGGATGTTGCCAGTAAAATAGGGGCGGGGTCCAGCGATGAAGAAATCTCCGCTTTTATCGCCTCGTCTGAAAAGTATACCGGAACCTTGAATATTCCAGGTATATTGAATCCATTTGAAGTGTCTGAAGAGTTGTTGATTGGTATTGGCCGGAAGTTTTTAGCTGCAATTACTGAGGCCGGAAAAATCTATAATTTTATAAAAGAGCAAAAAGGAGCAGCTAATTTCGTAACCGAAGTCTCAATGGATGAGGTGGAGATTCCCCAAACTCCCGTTGAATTGTTTTTTATATTAAAGATGATTGCTGCTCAAAATATTCCGGTTCAGACCATTGCTCCGAAGTTTACCGGCCGGTTTAATAAAGGGGTAAATTATGTTGGCGATGTTGCACAGTTTTCAAAGGAATTTGAAGAGGATGTATTGGTTATCGATTATGCAGTCAGGGAATTTGAATTGCCTGATAATTTAAAGCTTAGTGTCCATTCGGGATCTGATAAATTCTCGATTTACCCCGAAATTTCAGGTGTTCTGAAAAAATACGACAAGGGTATTCATGTTAAAACTGCCGGCACTACCTGGCTCGAGGAGGTGATAGGACTGGCTCTTGCCGGAGGTGAGGCACTTGAGCTTGCAAAGTTTATCTATATTAATGCATTGTCCCGGCAGGAAGAGTTATGTGCACCGTATGCTGATGTCATAGATATTAAGCAGGATGAATTGCCTACTGCTGATGAGGTAAAACAATGGGGAAGTCAAAAGTTCGCTAATACGCTGCGCCATATCCCGGGTCATCCCGATTATAATCCGAATTTCAGACAGTTAATTCATGTTGGATATAAAATTGCGGCAGAATGCGGTGACCAATATACCGGATTACTTGAAAAACACTCTAAGATAATCGGTGACTGTGTTGAAGAGAACCTGTTTGACAGGCATTTGAAAAGGTTGTTTGAAATGCAGTGAAAGACTATTAGACTATTAGGCTGTTAGACTTTAGGCTATTAGGTTGGGAATATTCAGATTTAGTTCTGAATATTACAATAGAGAATAGAATTTTCCTAATAGCCTACAGCCTAACAGCCTAAAGCCTAACAGCCTACAGCCTAAAGCCTAACAGCCTAACAGCCTACATCCTAACAGCCTACATCCTAACAGCCTACAGCCTAACAGCCATTACTTGCAATAAGTTATAAGAGTATTACATTTTAATCCTAAAATAAGAAAAGCATGAAACCATTTATGGATGATGAATTTTTGCTTCAGACAGCAGCAGCAAGGAGTCTGTATCATGAATTTGCAGAAACAATGCCAATTTTTGATTACCACTGTCATATTTCTCCTCAGGAGATTGCCGAAGACCGGCGGTTTAATAACCTCGCGGAGGTCTGGCTTCACGGTGATCATTATAAATGGAGAGCGATGCGTGCAAATGGGGTGGATGAAAAGTTTGTTACCGGAAACGCCAGTGATTGGGAAAAATTCCAAAAGTGGGCTGAGACAGCTCCCTATACCATGCGCAACCCGCTCTATCACTGGACTCATCTTGAATTGCGTCATCCCTTCGGCATTAAAACACTATTGAATTCAA
>TBL_comb47_HYPODRAFT_10006256_pt1 | contig 12920 bp, 13 predicted proteins | sample TroBogypolimnion_40_FD_10682 | JGI IMG/M metagenome (IMG submission 10682)
TGAACTGCTGGCTGGGCTCGAACAGCACGTTCGGGATCAGAAAGCGCAGCGCACCCGCCGCCGTGGCGCTTGCGGCGAAGGCGGCGGCCATCCAGCCCAGCGAGAGCTGGAAAATGCCACGTCGTGAAACGTTGTTGTTGTTTTGTTCCATAGGTTTGAGCTTAGGCAGGGATGAGTTCGACGCGCTCCATGGTGATCGCGCCGGTGGGACAGCGCACGGCACACAGGCCGCAGCGGATGCAGCGGGTTTCGTCCTTGATGATGGCGCCCTGTTCGCCACGCACTGGCTGGCGGCCATAACGGCTCAGGAAAGCGGTTTGCAGGCTTTCGTTGCCGCGCAAGTTCACGGCATCCACCAGCCGCAAACACGATTCCGGACAAACGTCCGCGCAACCGCCGCACAGAATGCCTTCGTCGCCGTTGAACACCGGGCCGACGTGGCATTTCAAACAACGGTCCGCCTGCATGCGCGCCACCGCCTCGGGATAATTCCGCTCCACTTCGGCAATGCCGATGCGCCGATCCAACGGCAACGTCGGCGGTGACTGGCGGGTGAGCTTTTCATAATCCGGCTTCATCTTGTAGCGCAGCGTGTGATAGATCGTCACCCGCGCCTGGGTCGGCTCGGGCGGCACTATGCCGGTTAGAAATTTCATGATCGAATTGGCCGCGCGCTTGCCCTCGGCAACGGCGGTAATGATGATCCGTGGCCCGAATGCCACGTCACCCCCGGCGAACACGTCGGGCCGCGAGGTGGCCAGCGTGAGCGGATCGGTTTGCAAGGTGCCGCGCGGAGTCACCTTCAAATTGTCCTCCGGGCGAATCCATGCCAGATCCGCCGACTGGCCGATGGCGAGCACGACCGTATCGCAATCGACGATTTCCTCGCTGCCCTCAATGAACTGGGGGTTGAAACGCCGGTTCTCATCGAACACGTGGCTGGCTCTTATCAATTCGATGCCGCACACTTGGCCGTCGCGGCCGAGGATGCGTTTGGGACCCAGCCGGGTGTGCAGTTTGATTCCTTCCTTTTCCGCTTCCTCGATTTCCTCGTGGGCCGCCGGAATCTCATCGAGGCTTTCCAGGCAATACATGTGGACTTCCGGCACGCCTTTGCGCACGGCCTCGCGCGCCACGTCGAGCGCCAAGCGCACTTGATCGGGAGGCTCGGTATCGCGATCAGTCAACTCCTCTAGGGCGGCTGTAGCGGTGCGCAAGGCCGAGCGCAATTCCATTTCACTCATGCCCGCGATTTTCTCCGCCTGCCTAACAACCGAACGCGCCACGTCGAACGCCACATTGCCGCCGCCGATGACGACGACCTTGCGGCCAAGCTCGACGCGGTAACCGAGGTTGACATTGAGCAGAAAATCAATCGCCCGCAAGACCCCGTCATTCTGGACTCCCTCAATGCTTAACTCCCGGCTTTTGTGCGCTCCGATGCCGAGGAACACAGCTTCAAATCCCTGCTGTTGGAGGTCGGCAAGGGTGAAGTCTGTGCCTAACCGAGTGTTCAGGCGAATGTCCACTCCCAGCGAAGCAATGGCGTCAATCTCCGCCTGTACGACATCGCGCGGCAACCGATACTCCGGCACCCCTAGCACCAGCATCCCTCCCGCAAGACTGTGGGCCTCAAACACCGTGGGCGCAAACCCGGTCAAGGCCAGCTCATGGGCGCATGAAAGACCCGCCGGACCCGCGCCGATCACCGCCACCTTGCGCTTGCCGCCGATCTGCTCGCGGCGCGGATTCTTCAGTACCGGATAGACGCGGTTCAGATCGAAGTCTTTGGACTCCGCGCCGAATTTCTCGCAGACAAAGCGCTTCAACGCGCGAATCGAAACCGAGGCGTCCAGCGCCCCACGGCGGCACTTCGCTTCACAGGGCGCAGCGCAAACGCGTCCGCAGATCGATGCGAACGGGTTGGGTTCCCGCGCGATGATGTAGGCGTCTTCGTAGCGCCCCTCGGCAATCGCCTGCACGTAGGCTCCGGAGTCCGTGCGCACCGGACACCCCTCGCGGCAGAGCACCTGCCGCGAGAAGTATTTCACATCCGGTAACTCGACTGTGTAAGTCGCTGGCATCAACAGGGTTTTTGGTCGGAACGGTTACTTGCCGGCCTTGTCTTGAACTTCCTTGATCTTGGCCTCCGCGGCGGCCTTGTCCGCAGGCGTGGCCTTCGCCAGTTTGGCTTCCACCATGGCCTTCTTGCGCACGCTTGAATCATACACCAGGAAGTCGTATATCTTCTTGCCGTCGTCGGCGCTGATGCCCGAGCCGGGCTTGTGCATCATGCGTTTGACGTAGCGCGACCATTCGTCGGGCAGCGCGTAGTCGGAATTGATCGGGCGGCTCAGCTTGTGGCACTGCGTGCATTTCGCCGCAAATACCTGATAGTCCTGCTGTATCGCTTGCGGGTACTTCGTGACATTGACGGTGGCCGGGCCTTTCTCAAAGCGTTCGACCCGCGCCTTGGTTTCGGCGTCCATCGCGTCGGCGGCCCGTGTGATTGCGGCTCCGCTGAGCCCAAGTGCGGTCACTCCGAGAAGGAGCGTGAGTTTTGTGTTAATGATCATAATGATATCTGCCTTTCGTTTGTTGTTGTTGTCTGACTGATGAAACCACTGCTAGAATCCGTATGAGAGTTGCAGTATGAAGCCACTGCCAGGCGTTGCATAGGGCCCCTGGCTGTGAAACCACTCGTAGTCGCCTTCCAGTTGGAAGGTGTTGGTGAAATAGTACACAAAGCCCGCCGTCGTGCGGTCGGTGCTGGTGCCCAAACCGTCATGCATCGTGTCATAGCGCGCCACCAACTCCAGACTGTTGACCAGCGGCAGATCCAGATCCAAGCCGGCGAACTTGTAGGCGCCCTGAACCCACCAGCCATCGGGCCTGGCGGTGCCGATATCAGCGGTCTGCAACCAGGTGCTGATATACTCGCCCTTGAACTCGACGGACGAGCCGACATGCACGGCGGCATCGAGCACTGCCGCGGACCACCGCCCCTGTCCGGCGTTGTCCCACTCGCCGGTCTGTCCCGAAATGCCGACTTCAAAGTCATGATGGGCGGAAAACGGCATGAAATAACCCACCCGGCCACCATAGCAGGGGTTGCGATGCAGGTTGCCACCATTGCCGACGTTGCCGCCGAGATCCAGATTGGGTTGTGGATTGCCATTGGAATCCAGATAGGTTGAGTTGGAGGTTCCGTCCACCGACGAGGTGCCGTTGACGCCATAGACCGAATAGGTGACCAGGCTGCCGGATGCGCCCACGGGGGCGGCGCCCCGCAACTGGATGCCCACGCCGCTGCTGGGCAGCACCGAGCGGGCCAGCGGGTCATCCGGGATTTTGTTGAGCCAGCCGGCACCGCGCTCCTGATAGGTTCCCAGCGGCAGTATCATATCGCCAGCCACCACCGTCACATAGTCGTTGAACAGATAGTCCAACCGCGCGAAACTCAGATCCACCGCGGTGGAATGACCAGAGTTGAGGATGTTGCCGTTTGGCAGAACCGTCTGGTTGTTTCCTAACATGCAGCAGCAGCAGTTTGGAGCCGAAGTATTGAGCCAGTTCCGCGACGTGCGGCAGGATGGTCTCGTCGGCGGAGCCGTTTTCGAGGGCGACAAGGATTTTTTGATACATGGGATTGCGGTTGGGGGGCGGCTTGGGTTCATTTACCGACGAGGATTCGCCAGGCTTCCTTGAGTGATTCAGGCAGGCTGTAAATGTCCATCACTGTAATCACAATGGCACTGGCCCAGCCAAGGAGCAACAGAATCCAGCCGTTGCGCCACTTGCCCATGATTTTGCCTGAGGAGCTGAATTACCCGCCCTACCATAGCAAATACAACGGGATCGAACGCTACTGGGGAGGTCTGGAACGGTCGTGGAACGGATATCTGCTAGACAGCGTCGAAGGAGTCCTCATGCGGGCAAGCCGGTTTGTCTGGAGGACCGCCCGGACGACAAGCACACTGCTGAAGGGCGTTTACCAGAAAGGCGTCAAACTTTGCGGCAGCGAAAAGAAGGAGCTTGAAAAGCGTCTGTCGCGCTCGGTTGAACTGCCATGGTGGGATATAACAATTCAGCCTTTAGTGGTAAATCAGTAAGTTCTTGCTCCCTAACAGGATGAGGAGAGTCCGTCGGTGCCGAGTCCGACCCAGGCCAGAACGGCTACCAAGGACATTTTGTGGAAGATCCCGTGGTCCGAGATGTTGCGTGCCCTGCCGATGAAGAGATTCTTGATGCGCTTTCCCGCCTTCTCTGATGGATTCATGAGCGCTGTGTTGAATAATCGGACATTGGCCTGTGCAAGCGCGCCCCTCCTCCGGAGGAGAAACGCTTAGGGTGATGAGGTGCGGACGGAAGACTCCGCGATCGGCGGAGAGGGAAGCGAAGTGACGGCATTGGGTTTTGGCTGCTGGACTGCGGGCCGCAACCATCCAAGCCCGGCCTCGAAAAGCAATCACCAATTTCGGCTCCGGCGCCTCGCGGCGGGCCTGGCGGCGAACCGCAAGCAAGGGCTCGATATGGCAATGGTGAACTACCTGTGGCCGACTTCAACCGTCCTGCCGCCTCATTGATGCTGCTGCCGACATCCTCCTCTCAAGAGCCGAGCGTCACATCGATCTCGCTGCCTTTCACCTCGCCGAGCCCGGTGGCAAAGGTTGTCGCCATGCCGTCAGGCGTGACTTTGGAAATCGTGTAGGGGAAGTAAGTAATGGTCACATTGAGCTTGCCGCTGCCGTCAAAGGCCAGGCCGAATGGGTTGTTGAGCCCGGAGACAAAGGCGGTCACCGTGCCGGCAGACGTGATTTTGTCAATTTCACCAATCCCGGGATTGCTCACAAAGAGCGTCTGGGCGGATACGGGAGTGGCGAGAGTGAGAATGGCAACCGCGGCCAGCGCGTGGAGCATGTGGCGGCGAATGGTGCATGGGTTGGCCTTCATCGGGGACGAGAAATGGCGGGACTGGGGGGGCGTGCTCGTGGCGAACTGGGTCATCCGTCCTGGCAGTCGCTCGGGCCTTCCGGCGTTTTGGCCGGCGAGGTGGCGTGCACGGATTTCAGATAGTCCGTTCTCTTTCTGGTTAGATCCAGGTTGAAGAACAAGCCGCCCTTGCTGTATGGATAGCGCGCCGCGAAGAACGCCACATTGGCATCCCGGTATTTCACCCACGCTCTCTGGGATTCAACGAACAACTCCTTTTGCTTGACATCGGTGATTCCGGACAATGCCTGCTGATACGCAACATTCAGTTCCTTGTCGGCTTCATTGAACATCCTGCCGGCCTGGCTCGCAAGGCAAGTGCAGTTCATGGCGAGGGTGGCGAGGATGATTGCCAAGATGGCCGCCAGATGCCTGTTGGATGATTTCATAATGGTTGATTTGGTGGGTAACAGCCCTGTGGGATGACACCCACTATTTCGGGAATGACCGTAGCCTGCCCTCTTTCAAAGGCAATAAGGAAAATGGAGCGTGCCCGTGATCGACTGCTAGCCCGCCATATCCGTCAGCCCCTTCAGCGGCCGCACCTTGACGACCGTGGAGGCGGGCCTGGCCTCGAACGTGACCTCCTCCCTGGTGAAGGGGTTGATGGGTGCTTGTTTGGTGGCCATGCGGGGATGACACACAAGGGGCGGGGAAATGTCAAGATTGCCGACTGGTTGCTGACAGTCACCCGAAAGTCCGCTGTCCATTCCCCAATTGGGGAATCACCTCAAACCGGCACGCAGGGATAATAACGCTTGAGTTATGCTGCCGCGGAGTGTGTCCTCCCCAGCCATGAGCAACCTTGCCTGTCCGATTTGCGAAATGACCGAAGTGTTGACCCGCCCCGGCCTCGTTGAGTGCGTCACCTGCGGTCATGAATGGCAGGACGAGGCCCCGGCGGATGAATCCGCAGCGGACCGGGTCGTCAAGGATGCCTATGGCAATGTGCTCGCGGACGGCGACATCGTGGCCATGGTCAGGGATCTGAAATTGAAGGGGTCGTCCGAAGTTTTCAAAGTGGGAACGAAGTCAAAGCCCATCCGCCTGGTGGACGGCGACCACGAAATCTCCTGCAAGATGGATGGGATTGCCATCGGCCTCAAAGCCTGCTTCGTGAAGAAGGTGGCGGGGTAGCAGGATATCCGTTTGCCGACTTGGAATGGCGAAGGTTGGGCGGCAGGCCACTGCCATCCGTGCGCCTCAATCCCGCTCCACCCCCGCATCCGGGATGTGGGGGACGGCGATGCGCATGGCGTTCACTTCTCCCTTGGCGTCAAGCCGACTCCGCTGTATTTCGGAATTCCAAGCTCATGCCTCTTCACCCCGACGGCCTGTCCGCTTATCCCCATCGACCGCGCGATGCTGGTGTCCGGTTCCTTGCCCAATCTTGCAATCGACTCGTCCGTCCATGTCACCCTGGTGTATTTTCTGAGCCGCTCGCCAATACTCAGCCGCTTGCCCCGGACGCTAACCACGCTAACTCCCATGTCATGCGCGATAGCCTCATCGGGTTCCGTTCCCAAGCGTGCAATGAACTCGCTCGTCCACGCAATTTTCCGTCTCCCGAGCGTATGCCGCATGCCAAGACTGCGCCGCTTGTCACTGACACACGTCCGGCTGATTCCCATTGCTTGCGCGATCACCTTGTCCGGTTCCTTGCCCAAGCTTGCAATTAACTCAGGCGTCCAACTGATCTTCCCGAGTCTCGGCACACCAAGATTGTACCGCTTGTCACGGACGCTAAGCACACTAACTCCCATCTCGCTCGTGGCAAGCGGTCCAGACACATGAGAAAATCAGGTGGACGCCGGAGGTGATTGCGCGCTTGGGCAAGGCGAAGACACCTCGTCTGGCCTCCGCAGACTCCCCATTGTTCTCAAGAAGGAGCGGCCGGATCTCGTCATCCTCTGCGAGGGTGGGAACGACATGCTGAGAGGGCAGGACACAAGCGCCACAATCGCGAACCTCAACGCCATAATCTCGATGGCGAAGGACGCGGGCGCGGACGTCATCCTGACCGGAGTGCCGAAGCCCGGGCTATTTCTCAAGCCAGCGCCGTTTTACCAGGAGATCGCAACCGGCCAGGACATCCCGTTCGAGGCCGAGACCATTTCCAAGATCCTGTCAACCCCCGGACTCACGAGCGATCCGGTGCATCCGAATGCAAGCGGGTATAGACGGCTTGCGGAGTCGATCAAAACACTGATCGGCAAAAGCCAGAGGAAATAGCGGCATCGAACATGGTGACTGGCACGCATGACCTTGACGGTGACGAACCGGTGTTGCTTATGTCATTGGTTATAGAATCGACAACACGGTACGTGTGCAGTATCTGGCCTTAATTCGCACAGCCAATGGCCTGGACAAACCGACTTTGTTTCGGGTCGGGGTATCCGGCAACTGAAGCGTCTTCCGGCGCCCTTGGCGTGAGGCTCAAGCCTGCGAGGGCGGCTTGAAGGCACGCGGGGACACCCCAAGGCGCTGACGGAAGCAACGGGCGAAGTAACTGCTGTCGTCAAACCCGCACAGGAAGGCCACCTCGGTGACGGTTTTGTCGGTGGTCTGGAGCAGATGGGCGGCTTTGGTGATGCGCAGGCGTTGGAGATAGGAGGAAGGCGTTTGCTCGGTGACCAGGTGGAAGATCCGATGGAAATTGCGGTACGACATGCCGACCATTTTCGCCAGCGAGACCGGATCGAGCGCCTGATCGTAATGTTTTTCCATGTGACTGATAGCGCGGCCGATGTTCATGATTTTCTCCGACACCAACGTGGGTTTGAATGAGCGCCATCGCGACAGGAAACCCACCAGGACCATGAAATGCGCCATCGCCACAAATTGACAGCCGCGGTCCAGCGGCGGGGCGTCCGAAGTGGAAATCGCGGTCTGCCGGCGATCCTGATAGCGAACGGCGCGGCGGCGGGAATTGCCCGGGTGGAGTTCCTTTTCGATGGTCTGGGCCAGGGTCCTGACTTGTTCGAGTTGCTCCATGTCGAGGTGCATCACGCGGTAAGTGTCGCGGGCACGCGGGCCTGGCTCGGCCATGAACAATTCCTGATAGCCGGGGAGGTTGGCGACGTCGAAGCGCACCGAGTCGAGCAGGGCCTGGTCGTAGGTGATGTTGATGACCGTTAGATTGCGGGTGTCGCGGTAAGCATGCGGCCGTGTGCCCTGCAAGGCGAACACATCGCCGGCCTTGAGGGGGAACTCGTGTTTGTCCACCACCTTGATGGCGGTGCCGCGCAGGACGATCGCGATCTCACAGAAATCGTGGGTGACGAGCGGATAGTCGGGATGGTTCTCCCAAGTCGCGACATCCAAGGGGAAATCCCGGCTGCGGAACACCAACTCGCGTTCGAATTTCACGGGCTTTGACATGGGGCGGAAAATGGCAGGAAATTCTCAAAGCTGTTTCTACCGGGATTCGCCACCCGAGGCAAGCCCCCATCCGGGAATGCTCCGGAGCACAGGCATCCCGCCTGTCACGGCCGACGGCATGCGCGTCAAGTTAAGGGGCTTTTGTGATTCTGCGTGAGTTTTTGCCACTGAAAGGACTGGGGACCACTGATGCCACTGAAATTTTAATAGAATTCTTCTCAGTGCCATCAGTGCCATCAGTGCCATCAGTGCCATCAGTGGCAATCAGTGGCAATCAGTGTTTCAGTGGTTTTTTTACGATTTGCCAGGCCTCGGTGGGTTTTTATAACCACCCCCTTGACTTGACGCGCACGGGCCGATGGGCTTCCAGCCTGTCGTCTCAATGGAGGACAGGCTGGATACGCAGCGTCGCCGTGGCAGTAAAATGCTGAAAATAGGCATTTGAGTTATGGCATCGGCCGGCCCCACGCGCTACATTGCCCTTGCGCCAGACTCAGTCACCCTCCCTAGCAGAAACCCATGCCCCCCCCTCGATTGCTCCGCGCCTTGGCCGCCGGAATCCGGTCTGTGTCAAAAACATGAATTTTGCCGGCACCAGATTGACGTGGATGGCGGGCGTGTGCGTGACCGCCTGCCTTGCGGTGGCCGGGTCTGCGGCCGATTTCCTTACTCAGCGCTGGCGCGTCGCGGAAATCCCGCTCACCAGTGCGGTCACTTACGCGGATCCGTTCCAGAATGTCGATGTGACGGCCACCTTCACCGGGCCCGGTGGCGAGGTGATTGTGCGGCCGGGCTTCTGGGATGGCGGAACGACGTGGCGGGTCCGCTTTGCGCCCACAGTCACGGGCCTGTGGAGCATGGTCACCTCCTGTACCGATCCATCGAACGCCGGCTTGCAAGGAGTCACGCGCACCGTCCAGTGCGATGCCTATAGCGGGGCGCTGGCAATCTATCAGCACGGCTTCCTCCAGGCCTCGCCCGATGGACACTATTTCGTCTATGCCGATGGCACCCCGTTTTTCTATCTGGGCGATACCCACTGGCTGTTCATTCACGAGCGTTTTGACACCTCCAACGTGCCCGGGGTGCCATCCGAATTCAAGTACACCGTGGACAAGCGGGTGGCCCAGGGGTTCACGGTGTTTCAATCGGAAGCCATCCACAATCCCCACGGCGGCACCCACCTCGACCCGTCGGAAGAACCCCACGCCGATCTGCGCGACGGCTTGACCGCGGCGGATCTGCCCGGCTTCGCCAATATCGACAGCAAGTTCGCCTACCTGGCCGACCACGGGATGGTCCACGCCAACTCTTGCATCACCTGGGTGCAGGAGCCGGTTCAAATCGCGATTTTCACCGAGGACTACATGGCCAGATTGGGCCGCTACTGGGCGGCGCGTTACGGGGCCTACCCGGTGCTCTGGACCGTCGGCCAGGAGCTCGACCCGAACCTGTACGGTGCCTACAACGCGACCACCATCGGGCTGTGGTACGCTGGAGCAAAGGCGATCACGGACAACGATCCTTACGCGCAGCCACTTGGCACGCACATGCAGTCCATCAGCAATGGCATCAACCACCCGGCGGAATCGTGGTGGGGAAGCAAACCGTATCACAAGTGGTGGCCCATGCAGTTGCAGAACAACCTGTCCATGCACGCCTGGCAAACCGCCGCGAAGGAATTCTATCAGAATTTGCCGGCCAAACCCGTCGTGCTCTATGAGTCGCCGTATGATACCTTCTGGACCGACAACAAAGGCGCCAGGGGTGCCGGCTACCGGGCCTTCCAGAGCGGCATGTGCGGCTACGGCTACGGCGCCAACGGCGTGTGGAACGATCTTTATGCCACCGGCGACTACGGCACCGATTACTACATGCCCGGCAGCTATCTGCCGTGGTATGAGGGCGCGAACCTGCCCACTGGCGGGCCGATGACCTATCTGAGGAATTTCTACAACTCCCTCAACTGGTGGAATCTCACCCCGCGCTTCGATGACGCGACTTGGGGCGCGTTTGCCGATCCGGATTGCTCTCTGCTCTCCACCGATGGCAACACCACCTATGTCGTGTATTTCTTTGGCGATGGCAACGCCACCGGAACGCTCAAGGGCATGGCGGCGGGAGTTCCATACGAGGCATCGTGGTTCAACCCGCGCAGCGGCGTGTCCACCGTACTCGCCGGCATCACGCCAACGGCAGGGCAATGGACCATACCTGTTAGGCCGACGGCTGACGACTGGGTCCTGCTGGTTAAACAGAAGCCCTCCGCAGTGATCCCGTCGCCGGTGAACGGGGCCACGGTTTCCGCGTCGCTGAGCCAACTTGCGTGGAGCGCCAACGGTGCGCCGCCCAATCTGTCATACGAGGTCTATTTCGGCACGGCGGCGATGTATGACATGGAACAAGTCCATGGCAAGCTGGCGCGCCTCACCCCGCAGGGCGGCACCACCGGCCGGTCCGTCGCGCTGCCGTCGTCTTTGCTGCCCGGGATCTACTACTGGGTGCTGGCCGTGACTGACCCGGCGGCGGGAACAACCACTTCGTACGCTTCGTCGTTCACCATCGCCGCGGCGTCGCTTCACGTGGACAACGGCAGCTTCGAAACGCCGGGAAATCTAGCAACTTCCTCGGGCTGGGCCCAACTCGCCGCGGGATGGAGTGCGGCCACCAGTGCCAACCCATTCCAGCAGAACAATTTGGTCCCGGCAGCAAGCGCCCACTTCACTGCCACGAGCCCCGGCGGAGGGGCTTGGTACGCGCTGATCAACAGCAATATCGGCGCGCTCAGCAAGGACCTGGGCATCACCGTGAATGCCGGAGACACGCTGTCGGTGAGCTTCTACGGCGGGCGTTCCAAGACAGGTACGAACACGGCTGACGGCGGTGTTTTCAATGCCACGTTCCTGGTCGGCGCGACTCCCTACACGATGCAGGTGGACACCACCGTTCTATCTAACAACACCTGGCAGAGTTTCACCCTGACAAAAACCGTTGCAATCTCCGGCAATCTCAGCTTGATGTTCAGCGCGGTCAGCGGCAATCCCTGGCTGGACAACATCGGCAATGTCACCCTGACGACGCCTCCTGTCTTGTTCGTCAGGATGAGCGCCCCCCTCGACGGCGGGCAAATCCTTGTGGGGGCACCGGCTACGGCCGCGGCCACCGTGGCGAATGGCACGGGGCCCTTTAGCGTGACCTACAACCTCACCGGCCCGGGCGGCACGACCACACTTGCCGGGACCAGCGCTTCCGCGCCCTATGCGGTGAACCTGGGCCCGTTGGCAGCGGGGATCTATCAGATCGGTGCCAGCGTGGCCGACAGCGGGACGCCTCCGGCAACGGCGGCTTCTCCTCCGCAAACCTTCACCGTGGCACCAGCCACCACCGTCTTCGTGCAGAATGGAAGTTTTGAAACCACGGGGACCCTATCGGCCTCCGAAGGCTGGGCGCAGCTCGCGCCGGGATGGAATCCGACCGTGGTGGGTGAATACCAGCAGGATAGTCTGAAGACTCTAGCAACAGCGCATTTCAGTGCCGCGGGCCCTGGCGGCGGGGTTTGGTATGCGCTACTCAATGGCAATATCGGCTCGATCCACCAGGACTTGCATACCACGGTGAATGCCGGGGATACTGTTGCAGTGACATTCTATGGCGGCCGGGCCCGCTCCGTAGTGTCAACGGCCGCCGGTGGTGTCTTCAACGCCACGTTCCTGGTCGGCACCACTCCTTACAGCATGCCGGTGGACACGACCGCCCTGGCCAACGACACCTGGCAGAGTTTCACCCTAACGAAGACGGTGACCATTGCCGGCAATCTCAGCCTGCAATTCAGCGCGGTCAGCGGCGATCCCTGGCTGGACAACATCGGCAATGTAATCATCACCCCCGCATCGCCCTACACCAGTTGGATCAGCGGCCATTCCGACGTGCCATTCGACAAGACCGGCTTCGGCGACGCCCCGAACGGCGACGGCGTGCCCAACGGCTTGGTGTGGATTTTTGGCGGCAACGGTCCGCTCGGCGACCATCGCGGCCTCTTGCCCGTTCCGACAGCAAATACCGACGGCACGCTGACCCTGGTGTTCGACTGCTTGAAGCCGGCCGACCGGGGCGCCGCGACCTTGGCCGCGGAATACGGCAACGATATCAACGGATGGATAACTGCTGGCGTCCCCGACAGCGCGGCAACGGTCAATGGCGTCACCTTCACCATCGCCGGCACCGGCCCGCTCCACGTGACAGCAACCATCCCGAAGGTCAACCCGGCCGACACCCAGCTCTTCGGCCGCCTCAAGGCCACCCTGCCGTGACACGCAACAGGCTCCCGATCGACTGCCGGAGAGCTTGCATTGCCGGTTGCCGTTTCGGCAGACCCGCCGCAATCGTTGAAGAATCTCGCTTCGGTTGGCGTGATTAGGGAATGTCAGTGAGCGCGCTTGAATCCGGGCAGGATGCCCGGACCAGTGCGAACGTACATACATGAAATCAACAGGTGAAAGTCCGAGTCATCCCGAGACGAGCTACGGGAGAGCAGCCGAAGGCAACTG
>TBL_comb47_HYPODRAFT_10006258_pt1 | contig 12920 bp, 8 predicted proteins | sample TroBogypolimnion_40_FD_10682 | JGI IMG/M metagenome (IMG submission 10682)
AAGTATTAGGCTCATGTTCGCTATAAGTAATTGGTGCGTTCCAGTTAAATCGATACTTCATATCTTTTGGTTGCAAAGACTGATATTGTATCGGCGCTTCCATAATATTCTTACTTTCCATTATTTCGTTATCGAATAAACTAATAGTTCCCTGATAACTTCCTCCCATCGATAATTTTGGATTATTCGGATCAAATGCAACAAAAGCACTTTCGCCACCTGCGGTATAAGTCCAGTCGGACTGATCGATCTGCCAGCCACTAGGATTCCAGCTTTTAATTTTTACTGATGAGTTGTCTTGCTGACCTGCATATATATTATAAGGAAATAAATTATCCACGCTAATTCTATAGAACTGAGCAGTAGGTTGGTTGTTTTCAGTACTCCAGACTTTGCCACCATTAAATGTTACACCAGCACCGCCATCGTTTGAGATGATGATATTTTTATTGTTATTAGGATTTATCCAAAGCTGATGAAAATCTCCATGGATGCCGCCAATATAATTCCAAGTTTTTCCGCCATCCGTGCTTTTCAATCCCGGAGAATTTAACACATACACGGTATTCTCATCTTTAGGATCAGCGAATGTTTCTATATAATACCAGGCACGTTGGGTGAGTCGATGGTCTTTACTGATTCGGTTCCAAGACTTGCCTGCATCTTCACTAACAAATAAACCACCAGATTCTTTTTGTGTATCACTTTCAATTAAAGCATACACTTTTTCGCTATTTGCTCTAGAAACACTGATACTCATTTTGCCCATTTCTTTAGGAAGACCTTTCTCCATTTTGGTCCATGTTTCACCGGCATCTACACTTTTATACAATCCACTTCCTTTTCCACCGCTGCGCATTTCCCAAGGTAATCGTCTATAATCCCACATAGCAGCATAAAGTATGCGAGGATTATTCATGTCTATTGATAAATCTGCGCAACCTGTATTTTCATCTACAAATAAAGTCTTCTTCCAGGAAGTACCACCATCAATCGATTTATAAACACCACGATCTGCGGTAGCTCCATGCATAGCACCTTGTGCAGCCACATAAACGATATCAGGATTTTTAGGATCTACCCGGATATAAGAAACACTGCGTGTTTTTTCTAATCCTATATGTGTCCAGGTTTTACCAGCGTCTGTGGATTTATAAATGCCATCGCCATAACTACTCATAACTCCTCGTGGGGCGTGCTCCCCCATTCCTACATAAACCACATTCTGATCACTTTCTGCAACTGCAATAGCACCAACAGAACCTGTTTTAAAATAATTGTCGGAAACATTTCGCCAGCTTTGACCAGCGTCTTCTGTTTTCCAAACTCCTCCACTGGTACTACCCATATAATATACTAACTGGTTTTGAACTACTCCGGTTGATGTAACAGAACGTCCACCACGAAAGGGTCCTATCGAGCGAAACCTGACTTGTTTAAAAAGACTGTCAAGGTTAACTGAAGCAACAGTGGAACTTGTTGCAGATTTCTTTACCTCTTTATTTTTCTGAGCTGAAGCAGCACTGCAAGATAGTAGTGCCAATACATAAATAAATAACTTCATATTGATCAATTAATATCGAACAATATACTATCAAAATGGGAAGAAATAGAAAGAAAAAAGATTTTTAATCTTACTCCATTCCTCACTCTTATTTGCCGAATAATTTTTAATGTTCGATATTGCTGCTACCAAAACTAAAAATATGAGCAAACGGTTTTCCTTTCTGATGGCCATGGTTCTTACCATCGTTATACATGGACAAACAATCGACATCAATAAGCAATTTAAATCTTTCAAACCTCGTAATATCGGACCAGCTGGTATGAGTGGAAGGGTTACTTCTATTGATGCAGTTTACAATAATCCAACAACCATTTATCTTGGAACTGCAAGTGGTGGAGTTTGGAAAACTGAGAATGGCGGTGCTTCATGGACGCCGGTTTTTGATGAACAACCTATTCAGAACATAGGTGCAGTAGCTATCACACAATCCAATTCCAGTGTTGTTTGGGCTGGTACGGGCGAGGGTAATCCAAGAAACTCTGTGAGTTTAGGTGAGGGCATCTACAAAAGTTTAGATGGCGGGAAAACTTGGAAGTGCATGGGTTTGCAAAAGACACGAAATATTCACCGCATTATAATAGATCCAAATAATCCTGATATCGTTTATGCTGGTGTGATGGGCAATCCATTTATGGAACATGCCGAAAGAGGGGTTTATAAAACAACTGATGGTGGTGAAAATTGGAAATTAATATTGCATACAAATGATACTAGTGGTGTTGGAGATATGGTGATGGATCCTTCTAATCCCAATAAATTATTTGTAAATATGTATCAACACAAACGCACACCATGGAGTTTAAAAGGTGGCGGAAGTGGAAGCGGTTTATATGTTACTTATGATGCAGGTAAAACATTTAAAAAATTAACAAAAGAAGAAGGATTGCCTGCTGGTGAATTTGGTAGAATTGGGATCAGCATCAGTAGATCACAGCCCAATCGTGTGTATGCATTAATTGAAGCAACCAAAAATGGTTTGTACCGATCTGATGATGGTGGATTAAAATGGGAATTGGTAAATAGCGAACCAAGTGTTGTTACCAATCGAGCTTTTTATTTCCAAGACATTTCTTGTGATCCTAAAAACGAAAACAGATTGTATAATATCAATCAGATGATCAGTGTTAGTGAAGATGGTGGTAAGACTTTTAAAAATGTAATTCCATATAGTGGTATTCATCCGGATCATCATGCATGGTGGATACATCCATATGATGCCAATTTTATTATTGATGGAAATGATGGCGGTATCGGCATTTCACGGGATAGAGGTAAGACCTGGCAGTTTGATGAAAAACTACCTCTTGGTCAATTTTATCATATCAATACAGATAATCAATTGCCTTATCATGTAATGGGTGGGTTACAAGACAATGGTAGCTGGAATGGACCAGCTTATGTTTGGATTCAAAGTGGCATACGCAATGCTTATTGGCAAGGAGTGAGTGGAGGCGATGGTTTTGATGTTGTTCCAGATCCTGAAGACCCAAATTGGGTATATGCGATGAGCCAAGGAGGAAGCCTAAGTCGTTATAATATGGGCACTGGTGAAGAATGGAGTATCCGACCACCAAGACCGGATATGAAAAACATACAAAGATTCAACTGGAACGCTGGTATTGCACAAGATCCATTTGATAAAAAAACAATTTACTATGGTAGTCAGTTTGTAAATAAGAGTATTAATAAAGGGGCCAGCTGGAGTATTATTTCGCCCGATTTAACCACTAATGACAGTGCAAAAATTGATCAAAGTTCCAATGGTGGAATTTCAATTGATATTACTGGAGCTGAAAATTATTGTACCATTTTATGTATTGAACCATCATCTAAAGAACAGGGTGTTATTTGGGCGGGTACTGATGATGGAAATGTTCAGTTAACAAAGGATGGCGGGCAAACATGGACAAATTTTAGAGGGAAAATTCCGGGATTTCCTGAGGGAGGTTGGATCCCACAAATTCGTGCAAGCAAATACAATGCTGCTGAAGCTTTTGTTGTAGTGAATGATTATCGCAGAGGTGATATGAAACCTTATATTTTTCGCACTTTAGATTTTGGAAAAACATGGACAAGAATTATAGACGAGAAAAAAGTAACTGGTTATGCATTAACTATTATTCAAGATCCAACAGAACCCAATTTGATTTTTGTTGGAACTGAACAAGGTTTATGGATAAGTTTAGACAATGCAGTAAGCTTCCAACAATTTAAAAATGGATATCCTTCTGTATCAACTTATGATTTTGCAATTCAAGAAAGAGAAGCCGATTTAGTAGTAGCTACTTTTGGAAGAGCATTGTGGATTTTTGATGATATAAGACCTTTAAGAAAATTGGCTGCAAATAAAGGACAACTATTTAACAAAAAACTCACTGCGTTTGATGCACCTACTGCCTATCAAGCAATTATAAAGAATTCACCAGGAATTGAGTATAGTACTTATGGTACTTACGAAGGTGAAAACAAGAAACGTGGGGCAGAATTGAGTTTTTATCTTAATAAAACTGCATCTGATACTGGTAAGAATAAAATTGCTGATACTGCAACGGTTAAAATATTTAATGCAAATAATGAACAGGTGCGAACTCTTCGCATAAAAGCAGATAGCAGCTTCAATCGTTTTTATTGGGGCATGGAAGGTAAAGGCATCCGAACTTCTGGTCAGGGTGGCCGTGGACGCGGCGCTGCTCACAATATTGATGAAGAGCCAGGTGGATTACTTGTTGACCCTGGAACCTATAAAGTAGTAGTAGATCTTGGTAAAGAATTAAAAGATAGTATGATGGTGGTGGTAAATGATGATCCAAATGCTCCAAGATCTAAAGAGTTGCGTGATACATTAAGAGCAGCAAATGCCAGATTAGATAAAAGTGCTTTAAAATTGGTTGATCTCACAGATCGTTTAACTGAAGCTGATGATATCATTAAAAAGATTGAAGCTAGTTATTTAAATATGGAGCAAAAGCAATCCGATACTTTGAAAAAAGTTGCAAAGGCAATGCAGGATAGTATCAAAGGAATACGGGAGCAATTAAATGGTAAAACACAAGATAAACAAGGGTACGGTAATGTACCACAAGTAACAGTTAATGGAATACTTGGGGAAGCTCGTTATACTATTCTAGGAAAATCTACTATTCCAGGTGCTCAAGAAGAAAGATTAATTATAGATGCTGAAAATATGGTAAGCAATGTGCTTAAAAGGTCTAATAATTTCTTCGAAGTTGCTTGGAAAGGATTCAGAGCATTAGCTGAAACAACACCTATTAAGTTTTTCAAGGATTATAAGTTAATTGAATAGCAATTAAAAATTATATTGAAAATACCCTCTCAAAAATTTGAGAGGGTATTTTTTTAACCCTTAATGATTAAATAGTCTCCCTAATATGCATTCCTTAGTTTTGTACTGTAAAAAATATCTTATGAGTACTACAAAGTTGAGTCATCTATCCGAAACATTAATCGGAAGTGAAATTGTTAAATTAGGAAATTTGATTAGTGAGCGTATCCGTGCGGGAGAAAAAATTTACAATTTCACGATTGGAGATTTCGATCCAAAAATATTTCCCATTCCAGCAGAATTAGAAGCATTAATCATTGAATCATATCAACAGCGCAATACGAGTTATCCAGCAGCAGAAGGGGTTCTGGATTTACGTAAAGCTGTTAGTTCTTTTTTAAAAGAATGGGAAGGACTTGACTACGCACCTAATGAAATTCAAATTGCTTCTGGGGGCCGGCCACTTATTTATACAATTTTCAAAGCCATCGTTGATAAAGGCGACAAAGTAGTTTATGGTGTTCCATCCTGGAATAATAATCACTATGTACATATGACTGATGGTGAACATTGCGTAGTTGAATGCAGTGTTGAAAATAATTTCATGCCAACAGTGAATGATATTCGTGAACATGTTAAAGGTGCAACACTTATTTGTCTTTGTACTCCTCAAAATCCAACAGGAACCACTCTAACCAAACATGATCTTTCTGAAATCTGCGATCTAATACTTGTGGAAAATGCATCCCGTAAAGAAGGAGAGAAAAAATGTTATTTGCTTTTCGACCAGATGTATTGGACACTTACTTATGGAAATACAGCACATTATAATCCAATTGCTTTGCGTCCTGCAATGAAAGAATTTACAGTGTTTGTTGACGGGATAAGTAAAGCATTTGCAAGTACAGGTGTGAGAGTTGGTTGGTCGATGGGGCCTGAAATCATCATTTCAAAAATGAAAGCCATATTAAGTCATTTAGGTGCTTGGGCTCCAATGGCAGAACAGAAAGCAGTAGCTAAATATCTGTACGAGAAAGATGCAATTGCTAATTATCTAACTCATTTTAAATCAGAAATCGAATTACGTTTACATCAAATTTATGATGGCTTTATAGCGCTAAAAGAAAAAGGATTTGCAGTAGATTCAGTTACACCTCAAGCCGCTATTTATCTAACCATTAAAATTGATCTTGTTGGCAAAAAAGAAGAATCAGGTAAAATACTACTTAATCAGGCGGATGTAACATCATATATTTTATCAAATGCGAAACTTGCAGTTGTCCCATTTTCAGCATTTGGTGGCAGTGCAAATAACCCTTGGTACCGATTAAGTATTGGCACTTGCATCAAAGAAGAAATTCCAGAAATGTTGAAACAGTTAGAAACAACATTGAGTAAGTTAAAATAATTTAAAGCCTCAACTGGTTTGTTTCTATATTATAAATTAGAACTAAATTGTATAAGTTACGAACCAAAAACATACACCATGAATAAGCTTTCTGTAATACTGATTTTGACTTTTATCGTATTTACTACAAATTCAAATGCACAGGTATCTATGGATGATGGCAACTGGACACATACTACAGGAGGCAACTTTGGTAATTTTAGCGCAGTAGACCCTTCTACAATTGGCTCTAAAAAAATGGAACTCATTAATTATTCTGATATAGAAGGCAGCCCATTTTATATGCAAAAATGGAGCAAGGCATTTATGTATTTAAAAAACGGGAATTTGGCTAAAGCAAATCAAGTGAAATTAAATATGTTTTCTAATGAAGTAGATTTCATAAATAGTAATAATGTAGAAATGGTTTTGGATGGCTCCAATTTTAAAAGAATTATATTAATGAAGCAAGAGGATACTAGCAGAATAGCTGCAATATTCGATTGCTATCCAGATATGGTTGACGATACAAAAGGTGCAACTTTTTATCGGGTATTAAACGCAGGTTCCATACAATTATATGTTTTGGAAAAGACAATTTTAAAAACTGGCGACTATGACCCTATGCAAGGCAAAGTTCCAAAAAGTTTTTACTCGAAGAAGTTTTATGCTTTATCAAATGCGGGGGCATTTAGTCCACTTAAGTATCTAGATCGCAATAGCATATTGGCAGCATTGAATACTCATCAAACTGAAGAAGATTGGTTAAATAATAACCATAATAAACTTCGTAATGAGAAAGAGGTGATAGCTTTTTTTGAATTTTTAAACTCAGGGAAAAAATAGTTTAACCTTTCTCAACCCATTTGTGAGGAGGGCAGCCACAGCCGTTTCCTTTTTTTATTCTTGAAGAAGCACATGAAGTTATTACTATTGAAATCAATAGTAGTAAAACAATTATTTGGTTTATTTTGAGCTTCATTTGAGTGTTAAAATAAGCCATTCGCTGAAAATCAAAATCAAAAGTAGAAATTCTTGGATAAAATTAACATACATCGTGTTCTGATAGCTCCTTTAGACTGGGGTCTGGGCCACGCCACACGCTGTATCCCGATTATCCGTGCATTTAGAGACTTACAAATAGAAGTGGTTATTGCTGCAGAAGGTTCTGTGGCTATTTTATTGGGTGAAGAGTTTCCTGAGGTAAGAATAATTCCAATTCTTGGTTATCAGATTCAATACGCCAAAACATCCGCCGGACTATTTTGGAAACTATTATTACAGGTTCCAAAAATTATAAATACTATTAGAAAAGAGCATATATGGTTAGAGCAAATAATACAAGAAGAAAAAATTGATCTAGTTATTTCTGATAATCGATACGGATTGTATACAAATCAAGTGCCGTGTATATTTATTACACATCAATTAACAATTAAAATACCAAACGAATTAATAGAAAAGCTACTTCAAAAAATAAATTATCATTACATTAATCGTTTTACAACTTGCTGGGTACCTGATTCTGAAGACGAAAGAAATATTGCTGGAATTTTATCGCATCCAAAAAAAATGCCTCGAATTCCAGTAAAATATTTAGGGATATTAACGAGGATGATGAATAAAAAAAATCCAATTGTTAACTATCATTATTGTTTTCTTTTATCAGGACCTGAACCACAAAGAACTTTATTAGAATATCAGATTCTAAAAATTTTACCTCAACTATCGGGTATGATCATTTTAGTAAGAGGCTTGCCTGGAAATTTAAGTTCTGTAGAAGTTTCAGAAAAGATAAAAGTCTTCAATCATTTATCATCCGATGGGTTAGAGGCTATCATATCTTCCAGCAACTTAATAATTTGCAGAAGTGGTTATACTACTATCATGGATTTGATCGGGTTAGAAAAAAAAGCTTTACTTATTCCAACACCTAAACAAACAGAACAAGAATACCTAGGAGAAAAACTACAGTTGGATGGATTTTTTTTTACATCAAAGCAAAAAGACTTAAACTTATTAGAAGCAATTGTACAAGCAGATAATTTTCCAGCTAAATTTTCAAATATTTCTAAATTTTCAACAAATGTATTGGAAGCTTTGTTGCTTGAGATCTAAGAACTTAGTTTTATAAATAGATGAAAAAAAATACACAGGCACATGCAGCTGTATTAGGTGCTAATATTATTTTTGCAGCGAACTATTCAATAGTGAAGTTCATTACTCCAGGATATATGCAACCCTTTGCTATCAATTTTGTGCGGGTAGCAAGTAGTATTATTCTTTTTTGGATATTGTGGCTGTTGAAACCGGGTCCCTGTGGTATTCAAAGAAAAGATATATCTCGATTTATAGCTTGCGGAATCACTGGGGTTTTAATCAATCAAATATTTTTTATTAAAGGCCTGTCATTAACAACACCCATTCATAGTTCCTTATTATCGTTATGTACGCCCATCTTTATCACATTCATTGCAGCATGGCTAATAAAGGAATCATTAAATTGGATGAAACTTATAGGGCTTGCGTTGGGAATTTTTGGTGCCTTATTATTGATTGTTCTTAAAGATAATAATCATACAGGAACTAATATTTTATTAGGAGATATCTTAGTGATTATAAACGCCATTTCTTATGCCTTTTATTTAGTAATGGTAAGACCATTAATGGCCACATATTCTGCTATTCATGTAATCAGGTGGGTATTTACAATTGGAGGAATTATCATGCTACCATTAAGTGCACCCGATTTTTTTTCAACAAACTGGAATAGTTTTGAAATCTCACAATGGGCCGCTTTATTTTTTATTGCAATTGGCGCTACCTTTTTTGCCTACTTATTTAATGTATATGGTATTGGAAAATTAGGCGCCTCCTCAACAGGTGCCTATATTTATTCTCAACCCTTATTCGCTGCAATTATAGCGATGATATTTGCTGGTGAGCATTTTAGCTGGATCAAAGGAATTGCAGCAGTTTTGATTTTCAGTGGAGTATACCTTGCTAATTTTAAAAGAGAAAAGTCTTGAAACTACAATTGCATTTTAGGGCTTTCGAAAAACCAGAAATTCTTTTCAGCTTCTCGAAATTCACTCCAGGTTTTGATTTGAATTCTAACAGCAAAAATTCCACAGGTAGGCATATTATCAATTGTAGCACTGGATAAACTATTCACAAAATCGGTAATACCTGGATTATGCGCAAATATGGCAACCGTCTTAAAAACATCATCAAGTTCATCAATAATATCATAGTAAACGTGTGAGGGTGCATGATAGAGTTTATCAAACCCCATGATATTAATTTTTTTAATGCCGAGTTCTTTTGCAAAATAATTGGCTGTTGAAAATGCTCTATTTGCAGTACTTGAAATAATTGCATCCACATGAATGCCCTTCCCTGATAAAATCTTAGCCATCCGAGGCGCATCGCTATTTCCACGTTCATTTAAGGGCCTATCAAAATCATCCATCAGCATATTATTCCAATTACTCTTCGCATGCCTAATCAGTAATAATTCTTTCATATGTTATTCTTATTGATTTTGGTCAGATGTAATTTACTTAGCACATTTTTCAGAAGTGTTACTTTTGAAATAGCTCAATGCATGCCTTAAAGTTACCATAAACTACCCTTATTTTTGTAATGATGGCAATTCAACGAATAAGCATACAAGAATTTATAAAACTAGGAGAGCAATTTCCAATTTTGGATGTTAGGAGTCCTGGAGAATTCTTGCATGCACATATTCCTGGTGCACACAGTTTGCCATTATTTACTGATGAAGAAAGAAAAGTAGTTGGAACAGCATATAAACAACAAAGCAAACAGGTAGCCGTAAAAATTGGATTAAAATATTTTGGCGTAAAAATGGTTGAAATAATTGAGCAAGTTGAAAAACTAATTAAAGAGCTTCGACCTAAAACTAAAAATTCAGCATTAAACAGCTCTGCATTCGAATCATCCACGATTCTAGTACATTGCTGGCGCGGGGGAATGCGCAGCGCAGGAGTTGCGTGGCTACTCGACTTGTATGGGTTTAAAGTATATACATTGTCGGGGGGATATAAGGGCTATCGAAATTGGGTGCTGGAACAATTTGAGAAAGAATATCCCATCCATATTTTGGGAGGCTATACCGGTTCAGGTAAAACCGAAGTATTAAAAGCTTTACAGAAAAGAGGTTATTCAGTAATTGACTTAGAGGGTATTGCACATCATAAGGGATCAGCATTTGGTGCCATGGGTTTGCCTCCTCAACCTTCACAAGAACACTTTGAAAATATATTAGCTGGCAATTTGTTTCGATGCCTTTCAAAATCAATATCTGAAGAATCTTTAGACTTCCAAAAAACGATTTGGTTAGAAGATGAGAGTCAGCGAATCGGGACTGTAAATATTCCTTCAGTTCTATTTCAACAAATGCGAAAAAAGAAAGTTTATTTTCTAGAAATACCGTTTGAATCCAGACTAGATTATATTAATCTTCATTATGGAAAATTTGAAAAGTCTGAACTCGTAAATGCAGTAATTAGGATTAAGAAAAGGTTAGGCGGGCTCGAAACAAAAAATGCAATGAACTTTTTATTAGAGGATAATACTAAGGAAGCATTTAGGGTTTTGTTGCAGTATTACGATAAACTCTACGGAAAAAATTTAGAAAACAATCGCGAAAATATTGATCAAACTGTAACCAAGTTAGTTTGTGAGGAAGTGAATGATCTTGCAAATGCGAAGAAAATAGTCAGCTGTTTATAAATTAAAAATAATTCAATACCCCTCATCACACATCTCTTTTCACTTAAAAAATCCAATTCCGAATCATATCGAATCCCATATAACTCATAACAATAACAACAAACCATCCTATCGTTAATAGAAAAGTTGAATGTTTGTAATTCCCAACTAGGTTTGTTTTTTTTACTGCCACCAACATAAGTGCAAGTGCAATGGGAAGTATTAATCCATTTAAAGCACCAACTGTAACCAATATTTTTACTGGATTTTCTATAAATAGAAAAACACAAGTAGAGAAAACTATGAAAAAACTAATCAGCCAGCGATAGTTTTTTTCTATCCAAGGATGAAATGTTCTTAAAAAAGAAACAGAAGTGTAAGCAGCCCCAACTACTGATGTGATTGCTGCACTCCACATAACTATTCCAAAAAATCGATAACCCAATTCACCCGCAGCTAATTTAAAAACTGAAGCAGGGGGGTTTGCTTTATCTAAAATTCCTCCATGTACAATTACACCTAAAGCAGCCAAGAATAAAACAAAGCGCATTAAAGCCGTTATTAAAATTCCGGTGACTGCACTTTTATTGACTTGTGGTAATGCAGCTTCTCCTTTAATTCCAGCGTCTAATAATCGATGTCCTCCCGCGAAACATATATAACCCCCAACTGTTCCACCAACTAATGTTACAATTGCAGTTGTATTAATAGTTGTAGGAAAAAAACTATGTTGAATAGCATCTACCAGTGGAGGATGCGAACTGAACGCTACATAGATAGTTAGCATGATCATTAACACACCCAAAATTTTTGTGAATTGATCCATCATTTTTCCGGCTTCTTTCATCCAGAAAATAAATAGAGCAATTATGCAACTGATGATGGCACCATAAGCTGTGTCCACTCCAGCAAGTACATTTAACCCAAGACCACAGCCACCAATATTTCCAATATTAAATGCAAGACCACCTAATACAATTAATGCCGACAAAAAATATCCTATCCCAGGCAATAATTCATTGGCTAGATCCTGAGCACGTTTTTCGGTAACAGCCAATACTCTCCAAATATTCATTTGTGCTCCGATATCCAGTAATATTGAAATAATAATTACAAAACCGAAACTCGATAATAGATTTTCTGTAAATACTGTAGTCTGTGTTAAAAAACCTGGACCAATAGCAGAGGTTGCCATCAAAAATGCAGCACCCATGATAGCTGAGTTATTTATAATTTTTTTCACGCTAGATAGTTTGAATAGTGATCTGATTTTCGATTAATGTTTTCTTGATTTGCTCTGCAAATAAAACAGCTTTTTCCCCATCTCCATGTAAACAGATTGTCTCGGCTTTTATCGCGATGGTATCGCCATGAATAGTAGAAACTGTTTTCTTTAAAATCATTTGTAATACTTGAGATAAACAATCATCCGTGTTTTCAATTAAAGCCCCTTGTATTGATCTTGGAGTTAGGCTTCCATCAGATTGATAGCTTCGATCTGCAAAAACTTCAGAAGCATTCTTTAAATTCAATGCTGCTGCTTCAGTGATTAAATGGCTTCCCGATAATCCATAAAGAATAATATTTGAATCCACTGATTTTATAGCAGCAACAATAGTTCTTGCCATACTAATATCGCGTGCTGCCATATTGTATAAAGCTCCATGAGGTTTTATATGATGCATCTGTATTCCAAATGATTCTGTTATTTTTTTAAATTGATAAAGCTGTGCAGTGATTAAATCGAAAAGATGTGGAAGTGTAATAGGAATTTCTAATCTTCCGAAATTAGTTTTATCATTAAAACCAGGATGAGCTCCGATTGACACATTATTTTGTAAAGCCAATTCAATGGTTCTTTTCATAGTTTCTGAATCACCTGCATGATACCCACACGAAATGTTAGCGCTACTTATGAACGGCATCAACAATGCATCATTGTCAAG
>TBL_comb47_HYPODRAFT_10006259_pt1 | contig 12918 bp, 7 predicted proteins | sample TroBogypolimnion_40_FD_10682 | JGI IMG/M metagenome (IMG submission 10682)
CTGAAATGGTAAAGGTCATGAAAGCCACCGGCATTGATCCCCGCAACCTTCTCATTCAGGAAGAGGTCTGGCATACACATACTTATGCAAAACCTTACATCGACGACAGGGAGCTGAACCGTGTGGACTTCGGCAATTACAACCAACTGTCGCAGGAGACTGCTGACCGGCTGATCAGCAACCTGATCAATGAGATACCCGAGGTTGATATCGTTTTGATCAATCAGCAGGTTCCATCCGGAATCCATATCGACTATTTTAAGAAACGGCTGGTGGACGTGATCGCACAATTTCCACAGAAAATGTTTATTGTCGATAGCCGGAACTTCAACGATTATTACAGCGGTGCCATCCGCAAAATGAACGATACTGAGGCTGCAAGGTTATGCGGTCTCGATAAAAAACCTGACGAAGTGGTCTTCTATTCAGAAGTTGTCGCATCGGCCAACACCCTCTATCAAAGATATGGCAAACCTCTGTTTATCACACGCGGAAGCAAAGGTTCGTTAACAATTGATGGATCTGGTATTTCCGAAATTCCCGGACTGATGATCCTATCAAAGGTCGATACAGTCGGGGCTGGCGACAGTTACCTTGCAGGTGCAGCGTCAACGTTGGCGGCTGGCTATGATATGAATATCGCTGCGCAAATTGGGTCGTTTGTTGCAGGTGTGACTGTCCAGAAATTGTTCCAGTGCGGTACAGCCAGCCCTGAAGAGATTATGGCAATTGGTGTGGAGCCGGATTTTGTTTTCTCAGCCGAGTTGGCCGAAAATCCAAGACAAGCCAAATATTTGAATGGGACGGAGATTGAAATCGTCAACAAATGGGACCATGCACCGCAAATCGAACATGCAATTTTTGATCACGACGGGACAATTTCAACTTTACGCGAAGGCTGGGAGCTGATCATGGGACCCATGATGATCAAGGCCATTTTAGGTGACCGGTTCCATGATGCGGATGAACTCCTCTATCAGAAGGTGAAGGAACGTGCAGATGAGTTTATCGATAAAACAACGGGTATTCAGACGCTTGTGCAAATGAAAGGGTTGATCGAACTGATCCGTGAATTTGGGTGCGTTCCTGAAGACAAAATTCTGGATGAATTTGGCTACAAAAAGATTTACAATGACGAATTGCTGGAGATGGTAAAAATCAGGGAAGAGAAGTATGCAAAAGGTGAACTATCGCTTGAAGATTTTACATTGAAAAATGCGGTTCCGTTCCTGCAGAAACTTCATGACGCTGGGATCAAACTTTACCTTGCAAGTGGGACCGATGAAGCGGATGTGATAAGTGAAGCACAGGGTTTAGGTTACGATCATCTGTTTGAAGGTCGGATTTACGGTGCTGTTGGGGATATCAACAAGGAGGCCAAGAAAATTGTCCTTGACCGGATCCTGGATTCGATCGGCGAAGACGCTTTAGGTAAAGTTGCAACCTTTGGTGATGGCCCTGTAGAGATGCGTGAAACCAATAAACGGGGTGGAATTTCAATTGGTGTTGCGAGCAACGAATTACGGCGATATGGCCTAAACGAAAGCAAACGCAAGAGGTTGATCAAGGCTGGTGCCGATGTGATTATTCCTGACTTCTCGCAATTACAGCAATTATTGAATTTGTTAAATATCAAATAAGATTATATGCCTTACCCAAAATTTGACAGAGGTCAGCTGAATGTAAAAAAGTTGGCTGATCGTAAAAACAAGGTCTATATCGAGAAGGACAATGTCCCTGTTGATCAGTTGCCCGTCCACCTTTCGGAAGCAGGTGTGAACCTGATTGCGAAAACGGCTGACCGGATCTTGTTGGCGCATAAGGAGAAAAGGTCAGTCATGCTCACCTTTGGTGCCCATACAATCAAAAACGGCATGTCTCCTACACTGATTGCATTGATGGAGGAGGGTTGGCTCAACCATCTGGCAACCAACGGTGCGGCCATTATACATGACTGGGAGTTTGCATTTCAGGGAAAATCGAGCGAGGATGTGCGCGAGAATGTCGAACATGGACAGTTTGGGATCTGGGACAAAACCNGTTATTACATTAATCTGGCGATCATCGTTGGTGCATATGAAGGTCTGGGTTACGGCGAATCGGTGGGCAAGATGATCTCACGCGAAGGGTTGCAAATACCCTCCATCAATGATTTGCAACAGGAGGCAATCCTGCTTTTATCGACTAATCCGGAACGTGCTGCAGCAGCCATTGACCTTGCAGGAGTCATTCAAAAGTTTGAGCTCCAAACCGGGTTTATGGCCATTCCCCATCCTTTTAAAAAGTTTTCGGTTCAGGCTCGTGCGTTTGAGTTGGGTATCCCGTTTACCGGGCATCCGATGTTTGGGCACGACATTATTTACAACCATCCGATGAACCACGGTGCAGCGATTGGCCGCACTGCCCTGAACGATTTTCTAGCTTTTACGAAAAATGTAAGCAATCTCGAAAACGGGGTTTATATGTCGATCGGTTCAGCAGTGATGTCGCCCATGATTTTTGAAAAGGCATTGTCAATGTCGCAGAATATTAAAATTCAGGAAAATAGCCATATTGACAATCATTATATGTTGATCGTTGACCTGGCCAAATCAGATTGGGACTGGCAGAAAGATGGGGAACCACCGATTGAAAACCCGGCCTATTATCTGAGGTACTGCAAGACCTTTAACCGGATGGGTGGTGAAATGCACTATCTCACCGCCGATAACAGGGATTTCCTATTGGCGATCCATCAGAAGTTGAACAATTAATTAACTTTCAAAATATGAATAAACTTGAAGTCGTAGAATTAAAAAAAGAAGCTGAAAACCATTTGGTTACTGAGTTATTGCCCTTCTGGACATCACGCATGAAGGACGAGGTGAATGGTGGATATCTGACCCATTTTGACAAGGATGGGAACGATTCGGGGGAAGATGAAAAATCGTTGATTGCCCAAACCCGGTGTCTCTTCACGATTTCGTCGGCTCACCGCGCCGGTTATGGCGAAGGAACATTCGCCGATTTAGCAAGGCATGGGGCAGATTTTCTGATCAACAAGATGTGGGACAAAGAATTCGGGGGCTTTTACTGGATGATGGACCGCCAGGGAAATGTGAAAATCGACCAGAAAATCATCTATGGACACAGTTTTGCGATCTATTCGTTGAGCGAATATACATTGGCAACAGGTGACCAGCGTGGTGTAGAATATGCTGAAAAGGTTTTTGATCTGCTCCAGAAATATTGTGCCGATACGAGGTATGGGGGCTATTGGGAGATGTTCCACCGCGATTGGACACTATGCGGTCCCGGAAGCCAGGGCGGCGACCGCAAAACATTGGATGTCCACATGCACCTGATGGAGGCTTATACAACGCTTTATGAATGTACCGGGAAAGATGTCCATCGCCGTAAGTTGCTTGAAGACATTGATTTATTGATCAACAAAATCATCCATCCAGTGTACAAGACCGGTATCCCTCAATTCTGGAAAGACTGGACAGTTGCCCCACAGATCAAATTCGATATCATCTGGGGGTGGGACCGTTTTTCGGAAGAGGGACAGAAAGGCAATGCCACCGATAATACCTGCTATGGGCACAATGCCGAATTTGGTCATCTGCTGCTTCATGCTTTGAAAATCCTTAAAGTTGATGCCGCGGAATACAATGATTTATTCAAGATTATTTATGACCATACCGTTGATAATGGGATTGACTGGGAATATGGAGGGGTTTTTGTAGAAGGTCCACATTCAGGTGGCGTATATGACAAAGAGAAAGAGTTCTGGCAACAGGCAGAGGTGCTGATCGGGTTATTGGACGGTGTCCTGATCTTTGGCGATGAGAAATACTGGAATGCTTACGTGAATGTCCACCGTTTTGTATTGGATAAAATGGTCAACAAAGGGGTTGGCGAATGGTTTCCTTTGATATCGCGCAAGGGCGATCCCATCTGGACACACATGAGCCATTCATGGAAGATCAATTACCACACAGTACGCGCTATGGTACAAAGCATTATCCGGTTGGACAAGATAGCCGGTAGTCTGAAATCAAACTAACTAAAGAACAATGAATTTATCGTTAACACTTCTTGATTGGATTGTTTTGGTTTTTGTGGTTGGGGGAAGCCTTTCGTTCGGCTTGTTCATGGCGTATCGAAAAAAGGCCGGAAAGAACAGCTCAAATTTCTTCCTTGGTGGAAGGGCGATGAAATGGCCAATTGTCGGTGCTTCAATGTTTGCAACAAATATTGGCGCGGAGCATTTAGTGGGATTGTCAGGCGACTCTTACCGATACGGTCTTTCTGCAGGGTCAGTTGAACTCACCTGTGCCATTACTTTGGGGTTTGCTTGTGCAGTATTGTACCCTTATTACATTAAGAATAAGATTTTTACGATCCCTGAATTTCTTGAATTGAGGTATAACCGGCGTGCCAGGACCCTGTTTTCAGGGTTAATGCTGATCATCAGTGTGATGACCAAGCTGGCTTTTACCCTTTTTGCAGGAGCTCTTGTTCTAAACAGCATCCTTGGTTGGAATGTAATGACAACAGTTGTGATCGTTGGAATGGCAGTTGCAATTTTTACGATGTTGGGAGGATTTACTGCAGTAGCCTATACTGATGTAATTCAGGTTGTTATCATGTTGGGAGGTACTTCGATCATGCTGTTTATCGGTCTCGACAAAGTTGGAGGATGGGATGGTCTGATGACCAAAGTCCCAAAGATGATGTCGATTGCGAAACCCTATGACGATCCGGTCTATCCATTCTGGGGAATCCTGGCCACTGCTTTTTATGCTGGGATATTTTACTGGGGCATCGACCAGGTGAATGTGCAGCGTGGACTTGCGGCGAAGAACCTGCATCATGCCAGGTGGGGGGCGATGTTTGCAATCCTGCTCAAATTGACACCTGTCTTTATTTTTGCATTGCCGGGTGTCATTGCTTATGCACTGTTTCCCGATGCATTGCACGGCGAAGGGACCAAACAAACATTTGTTCTTCTGTTAAACAAGCTTTTGCCGACAGGTTTGAGGGGTCTTCTACTGGCCTCCTTGATGGCTGCCCTTGTTTCTTCAACAATTGCTGTCCTTAATTCTGTTTCTACCCTGGTAACAAGGGATTTCCTTCTTGAATTTCGCCCCAATGTTGACGAGAAGAAACAGGTCAGATTTGGAAGATATGTGATTATGGTTGTCGCATTGTGTGGTATGGGTGCAGCCTGGCTCGTTTACAAGAACGAGGAAGGGTTGTACAAATATTTGCAAACTATTTCAGCTTATCTTGTTATCCCTGTGTTCCCTGCGATCTTCTTCGGGATCATCAGCAAAAAGGTGACCCTTCGGGGGGCTGCGGCATCTGTTTTGGTGGGGATCATCCTCTCTACCATTTTTGTGATCGATCAGTTGGTTGGGGCCGATGCCGGTAAGCAAATGTTCCCGATGTTGCACCACCCGCTTACCCTTAACTTTGGTTACCGAGGACTTTGGGCCGAGATTTTCATTACCTGCGTATTGTTTGCAGTCTCGGCATTTACCGAAAAGACCGATCCATTAAAACTAGAGAAAACGACAATCAACTATTCAAAAGGAATTCCTAAATTTGAAGGAATCACCGACTGGAGGTTGCATTTGACGGTACTTTCCGGAATTACTTTGTTCTTGTACATTTGGTTAAGTTAAGAAAGGGAATATGGGGAAATAAGTAGAAATATTTAGAAATACTTGAAATAAGGGAAATGAAAAGAAATAAGTTGAAATATTTAGAAATAAGTTGAAATACAGTGAAATACTTTAACTGTTTGTCCCTTTTGGTCAAGTTAATCTTGAAGCATATTAAAGGAAGCATACCACATTTCAATAACTCCCCCTTTTTAAAGGGGGTCGGTGGGATTTAGATTTAACTATCTAATTAATAATTAATTACAAATACAAACAATTTTTCAAATACAGTTTTAATAATTAACAAATTCTAATTTTCTTGATCATGAAAAAATTATCGGTTCTGTGTTTTATCTTTTTGATGGCCGGTTTTTCGCTCACAATGGAAGCGAAACCGAAGTGGATCTCATTGTTTAATGGCAAAGACCTGACAGGCTGGTTCGTGCGCGGGAAGGCAGTGTGGACAGTAAAAGATGGGGTTTTGATTGGTGAAGGGGGTATGGGCCATATCTATACTGATGCGACCGCTACCGATTTTGAGCTAAAAGGCGATTTCCGTATCTCTTCCGATCCTGGGGCAAAAAGCAACAGTGGCGTCTATTTCCGTGCCAATCCTCCTGTTGACAAACCAGATGATTTTCCACGTGGTTATGAAGCCCAGATTTGCAACAATCAGGATGCTTATACTGGTTGGTTATGGAAACCGGGCAGGGGAGTAGGCAAAGCGACCGAAAATCTCAGCAAGGACGGTGTCTGGTTTAACTATCACATTATGATGGTTGGAGCCCATATCCAATTCTGGATCAATGACAAGCTGGTCATGACTTTCGATGATACCGAATACAAGGAGGGCCACTTTGCGATCCAGGGTCACAATCCAAAAATGAAAATTGAAGTCAAAAACTTATATTACAGGCCTATAAAAGCAAAAAAATAATTTTTGAAGTTTTTTATTTTGAATAAGAAAGTCCCTCCCCGAAGGGACTTTCTTATTTCAATTGGGCTGCGAAAATCTGCGTGATCAGCGGGAGCAAGCTGTGTGAACTGTAGTGATAGCATCACTTCGAGTGAGGCTATCACTATTTGCTTCGACAACTGATCGTTAACACATTGCAAGGCTTTAATAGGATTAGCCCCGATGGAAATGCGAGGTTATAAGGTCAGCACAAACCCATAGAACACTGATAGTGGTTCAACATAATTGGTTTGCAAGTAAATACGAAAATAAGTTGAACCCAATTCAGGGTTCTTGTTGTATCATCTTCCATTTTCCATGGATTTCACCCCACGGTCATTCAAGTTCAATCCTGGAGGGAATGTTCGATCTATCAACACTACTAATCCACATCTTTCCCGCTGTATTTCCTCGGATATTTTGTTTTTCCTTTCATTGCGAACCAGATAATCCTGTTAAAAAGATCGTCATCACCTGAATCGATTCCATCGAATTGAGACTCCATACTTTTTTCTGCATAACGGAGTGCTGTCCCTTTCAAAGCTGTCAATGGAGGGTTCATCTCGTCCAGGGGGATTTGGTTGGCAATGGCTTTATAGGGGGTGAGATCGGGCTTGTCCGAAAAACAGTCAAACATTGGTTTGGCAGTGGCATCCATGATGTTCATCGGGGGTAGTCCTAGAATCTGCTCGATGGTACGCACCATCGATGGCTGGTTATAATTGGTACGGAGCACCTCACCTGTTTTTGAATAGGGACTGATCACCATTCCGACCGTACGATAGGCCGAAACATGGTCCCAACCGTTCTGTGAATCGTCTTCTGTGATAAATACAACCGTATTGTTCCAGAACTTGCTTTTAGTCAATGCCTCTATAATCCGGCCAAGTGCCAGATCGTTATCGGCTACCATGGCACGTGGAGTAGGAAGACCAGGTCTTGTACCCCCTGTATGGTCATTGGGCAATGCCATGACCATGAGTTGCGGTAATTGGTCACCATCCATTTTTTCATAACCATTGAGTTCATCGATAAATGATTTAGCCCTCAAAACGTCCGGAATCTGGTGGTCGTCGTAGGAAGGATAATTTTCGCTCAATATTTTTTCGACCGGCTTAATGGTGGTTTTGTTTTTGAACTCGAACTTTTCATGGTTCAGAAAACCGTTGTAGATCGATGTCCAGGTAAAGGATTTGTTGTAATCTGGTGTCGATGCTTCACCATAAATCCGGACATTCTTTCCGTGTTGAACAGCATTGTCCCAGATAAAGCCAGTTGGGGCATAGACGAGTGCATCTTCCTGAACATGTGGATAACTTCGGATCCAGGCCCGCACATCCTTCTCGATATAATCTGTAACAATTGAAGCATCCGTCCATTGATGGCCTTCGGCAGAACATTTCCCGGAGACATAAAAATTATCCATCAGAATGTATTTATCACTGATCTGATGAATATTTGGGGTGATTTTTTTACCAAAAATGGTCAGCGTTGAGTCACCATCCCCCTTTTTCATATCGCCCAAAATCTGGTCGTAGGAGCGGTTCTCTTTGATAATGTAGAGCACATGCTTAAATAACGAAGGTTCGCCGATCCTTTCAGGAACAGGTACGGGACTAACGTCCGGTCTTGCAATCTTCGCAGTCAGGGCAAGTCTGAAAAGCTGATTGGACGATTCAACCCTTTTTGTATAAGCTTTTAATGCTGATTCATCCGGTATCGGAATTACAGAAACAGAAGCGGTCTGCCTGTGAGAATTATAGGATGGTTTGGGCGAGCCTTCCTGGGTGGAGGCCATATGTGCTCCTTCTGCCTCAATATTGGCAACGAAAAGACGATTTCCTCCAGAAACAGCGATCGCTCCCGGATATGCGCCTGTTGGAATAAATCCGGTAACACGACTATTCGCCTTTGAAGACCGGATAAAGGATTTATGACCGAGCGAAACAACAGCAACTGCATTGTCCATTCCATTGGCAACATACAGCGTTTGATCGTCTTTTGAAATGGCAAGACCGTTAGGTGAATCACCCCAATAAGTATTTTTTTCCGGACTTAGTCTCACAGAAATTGTTTCTGTGACCAGATCATCAGTAGTAGAAATCGCAGATACAGCATCGCTGTTGGCATTGGAAACAAAAACGAATTTTTCATTGTGACTGGCAATCACATCATTTGGATGTAAGCCTACCTGGATCTCTTTCAGGACAGTTCCTGATTTTGGATCAAGAACGGATACCGTTCCTTCACGGGTAGCCCCGTTTTTCGCATCGACCCTGGCACCACCCCATGGCACCCCAGCAACATCCGGGTCATTGGCAACTGGTTGGGCACCAGCCCAGTTCGTTACGTATAGTTTTTCATTGGCAATCGTCAATCCAAAAGGGGCGACACCAACAGTGGTTGTCCACACCACTGTCTTAGTGGCAAGGTCCATTTTTACAACCGTGTTATTGCCATTCAAAGTAACATAAAGATATTGGCTGTCTCCCTCTTTCTGAACGAATACTTCATTGGGCAGGGCAGTCTCTGCAGGTTTGGTCGCTAAAAATGGGATCGAAGTGCCGGCTGTTAGTTTTTCATTATCCCAGTTGGCCTGAAGTACAAATGAAGCCCCTTTTCCTCCAACTGAACCCCAGTAAAGATCAGATTTATCCCCATTTTGTGACCAGCATATACCTGAGAAGGTATTCATAAAACTTTGGCCTTTGGTAATTTCATTCATCCCAAGAGTGGCCACTATTTTTTTTGTTTGTGCCGAAACAATCACGACTTCATACCTACCTTCGACAGCGACCCATTTCCCATCGGGTGACAAGGCAACATCGAGAGCATGGTTCTCTTGGGTTGGTTTGCCAAAAAAGAGTTGTTCACCGGCCGGATCGATCCAACGGTTATAAGGTAATAAACCTGGATTGTCAATCGGTGACAGGGTCTTACCATCATAAGCGGATAAATAACTCTCCTGATCGTTGTTTTTTTTACGGTTTTGGCCATTCCCAGAAATCGAAATAGCGAAAAAGAGGCATAGAATAACGGTTGAAAATTTCTGTAAATTCATATCGAGATTTTTTATTTCAGATTAAAAGAAAATTGAAAATTTCACAAGTGCTTGTATGTTAATGTATTAGCAAGAATGGTGCATCAAATGTTTAATTTTGAAAAATACAAAGAATATATTAATCCCCAAATTTAAAGTTAGTTGATTATTTCTCGCAAAGCCCGCATAGTACGCAAAGTGTTTATTCGTAAGCCTTTGCGATCTTGGCGGACTTTGGAAGAGATTTTTCAAAATAGGGAAATAAGATTGTTAACAATAAACGAGGGGCAGTAAAACTGCCCCTCGCAATGCGACGTGCCGTGGTACACGCTAAGAAGAAAAACTTCTATGATGATAATATCCGAATATTTTAGGGAAACGAAAAGTCAAATTCGTTTGCTAAAGGAGCTTAATTGCCGCGATCTCATTCGCAATTTTATGTAAGGCATTTTCGATTTTCATGACCTGATTCTCGGAGATGTATTGATTCCCCGATTTATATTGCCTCATCAAGGATGCATTAATCCCGGCAACCTTGGCAAATTTGGAAACATTAATAAAACTGTAATAATTAAATAAGGATGCCAGGTCGTATTTATATTCAAATTCAATGTTTTGCAATTCTTCAGGAATGTCCTTGCCCGACTCCTCGAAATAAAGCGAAACCTCTTTAACTGAGTTGTTAAAATCGCTCTTTGCCTCTGCAACTGTTTTGCCTTCCCCTATAATCGTACTTTTCAATTCAGGGGTGAAGATCCCAAATGTACCATCTTTCCCCTTTTCGATCAATGCAATTGTCTTCATAATTGATTTTATATGTTTAACCGGATTTAAAACCCGATTTGTTTCTTTAATTTGAAATATAACCCTTTTTTGATTTCAGCGGACTCGTGCCTTTCAATTAATAGAATATCCTTAGAGTCCGGATGCGCATAAATATCATGCTCCTTTCCATTTCGGACCAAAAACCAACCTCTCTGAATAGCTTTTCTCTTTAATTCTGACCATTTCATTGAGTTATTTTTAATTGCTCAGCAAATATATAACGATTATGTTGTAGTTTGTTGATGCATCGCAATTATTTTCTATGATTTAAATTTTCAATTCAGATAGCCTTTACATTTCGAGTGAGAAACTTTTTCAATTTCCGTTGTTGCCTAATTCCTTGCTAAACCCATCAAAATATCTGCAATCAATTCACCTAAAATGACTTTCCTTTGTTTACCTCACAATTTTTATTGTTTGGGTCGTATTTCGATAACTTGCTGAACACTTTGAACATGAAGACAATTTCCCTTTTTCTGCAGATTTTTCTTTGTATAGTGTCCCTCACTTTTGCCCAAGGTCCTACCCTGATTGAGTCCAATTTCAAAAATCCACCTGCAGATTGTTGGCCCCATACACGTTGGTGGTGGTCGGGAAACCCGGTATCGAAAGAGGAGATTACCCATGAGCTGGAGGAGATGCGTAGCCATGGCATCAGGGGTGTAGAACAGATCACGATGGAACCGGTCTATGAAAAGGGGAATATTCCTTACCTGTCGGATGAGTTTATGGAGATGCTGAAACACACTGTAAAAGAATCCAAACGGTTGGGAATGGAAGTCTCCCTCAATTTTGGCGGACCTGGCTGGGTGATTGGCGGAGAATGGGTAAGGGAAGCCGATAAAAGCAAGGACATGGTCCCGACTTTTATCAACCTATCAGGAAATCAGACGTATAATGGTCTGTTACCAGCCGATCTCACAAAAACGAAACGTTCGTGGGAACGGTACTCCCCAAAATTGGATGGAAATGAGACCTTGCTTTCAGTGATGGCCGGAAAGATCGAAAAGGACGGCAAAATCGACAAAAACTCGCTCGTTAACCTGACAACGAAGGTTGTAGGAAGCAAAATTACCTGGCAGGTCCCGGAAGGGGAGTGGCGGTTAATGGCTTTCTGGCTCAAAAAAAATGGGATCAGCAATGCCGTTGACCATTTCAGCAAAAGTGCGATGGAAGCTTATTGCGAATACCTTGGGAACAAGTTTGTTGCGGCAATTGGCGATGAGTTTGGGAAAACCGTCGAATCGTTGTTTGCAGACAGTTTTGAACTGGCCAATCTAGCAAGTGGCATCAACTGGTCAACAGGTTTGCTGGAGGCATTTCAGAAAGATAAAGGTTACGACCTGACACCTTATCTGCCAGCGATCTGGTGGGAGGTGGGCGATATTTCTCCAAAAATACGGTATGATGTCAATGAATTTCTGCATACAACAGGACTCAAGGTATTTTTCAGGACATTTTTGGGGTGGTGCGAGACCCATCATATCAAGGGTCGGATACAGGCTTACGGCTTCAACACCGACAACATCCAGGCATCAGGGATGACCCATATTCCGGAAATGGAAATCACTGCAGGCGAGAAAGATGCAGCCGATTGGTTCGATACGCGCATTGGTCCGAAAAAATATGTGGCATCAGGTGCACATCTTTATGGCCGTCCTGTTGTTTCTGCAGAGGCCTATACATTTATCCACTGGGAGCGATATCGTGAAACGCTGGAGGAGCTAAAGATTGCAAGTGATGGGTATCTGTTGTCTGGTGCAACAAAATTCTATAACCATGGTTTTAACTTCTCGCCTGAAAGAAATGTTGCGCCAACAAGGTCTCTCCCCTTCGCAGCTTACATCCAACCGCAAAATGTATGGTGGAAGTACTACCCAAAGTTGGCCGAGTATATCGCACGAAGTTCATACCTTTTGAGGCAAGGCGATTTCTCCCCCGACATTGCCCTCTACTCACCGTTGGCCAACCAATGGGCCATCAATGTGTTGAACCCACGCAAATGGACGCGGGAATTTGATTGGGGCGAACTAGGTAATTTGCTGATCTCCAATGGCTATGATTACGACCTGATCAATGACGATGCATTACAGAACCTTGCACAGGTCGAATCCGGAAAGATCAAAATCAGGAATATGGAATACAAAATTCTGATCCTTCCCAATGTGGAGACGATTCCGCTAAAAACACTTCAATTGATCGAAAAATACGTGGATCGTGGGGGAGTGGTGATTGCTCTTGAACGGCTTCCCGAAAAATCGACTGGTTTTGTAAATTACAGTGAATCTGATAAAAAGGTTAAGGAAATTACAAACAGCCTTTTCAATACTCCTAAATTTCCTGATAACCTGACCGATAATCCATATGGACTTCAGGAACCTAAACCGGCCGAGGGTGTTTTAAGGAACCATTATGGGAAGGGAATGACCTATCAATTGAAGGCGGTG
>TBL_comb47_HYPODRAFT_10006260_pt1 | contig 12913 bp, 7 predicted proteins | sample TroBogypolimnion_40_FD_10682 | JGI IMG/M metagenome (IMG submission 10682)
CTTCTGTCAGGTAGGGCTCATTGTCCAAGTCGTAACCCAGCAGCATCGGCTCGCCACGATAAGCGCGGGCCACCGCCGCCGCGTGCTTGGCATTGTCGGTGATGTCCAATGGCCCTGCCAGAATCGCCTTCAAGCCGATTTCCGGAAGGAGATATATTCCATGACGCTGCGCGGAGGTGCGGATGGCTCGCACCCGATCTCCAGGGGCCTCCAAAGTGCCGAGGCGACCAAAGGAAAAAGATCGCAGGGCGTTGATGCCAGTGGCGTGGAACTTGGCAAACTCGGCGTCAAGCACCTCGGCGGAAAAAGTGTCTTTCTGGAAAAACTCCTCCAGTTTCGCATCAAACGGCCCGCAATAATTGGCGCCAACCATGAAGAAGGGCGAACCGTCCGGACGAACAAATAAGCCATCTTTGCTGATGGTGATCTTGCCACTGGGAGTGACAGAATCGGCTGGCAAGGGCACTGTATTCTGGCGCGGCGCGGAATAGGAGCGAACGGTCTCCAGCATCCAACTCAGTAAGGACGGCGAACGATAGAACTCCTCTTGTTCAATTCCCGCCAGTAACCAATTGCCGCCCTTGAACTCGTCGTTCCGGTGCTGCAAAAGCCCGACGGCCCAGGCCTCCCGGCGACCATGTGCATCCACCACTTCGAGCAAGGGATGAAATTCGGATTGTTTGGGAAAAGCAAAACCCAACGCAGAACAGCCGGACAACATCACTTTATTCGGCAAAACCAGTCCGGGAGGCAGGTTGAGGTTGGCCTGATTCCAAGGTTGAATGGAAAATTCGCCCTTGAAGCGGTAGCGGGGGGCTGGACTGAAGGCCAGATCGGTGAACGGTTTTTGATCGGCGGCTAGTTGAGAAAAAGCCAGCCCGCCGGCAAAAATCAAATCTCCGCCGCGACGCGCAAATTTACTGAGGGCAGGCTGGAGTTCAGCGGGAACGCTCGGGCTATCGGCGAGCACCAGGCAATCGAATGAAACGAGCTTGTCAGGATTCGCCGCTGCGTTGGTGTAAGCAACACCTGTCGCCTCGACTGCGGTCTTGGCCGACTCAGCGCCCGCTTTCCAGCGCGCAACGACGGCCGCATCGGAACCGTAAATAATTCCTACACGGTAGGGGTGGGCATCCCCGGCAACACTGAGCAGTGAGGTTGACAGCAAGGTCACGGCCAAGCCCGCCCAACGCAGCCCACGACGATGTTTGAAAATTACTTTCATCAAAAGAAATTAGCTTTGACTTCAGGCTCGACCTCGCCGTTCGAGTTCAGGCAGAAATCGACCAAGGTCTCAACGGTGGTTTGGGCCAGGCACATCCGGGTGTCCGCGCCGGCATAATAGATGTTGAGCATTCCGTCCGGCATGACTACGCCGCCGGCGGTGAAGACCACATTGGGAACCTGCCCCATGCACTCGTAATCTTTCTCCGGAGCCAAAATAAAGTCTTTGGGTGCGGCAATGACCTTGGACGGATCGTGCAAGTCCAGCAGGGCGGCGCCCAGATAGTAGTTCTCGGTTGACGCCGTCATCGCGGTGGCATGATAAACAATCAGCCATCCTTGCGGCGTCTTGATGGGAATGCAACCGGCGCCCGCCTTTTGCTTCGCCCACATCGTGACGGGCAATTCCACCGGCATGGCTTTGCCCCAGAACACCAGGTCCGGTGAATAGTTCACCCAAATCCGGCCGGTGCCATCCACATTCTGCGGGCGATCGAGCCGGGCGTAGAGTCCGTTGATTTTTTCCGGAAAGAGCACACCGTTGCGATTCGACGGCTCGGACAGATAGGGCAAGGTTTCGAAGGTCTTGAAGTCCTTCGTCGTTGAGATGGTCAGGACGCTGCCGTAACGGCCAAGCCAGGACGCGTAGAGGAGATAGTAAGTTCCATCAATCTCGGTGACGCGGATATCAAAACGCAGGCCGCGACCGACTTTCATCTCGGTTTCACTCAAGGGCAGGTGAATGGGCTCGTTTTCGATGTCGAAGTGAACACCGTCTTTGCTGCGGGCAAGATGAAAAACGACTTCGCGGCGCAAATTCTCCACGCGCAGAACCAGCAGCACCTGTCCTTGGAACCAAGTGGCACCGGAATTGAACACCGCCGAACACGGCGCCGGCATTTGCTCCGGCGTGATGATCGGGTTTGCGGAGTGACGCGAAAGCGGCGGCTGATGGGACCCACCATTACGCTGCCCCTGGAGCGCCGATTTCTTATTCGGCAAATTTTGGGGTGTTGCCAAGCTGCGCCCCGGTTGTTGAATATTTGATTTAATGAGTGTTTCCATATTTTTGATTATGTGCGTCTTTGGTCTGCATGAGTTAGTTTTTTGGAACACGCAGGTGGTAGGAATTGGTTTGATAGAATTCTCCGAGTTTTTTCCCGACCATCTTCTCGGCCTTTGTGCGCAATTCCTTTTGAATGACCGCATAGTCCGGACGATTGGCCAGATTCACCCATTCATGCGGATCCTTCCCGTGATCGTAGAGTTCTTCCGAGCCATCCGGGCAAATAACGTAGCGGAAGTCCTTGGACCGCAAGCTATAGACTTGCGCTTCGGAAATACCGATGCCGTCAGACAAGGGCTTTCCGTTCGCGAGATCATGGGATTGCAGGGCGGTTAACGCAACATCCGGCCCATCCCACTTGCCCGCGGCCGGGTTTTTGAGCAGCGGGACCAAACTGTGACCGTCCAGTTTCTGAGCGGGAGGAGGTTCTTTGGAAAAGCCACAGAAATCAATGAACGTGGGATAAAGATCAATTAACGAGACGGGCGTGTAGCAGGTCGCTCCCCGCGGAATTCCCGGTCCGGCGATCACCATGGGAATGTGCGCCGATTCCTCCCACGCCGAGTTCTTGAACAAGTAATCTTTCTGCCCCATGTGATAGCCGTTATCAGAGACCAGGACAACGAGGGTATTGTCGCGATAGGGACTCTTCTCCAGCGCATCCAAGATACGACCCACCATATCATCCGCGAAAGCAACGCAGGCGAGATACCCCTGCGTCCACCGCTTCATCAGTTTCAGGCGGTTGACCTGTTGGTATTTTCCGAACCCGCTGAAGTTTGAAACACGATTATGGGTGAAATCCTTGTAAAGGTAAGGGGCACAATCATCCAAATCCCCTTCGAGGCGCGGAGCCAGTTGAATTGTGTCGAGCGGAAACATCTTAAAATATTTATCCGGAGCGACAAAGGGTTCGTGGGGCCGATTGATTCCGATGTTCATGAAAAACGGACGGGAATCACCGGAGGCGGGCCGGGAAGCAAAAAACTTCTCCGCATAATCGGCGAGCAATTCATCCGGCATCGGGTCGCGGTCGGTTTCGGAAACATAACGATAGGGATGGCTGTAAAGATACCAGCCCGTGTAGCCCTTGAAGCCGGTTTTAGGATTCGGCGGAGTGGACGGCACATCCGAGAGCGGAACAAAATAACTGAGCTTGTAGATTTCCGGCATGGACGGATGCGGCGCCACCGAGTCGAAATTTTCGGTGTATTCCTCCGGTTTGAGTTCGTAGCCGTTGTAAGGAAACGGTCCCCAACTCGGCATCGGGCCGTAGCGCAGTTTTCCGTCCACATACCAGTCGGTCCAACGCTCGGCATAGTTGTGGTCAATCTTGCCGGCGCCGTGCACATCGTAGCCGGTGCTGCGGAAGTATTGCATCCAAGTGACGGCATTTGAGAACACCTCATGTTTCCAGGCGTATTTCCATGAGCCATTGGCTCCGATCGATTCCTCGGGGTTGCCGAAATACCGGGTGGTATGAGGATAGAGTCCCGTCAGCATGCTCGGGCGCGAGGGCGAGCAAAGCGGGGTGTTGCATTGGGCGTTCAAAAAACGGACACCCTGATGCGCCAACCGGTCCATATTCGGCGTCCGCGCCTGCGGATGCCCCCCGAAGCCTTCCACCGAATCATTCAAGTCATCGCAAATGATGAAGAGAATGTTCGGTTTTGAAGCCGGCAAATCAGCTCCGCAGAGCACCGCCGGCGGCGCCAGCAGCAGGGCGGTGAGAAGTGTCAGCGTGGGTTTCATAATTCAGGCTTTATGCATCGCGGCGCGGGCGCGGCGCCATTCGAGAACGCGGCGCAGGCGGTGCATGGTGGTTTTCGAGAGCGGATAGAAAGCAAGCAGACCGCAGGCGATCAGCACGAAGAACGCCGGGACCGTGGAGTCGAGCGCCCGCATGGCGGTCAGCGTGCCGGTGGACTGCGCGGTAACCAGCTTCGCATCAAAGCCGGTAAAATTAAGAATCACGCCGGAGAGCAGCAGCGAAAGCGAGACGGCCAATTTGTTGGCCCAGTTCTGAACGGCGCCGAACATTCCCTCACGGCGGGTTCCATTCGTGAATTCGTCATAGTCACAAACATCGGCGACCATCGAAAACGCCACCGCCCAGACAGCGCCCAAACCCGGCGCGGTGAGTGCAGCCGGAATCAATTGCAGCCAGGGATGCGCCGGGGAGTAGCAAAACCATTTGCTCAGACTGCCCAACCCCGCCAGACCAAGAATCGCCATCAAGACCTCCCGTTTGCCCAGCCGATTAGCCAGCCCGCAAATCAACGGCATGGCAACCAGCGTGCCCAAATTGAACACCGTCCCCACCAATCCAAACATGGCCGACGCCTCTTTTTTGTCACCCTGGTAGAGATAATAGATGTTGATATAGAGCGCCATTTGCATGACCAGCAGGATGCCGCAAAGCACACTGACGATGGTCAGGATCACAAGAACAAAGGGACGGCATTTGATCGTCTCCTTGAAACTCTTAAGCACGGAAATCTTGGGAGTTTTTACGGTGCTGACATTACGCTCCTTGCAGAACAAGACCGGCATAAGCACGAATCCGAACAGGATCAGCGCAGAACCGCCCGCCACCCATTGCATTCCGTTCAGGGTATCGGAAAAACAACTGCGCTGGGTCAGCCAGAACAGCCATTGAATCGCAAATCCACTGATGAATCCAAATATCCCACGGTAGGTCTGAATCACGGTGCGCTCCCCATAATCCGGACTCATCTCCATGCCGAGCGCAATGTAGGGCACGCCAAATACCGTGAAGCAGGTGTAGAACAACAGCGATGCGGTTAGGAAGAAGGCAAAATAACCCATCTCGCCCATCCCGCGCGGAATCTGCCACATCAGAAAGAAAAACAGCGCACTCAGCAGGCCACCGATAAGGATGAACGGTTTGCGGCGGCCGTATTTGGACTCGAACCGGTCGCTGATGCCGCCCATGAACGGGTCGGCAAACGCATCATAAATCCGGGGAATCGCCAAGAGGAGTCCCACCATGGCTGGATTCACCCCCAAGGTCACGTTCAACACCGGATTCGCCATGCTGTTCACGGTGTTGTTCATGTTGTGCTCGGCAAAACCACCAAGCCCATAAGCCAGCTTGGAACGAATCGGGAGCTTGCCCTCACCCCCCCCCATGGCGGCCGGTTCGGGCGCAGGCCTGACAGTGACGGTCGCTGTTGTTTCGATTGGTTTAGACATTTTGGAACTTGGTAAAGTGAGTAGTTTAAGAATCAAACAATTCTGGCGAGACTGCAAAGCACTTTAAATTCTAACATTAGAATTGGATGTGTTGCTTAGTTTGGATTCAGTTGCTCCCCATGCCCCCCTGTCGCCCAATCCGGCGGAAGTGCACTCCATTAGCAGGGCAGGCTAGCTTGGAGAAGTTTGCTGTTCATAATTCCGGTTTCATATTCCGGTCGAGCCGTTCACGGGCGGCAGACGAAGGTTCGCGTTCAGGGTTTCCTTCGTGATTTCTTTTTCCCAGCGGCTGATGACGACGGTGGCGACGCCGTTGCCGATGAGATTTGTGAAAGAACGGCACTGGCTCATGAGCCGGTCGATGCCCACCAACAGGGCCAGCGATTGGATCGGCACACTGGGCACGACGGCCAGCGTGGCCGCCAGGCACACGAAGCCGGCACCGGTCACGCCGCTAGCCCCTTTGGAAGTGATCATCGCCACCACCATCAGAGTGATTTGATGCTTCAAGTCAAGGTCCGTGTTCGTGGCCTGGGCCAGAAAAACGGCGGCCATGGTCATGTAAATGTTCGTGCCATCGAGGTTGAAGCTGAAGCCGGTGGGAATGACCAAGCCGACCGTGGGTTCCGCGCAGCCGAGACGTTTCATTTTTTCGATCATGCCCGGCATTGCGGTTTCCGACGAACTGGTGCCCAGCACCAGCACCAGTTCTTCCTTGATGAAAGCCAGGAACCGGAAAATGGAAAAGCCGCTGAACCAGCAAATGGCGCCCAAAACCACCCCAATAAACAACATTGCCGTGAGATAAAATCCGGCAATCAAATCGAATAGATACGTCAGGGAGCGGACTCCGTTGCTGCCGACCGTGAACGCCATCGCCCCGAACACCCCGACCGGCGCGAGCTTCACAATGATGTGCATGATGCCGAAGAAAATCTGGGATCCTGCTTCGATGACGCGCAGCGCGGGTTTTCCCCGTTCGCCCAGCGCCTGGATGGCCAACGCCACCAGCGCCGCCACGACCAATACTTGCAACAAATCGCCGGAAACAAACGCGCCGAAAAATGTTTTCGGGATGAGGTTCATCAGGAAATCCACCGGATTCAAAGCGTGGCCATTGGTCGCGTAAGCCTGGGTGACATTGGGGTCGAGCGTTGCGGGGTCAAGATTGAAGCCTGCGCCAGGCTTGAGCACGTTCACGACGACAAGGCCGATGATCAGGGCAAGCGTGGATACGGCTTCAAAATAGAGCAAAGTTTTGCCGCCGATACGCCCCAGTTTTTTGAGGTCACCCATTGAGGCGATGCCGTGGACGACGGTGCAAAAAACAATCGGGCCGATCAACATTTTCACCAAATTAATGAAGGCATCGCCCAGCGGCTTCATTTTGACGCCGAGTTCCGGCCAGACGCCGCCAAACGCGATTCCGACCAGGAGGGCGGCGAACGTCTGGAAGTAAAGCTGCATGTAAAAGCGCTTGGGCTTCATTGGCGTCATTTTAGTTGAAAGTATGGCATTAAGTTTACAATCGCCCCACGAGCAGGTCCCGCTGGAAGATCAATCCCATTCGCCGGCCGATAGTGCATTGCATGGGAATTTGTGCATTCCGGTCGATCGGTTTCATCAATCGGGATTTCTCATTAAATTGTAGGCAGCATGGGACAGTTCAATCACCTGGTGCCCGGCGACTCCGGGTGAGGCGATGGTAATTTCCCACGCCCCGCTCGCGGCGTCCCGCCGTTGTTGCCACGCCACGGAACGATCGGGTTGGGTCACATCGGTTACCGACCCCACCCTCGCCGGCAATCGAACCACCAACTGAAAAGCCCCGGTGCTCAAACGCTCATCCACCACCTCAAGATCCTGACCTTTGCGAACGGGCACATAATGCAATAGGTGCAAAACATGGCGCCGCTCTTTGGCTTGATGATTCAAACTGATGCTCAGCGTCTGCGGGCCGTTGTGGGAAACCATTGGTCGGCCCAGCAATTCACGCACCCCGTCCTGCACCAGCGCTCGCACCCATGGCGGGGCTTTTTTATGATAAATCCCAAACAGCGGATGCCGGAAATACAGCACGGCCTCATTGCGCACGGCTCCGGGCGAACCCGGCTTGGCGGAAGCGGGCGTTTGCAAATGCGAACAGAAATGGTTCCACGCCCGGTCAAAGTATGACTCCCGGGTTTCCGCCAGAACCTCGGCCCCTTCAACCGCTTCCACGTCAATTGCGCGTTGATACAACACATGCGGTATTTTTGCCAGCGAAGCGCCGATGCGTTCCGATGGGATGATGTATTCCGCAAAATCATTAAACTGATAGGCTTTCCCGGCAGCCAGTTCGCCGGTGCGATCGGTCGGGCCACGGCCCGTCAAGCGCACCGGCCATAATCCATCCGGGAATACAGTTCGTTCCGCATTCAGGCCGGATTCGAAAGTCGCCAGAATGCGTCCGCCTTGCGCTGCAAATGATTTCAGTTTTTCCGCGAGTGCCGCATCCACACAAATGGAATCCGGTAACACGAGCAACTTGTAGTTCTCAAAAGCCGCTTCGACGTCGATGACATCAAACTGGAACGCACCTTCTTCCAAAATTCTGACACAAGCGCTCAAGCCGCCATCGACGTGCAACTCCGCCAACTCCTTGTCGCTCCTGATCGGTTTCGCAAAACCGCAGGACTCCGGGCTTAAGACGGCAAGTTCAGTGACAGGTTGTGCGTCCACGCACCACGGTTCCAAGCGTTCCACTTGTTCATAAACCCAGCCGATCAGTTTATACGTCTCGTCGCAAATGCGCCCGGTAGGATGCAACTGGTCGCCGATGCAGCACTGCCCGCCCGACGCAATAATGCGGAAGATCTCATATTCCAAGGCAGGTTGGGGCTTGAAAGAATGGAAATCCCCCCACTCAGTATGAAACTTGCCGGTCATGCCAACAAATGGCTTGCCCAAGGTGCGCACATAACGCGCGACAATCGGAAAGTGTGCGTAGCCCCATTTACCACTGCCGAGCGACTCGACCTCAAAATGCGAATACGCCTCGATCATACCCCGGTGACGCGGGCCAATATGGCCTGCATTATAAAAGATCGCACAGTCGGGACGGTAGCTTCGCACAAGCTCCGACATTCGGAGCTTAAAGCCGTTGATGACCTCCACGCCAAAGCGCTTGCGCTCAATGCGCGATTCCGGATCCATGCCTTGCTCCACCATCTGGCGAACCGTCACCGGGTTCGAGCAAATGTGCGGCATCATGATGTCAAAAAATACGCCCTCGATATCTGGAAAGGATTCAAAGACATCGCTTACGATTTCGCGCACATATTTTTCATAACCGGTGTTCACCGCGAGGAACCGGTAGAAGCAGCCCTCGAATTTCCCCGGCCCGCTCAATCCGCCTTCTTCGTCCATGACCAGCCATTCCGGATGTTCACGGGCAACCTTGTCGTCGAACTGCACGGTCAAATACACTGTCGTGCGAATACCCGCCGCGCGACAGGCGTCAAGTTGCTCACGCAAAAGATCCCGGCCATTCAGATGCGGATGCACCAGATCGGGAAAACGCCGGCTTTGATAATAAAGCCAGCCATGATGACAGCGGCCAAAAAGATTGATCGAATTGACGTGAGCGCTACGGAGAGTCTCCACAAAGACGACCGGATCAAAGTCACCCCCGATATTTTCAAGCGCCTCACTGGTATGGTAGTCCAAGTGAACCTGACGGTATGGAAGCTTAAGCGAATTACCGTGAGATTGATTCATGGAATCATGGCAGTTGTATCAACCAAACTGAAGCCAGACGCAACCGACGGACCACACTTTTTCGGGAAAAGCACTATCATTTTTTCAGCATCTTAAACGCTACAGCAGGAGTCTCAACTTAGATTAAATTCTAACATTAGAATAATGAGTGCCCCTTTGACTTTACAATCTTGTTCATCTGGCAGCCATGGATCTGAAACTGAAACATTGGTCGGTGAATAATTTGCGTCTATTTATCCGCCAAACGCTGGACATCCACAACGGTTTTCGACTGCCAGTAAACCTGCAAGTAAAACTAGGAATTTGGTTGGTTCTGGTTGCCCGTAGTTACCGCAAGTTAAATGAGAAAACCCTTGAAACCCCAATGAAATCGGCAGATAATTGGCCTGTCGGCAAAAGAAAAGAGGCCGGCCTCGCCAGTGGGCGCGCAGTATCCTGGAGTGACGAAAACCAACGTCAGCAACGCCGCCGACCTCGGCTGGGAAACCATTTTCACTGACGAGCGGTTGAAGCAGCTCATTCGTCTGTCCCTGACCAACAATGCCGATTATCAGGTGGCGGTGCTGAACGTCGAGCAAAGCCGCGCGCAGTATCGCATCACACGGTCGGCGTCGTTCCCGTCGGTGTCAGCCGGCGGCAGTTACACGCGCGCGGGCAACTTCACCACCACGTCAGAAGCTTGGACCGCCAGCCTCGGTTCAACGGCGTATGAGGTGGATTTGTTCGGCCGGGTGCGCAGCCAGAACCGGCAGGCGTTGGAAACCTTCTTCGCCACCGCCGAGGCGCAACGCAGCGCCAAAATTTCCCTGGTGGCGGAAGTTGCCACGGAATATTTCGTCCTACGTCAGGCCGAGGAACAAATCGCGCTCGCGCAGGAAACCTTGAAATCCGTGGAGGATTCCTACGCGCTCAACCAGGCCAACTTCGACGCCGGCGCGACCAGCGAACTGGATCTGCGCACGGCGGAGGGCCAGGTGCAGACCGCGAAGATCAACCTGCTCACCTACGAACGGGCGCGGGCGCAGGCGGTGAATTATCTGGTGCTGCTCATCGGCCAGGGCGTGCCAACGAATTTGCCGGCGGCCAGTCTCTTCGACGCCACCAATCTCGTCGCCGAAGTTTCGCCCGGCCTGCCGTCGGAACTGATCCAACGTCGCCCGGACATACTTGAAGCTGAACACACGTTGAAGGCGGCCAATGCGAACATCGGCGCAGCGCGGGCGGCATTTTTCCCGACCATCAGCCTGACAGCCAACGTGGGGGTGAAAAGCTCCCAACTGGCAGACCTCTTTGCCTCCGGCACAGGCGTCTGGAGTTTCGCCCCGCAGATCACGCTGCCGATTTTTACCGGCGGCCAAAACAAGGCCAGCTTGGATTCCGCCAAGATCGGCCAGCGGATTGATGTGGTGAATTATCAAAAAGCCATTGAGACCGCCTTTCGCGAAGTGGCCGATGCGCTGGTCGCTTCCAGCAGTTATGCCAGCCAGATCGAGCTTGAATTCAAGCTCATCAATGCGCAGCAACGGCGCTACGAACTGGCCAACCTCCGCTACCGTCAGGGCGATGACACCTACCTGAACGTGCTGTCCGCCCAGCAGGATCTTTACAACGCGCAGCAGGAATTGCTACAGGTGCAATTCCGCAAACTCGCCAGCCAGATTTCGCTTTACCAGGCGCTGGGCGGCGGTTGGAAATAGCCGTTGACGAATTATGAAGTTTCTCACTTACGTCGGTCAAAACAAGCTCCTGCTAATGAAGCTCCATCAATTCGGGACAATGGTGCTCCTGTTTCTGGCTTTGATCACGCTCACTGGTTGCGGACGCAGCTCGAACACTAGCGGCGCGGGGGGACCGCCCGGAGCGGGTGGGCCACCGGGCGCGGCGATGCCGCCAACCGACGTCAGCGTGGTGACCGTGACGCCGAATGTCGTGACCATCACCACGGAATTGCCCGGGCGCATCAACGCCGTGCGTGTAGCCGAAGTGCGGGCGCGGGCCACGGGCATTCTTCTGAAGCGGCGGTTCGAGGAAGGCGCGGATGTGACGGCCGATCAGGTGTTGTTTGAAATTGATCCCGCGCCGCTGCAGGCCAGTTATGACAGCGCCAAGGCCAGCTTGGCGAAGGCCGAGGCGACCCATGAACAGGCCCAGGCCAAGGCCAAACGCAACGAGGGGCTCGCAAAAGTCAACGGCGTCAGCCAGCAGGCATACGAAGACGCCCGGGCCAGCGCGCTGCAAAGCGAGGCGGATGTGCTGACCGCTAAGGCGGCGTTGGAAACAGCGGCGTTGAATCTGGGCTACACCAAGGTTACCGCGCCGATTTCCGGGCGCATCGGTAAGGCACTGATCACGGAAGGCGCACTGGCAAGCGCCAGCGAGGCCACCAAGATGGCCGTCATCCGCCAGCTTGATCCAATCTATGTGGACTTCACGCAGTCCAGTGCGGAATTGCTAAAACTGCGCCGTTCGCTGGAATTGGAAAAGCTGCAGGACGTTTCCCAAAAAGAGGTCAAGATTAAGCTGGTGCTGGAAGACGGCACGACCTACGCCCAGACGGGCCAGCTGGTTTTCCAGGATGTCTCCGTGGACGAAAACACCGGTTCTGTCCTGTTGCGCGCCAAGTTTCCCAATCCCGAAAAACTGCTGCTGCCCGGAATGTATGTTCGCACCCGGTTCGAAGTGGTTCAACCGCACGCCATCACCGTTCTGCAACGCGCCGTTTCCCGCGCCGCCAGCGGCCAGGCCAGCGTGTGGGTGGTCAACGCGCAGAATGTAGTGGAACAGCGCGCGATCCAGACCGGTTCCATTTCCGGCGACAAATGGATCGTGAGCAGCGGCCTCAATGCGGGCGACCGGATCATCGTGGAAGGGCTGCAAAAGGTTCGCGCTGGCGCGTCGGTTAAGGTCGTTCCGTTTCAAGCCGGTAATACCAACACGCCGCTGAAGTCATCAACGGCGACCGCCAACCCGTGAACTGAATTCGCATGGCCAGATTCTTCATTGATCGTCCGGTTTTCGCGTGGGTGATTTCCCTCCTCATCATGATGGCGGGTGTGCTCGCCGTCAGGAAGCTGCCCGTCGCGCAATATCCGAACGTCGCGCCGCCGTCCATTTCTGTCACCGCCACTTACGCGGGTGCTTCGGCGGAAACCGTCCAGAACACCGTGACGACGCTGCTGGAACAGCAGATGACCGGTATTGACAACCTGCAATACATGTCAGCTAGCAGCAGTGCGAGCGGGCAGTCGCAGATCACGCTTTATTTTGAGCCGGGCACAGATTCCGACACCGCGCAGGTGCAGGTGCAGAACAAAGTGCAGCTCGCCACGCCCAATCTGCCGCAGACCGTGCAGCAACAGGGCGTCACGGTCGCCAAGGCGACGCGCAATTTCACGCTGATCATCAGCCTTGCCTCGACCAATGGCAGCATGGATCAATTCGCCATCGGTAATTTCGTTTCGTCCAGCGTTCTGGATTCGCTCCGGCGCGTTCCTGGCGTGGGCGAGGCCAACATGTTCGGTTCCGAATACGCCATGCGCATCTGGCTCGATCCCGACAAGCTCAACAGCTTTGGCCTGATCGCCGGCGATGTGACAGCAGCCATCTCGGCACAGAACAGCGATGTCTCCGTCGGCCAACTGGGCAGCC
>TBL_comb47_HYPODRAFT_10006261_pt1 | contig 12912 bp, 12 predicted proteins | sample TroBogypolimnion_40_FD_10682 | JGI IMG/M metagenome (IMG submission 10682)
GTTTTTGACAATGACCCCCTCCCGCATGAGAAACTTATAAAAAGTTTTCAGTGTAGAGAGCTTTCGGTTTACGCTTCTGGCTAAAGTACCATTATTCATTAATGAAATTACCCATTCACGAATCAGATGATAATCGGCCTCTTCTACATGAAAATCCTCAGCCAGTTTCTTTCCAAATAAAACAAATTGGCCGAGGTCATTCTCGTAAGCGGTGAGGGTATGCGTTGAATACCGCTTTTCATATTTCAGGTAACTGAGAAAAAGTTCCAGATTCATTATTTCAGGCGAGAATGATTTTCGCACTGAAGATACGAAAAAAATACCGTTTCACCTAAAAAAATATTCTCGGATAGGATTATTCTTCTGACCGCTGTAAATCTTCAATATAGATCGCCTTTTTGATCTCAGTACGGCGGGTTATTGATGGTTTTTCAAAAGCCTGACGATTGCGAAGCTCCTTTACAACTCCTGTTTTTTCAATTTTTCTTTTGAAGCGCTTCAAAGCCCGCTCAATGTTCTCGCCGTCTTTAACTGGAATAACAATCATACAATTCTTTGTTTTGTTTTTATTAAGATTATTCAATATTTCGGTCGGCAAAGCTATGAATTTTATATTACTATTCAAACTATCAGACTAAATATTATTATAAATCTGAAACAATGAAAAGATCGCTAAATTATTGAGCAAATTTCAGATACGGAGTGAGCCTGGTTAAAGAATCGGAGGCTATAACCGATGAAAGATCACCGGCTGATAAAAACTTTCCCTTTTTATCCCTTAATCGGACTAATTTTCGGGCTGTCCGGTATCCAATATAAGGATGACGGCCCAGTTCCTGGATCGTTGAGAAATTAATATTAAAATTCTTTAATATCAACGGATTAACAGTCAGACAAGCTGTAATTGCCGGCACATTATCCTTATTCATCCCGTAAACCTCTTTTATTTGTTCAACGGCATAGAATCCGCCAAGAAGGTTCCGGTAACGAATAATCCTTGCGGCTAAAACAGGACCAATGCCTCGAATCTTCAACAAATTGATTGAATCAGTACTATTTAATTCAAGCATGATCTCTCCGGGCTTTCCCTTGGTGACATAGGAAAATTGGACAACTGTATCCCGCTTAAATCTCCCTGTTGATTTGGGGACAGGAGATTCTACAACGGTTTTAAAAGCCAATACCTGTTTCTGAGGAAATACGATGAAGGAATCCATTTGCTCAAATAATTGGGAAGTCATCCCAAAAATCCTCCTTACTGCCAGTTTATCTTTAAACTTCCCCCCTTTATGCCGGTATTTAACCCAATTGGCAATAAGATTTAAGGGTAATCCCATATTTACCAGACTCACCGAATCTATGGTGTTGGGGTCGAATTCTGTGAGACTTAGATTATTTTGATGCGGAACTTCCTTTCCCGTTTTGGTTAAATAGGTGTTCACCTCAGCTTCCCACCTTGAGAAATCTGTATGATCCTCATGAAAAAACAGGGGGATTAACAAACCTGTTAAAATCAATAAAAAAATAACCATCAGCAAAGCAATTATTCCTCTTCGTTCCGTCCGGGAGAAACTGAGCAGTTCACGAATCCACCTGGTTCTCATCTGAAAATAAGCTGATTATTAACAATCCTTACGAATCAAATATAATCAATTAAAATCAGAAAGGGTAACCGATTGCAAACGCGAGATTGAAATTACTTTTAGTGAGCAAATGATTTGCCGGAATCCAGCGGGAGCCCTCATCCAGAGAAGGATCGTGGAGCCTGATTCCCAAATCTACCCTGATAATTACAAAGGAAAAATTGTATCTTAATCCGGCTCCGGGTCCAATGGCAATCTCCTTATAAAAGCGCGAAAACGCAAATTCAGCTCCGGGGCGGTTATCTTTCAGTGACCAGATATTACCCATATCAACAAAAAGGGCGCCTTCCATAGGACCGATCATGGCAAAGCGATATTCGGCATTAGCCTCAAGTTTAATATCACCTGCCTCGTTGGGGAATTCACTTGCACCCAGTTTATAGGACCCCGGTCCAAGGGTTCTCACCGGCCAGGCCCTGATTCCATTGGCCCCTCCCGTAAAGTATTTCCTTTCAAACGGAACCTGATCAGAGTTGCCAAATGGTATGGCAATTCCGGAAAAAGTCCGGAATACAAACCGGTTATACTTATCGATAACAAATCCCTTACGGTATTCAAAATCAGTTTTAAAATACTGGGCGAACGGAGTTCCAAGAAAATTATAGGTCATTTTCCCCTGTGAATCACTCAGATGCAGACTACGGTTAAAAAGTTTACTCGCTTCATTTAATAAAGTTCCTGCAGTCTCAAAGGATGCCCTGAAATAGCTGTAATTGGTCTGTTTCTGCAGATTTTGTGTATTGCGGGTAAAAATATAATTCCAGGCCGAAATAGTATGATCGGTATAGGAACTTTTAATATAGAGATTCTCGATCTGGGAAATAAACGTGGAATCATAGGCAAACATCTTCACAACATTCAGGTCGATAAAATTAAAACGGTGGGTAATAAATTCAGATGATTTCCACTGATACCCCAGACTCGCCCTGATCACTGTCCGCGTATAGTCCGGACGACGCTGATAATTATAGGATAAACTCATTAATGTCTGGGGCGTTGCAAACCGAAAAAAATTCGCCGGTTTTAGTGGGGCCATGAACTTGGGAAAGGTGATCTTTGTCTCAATTCCCGACTGAAAAGAATGAAATGTTGTTATGGAATCGCCTGCACCATATTTTTGTTTCTCGGTAGCTCCCATCAGAACAACGTCGAGCAGTTCACCCCCGCCAAAAATATTTTTATGCTGATAACCCAGATTGCCGGCAACTCCGAAATTACCAAGTGAATTAGTCCCTTCAGCTGAAACTGTATAGGATTGAAGAACCGATGGCGAAAGTTGAATAATACAATCGAGCGTCGGATTTCCTTCCTGATCCGTTTGATTCGTTTCAACAAACCGGATGTTAATCAGTTTGAACAGTCTTAAAGAAAAAAGGTCGTTGTAGGTCCGTTCGACCAGGTGAACGCTATAATATTTCTTATCCCCGATATGATTCATATTCAGGAGCATCTCGGGACGGTATTTCATTTTCCCTTTAGATATGAAATACTGATTACCAATCCTTACAGTATCATTCCTTACCTCGTTCGTGTCAGTTTTATGATCAGCTGAGGATTGCTTTTGTGCCTCATAGCTTGTATAAAAATAAAAATTGCGAAAGGTGTATTTTTGATGATCCCTTTCCAAAAGCTCATCCGGATCTTCCGAGATATTCTCCTTTTGTACTACCATTTTCAGGTTTACACTTTTAGGATTCCGCGTTGTGTCGGCTTCGAAATAAATTTCACTCTTATTGGCCCGGAAGAAACCGTTATTTTGAAAATTATTCAATACCCTTTTCCCCTCATCTGCCAAAACATCGGTATCGAATCGACCATTCAGCCTGATCAATGTCTTTAAAGAATCCTTGTTATTTAAAGCTTTTAAGGCCTTATCACGGATATCAGTCTGGTAAGCCTTGATCAAATGTGGCGAATTCGCTATAATCTTATAGCAAACCTCTGCTTTCTTATTCTTTTTCAAAACAACGGTATCGGTAACTCTGGCCTGATAATACCCTTTATTATGCATGTACCGCGTAAATTCGATTTTTGAACGTTCTGTCAGGTCCGGGCTATAAATCACAGGGGCTTCTCCGATTCTTTTAAACAAATCATCCTCTTTTTTAGGGTTGGAAAGGTTATAAAGTCCCAGATGGAAACGCCAAAAACCAAATATCCTGATGTTGGGCTTCTGTTTCAGATACGTTTTTAATTCCATTTTATCGATTGACATGTTGTCAACCAATATTTGAGATTTCACTAGCAAATACTGATTATCAGGAACATTTTTGGTTGTCCTGCACGAAGACAACGTTACAGCTGCCAAAGCAACAATCATCATCCAAACCTTATATTTATCCCGAATTCCCAAATTTATTGCCTTATTAAAACTTAAACAAAGATAATTAACCTGACAAATTAAAAATGGATTATTTTTGGGTTGTTCCAAATCATTAATCAGTGCTGTCAAAAAATAAAATAAAGCTGATCAGGTCTCTTGATCAGAAAAAAAACAGGTTGGTATCCGGTCTGTTTTTGGCTGAAGGGAAAAAACTTGTATTGGACCTGCTCCAATCAGATTTTGCAGTGTCTGAAGTGTTTTGCACACCTAATATGGCTTCAGAATTAGCTGTTTACAAACCAGACCTAAACGTTGAAACAGCTGATAAGGAAGAACTTGCCAGGATAAGTTTTTTAAAGACAACTCCTGAAATAATTGCCTTATGTGCGATTCCCAAATCAGAAATCAATTGGGATGAAATCGGTAATAATCTGACGCTGGTTCTGGATGAAATTCAGGATCCCGGAAATCTCGGAACAATTGTCCGGCTTGCCGACTGGTTTGGAATCAAAAATGTAATTTGCTCGGAAAATTGCGCCGATATCTATAATCCCAAAGTTGTGCAAGCCACAATGGGGGCCTTTACGCGGGTGAAAATTCACTATGTTTCTTTGACTGGATTTCTTGGACAGGCAAAACAACGATCCATTCCGGTTTATGGTGCATTTCTGGAGGGGGAAAATCTTTATCAATGCGAACTGACTGAAAATGGGCTGATTGTAATGGGAAATGAAGGGAATGGCATCTCCGATATAGTTTGTCAGTCGGTATCAAGAAAGATCAATATTCCCTCATTTCCGCCCGGTGAAATTACCTCTGAATCATTGAATGTTGCAGTGGCGACTTCGGTCATCTGCGCCGAATTTAGGAGAAGGGTTATTTGTAAAGGCTAACCAGGCTTTCGGCGACACGTTCGCCGTCAACTGCAGAGGAGATAATTCCCCCTGAATAACCCGATCCTTCACCACATGGAAATAGTCTTTTAATCTGGAGATGTTCAAGAGATTGCATATCCCGAGGGATTCTGACGGGCGATGAAGTCCGTGATTCGACACCGAGTACAACTGCCTCATTGGTCAGGTATCCCCTGGTTTTCCGTCCGATTTGTTTAAAACCTTCCTGCAACGAAGTTCCAATCATACGTGGCAGCCATTGGTGAAGCGGGGATTCAATCAGCCCCGGCACATAGGAAGAAGCGGGTAGATTTGCACTTGACCGGCCGGTTACAAAATCGTTTAAACGCTGTGCCGGGGCAAATAATGTATCTCCAGCCATCCTGAAACACTTTTGTTCGATCTCTTCCTGAAACGTAAGGCCTGCAAACACTGCGTCCGATTTTTTGCTTGCCGGAAGATCACCCGGCCTTATTTCGACCACCATTCCTGAATTTGCATAGCGACCTCCCCTGTCGGAAGGTGACATCCCGTTTAAAACGAGCTCACCGGGGGCCGTAGCGGCAGGGACAATCATTCCTCCCGGACACATGCAAAAGGAATAAACGCCGCGATCGTTTACCTGTTCCACAAAGGAGTAGGCGGCAGCTGGCAAATAGGCTCCCCTGCTGGTTCCATGGTACTGAATCCTGTCGATCAGCTCCTGCGGGTGCTCAACCCTCACTCCCACTGCAAATGGTTTTGCCTCCAATAAAATATTATTCCGGTGGAGCATGGTATAAATATCCCTCGAGGAGTGTCCTGTTGCAAGAATCACGGCAATTCCGTCAAAAACTCTTCCGTCCTGCAGAGCTACCCCCTTAGCCTCCTGATTATGAACAATCAAATTGACTACCCGTGAATTAAAATGGATCTCACCCCCTGCATTCAGAATGGAGTTGCGAATGGCAACAATTACACGGGGTAAAACATTTGTCCCAATATGAGGGTGAGCCTCAACCAGGATTTCGTCCTGGGCTCCGTGAAAATTCAAAACTTCGAGAATTTTACGAATATCACCCTTTTTCTTCGACCGGGTATAGAGCTTGCCATCTGAAAAGGTACCTGCTCCCCCTTCGCCAAATCCATAATTGGAATCGGGATTTACAATTTGCTCGCCGTGAATGGCGGCAATGTCGCGCTTTCGTTCACTGACCATCTTTCCCCGCTCAAAAATCACCGGTTTCAGACCAAGTTCAATCAGATGAAGTGCGGCAAACAATCCCGCCGGACCGGCGCCTACAATCAATACCTGCGGTTTCTGCGAAACATCGGGATAGGAAAATTGGGCTCTCTCCGTTAAGGGCATCGCCTCATCAATATAGACTTTAACACCAAGGTTAAAACGGATATTCGAATTCCTCGCATCTATAGATTTTCGCACGACAAGAACATGCTGGATCCTGGAACTTTCGATTCTCAGATTATCAGCCAAAACAGCTTTCAGCTTTAAACTATCGTGAGCCTGTGACGGCGATACTACCAAATTAAGTTCCTTGATCATTCGAAGTAAAAAATCAATGTGAATAGGTTTGAATTTAACTCCTTAAAAATAAAGCCATAATATGGAATAGGGGCAACAACATCGTGTCTGATCAGGTTGGTTAATCCGTACGAAAAGCGAAATTCGGCCGTAAAACGAAAATATTCGAGGTACGAATCGAGTCCAATTGCCACCTCTGCATATTGTCCTGTTTTGTTCAGGTGAACCACACTTTCTGAAATCCGCTTATTTTCCAGATCGATCCTGTAGGCAACACCTGAATAAACATAAGGTCTTAAATTATGGTGGCGGAACCCTTTATACCTGAACCCTAGCGGCAAATCGATGTAGGCAGAGGGTGTTGAAAGATAGGTAAGTGTATCAGATCCTGATCCAATCTGACCACCGGCAATCGGATCAACATTTACACCAACATACTTTAACCGCTTATTTCCCAGTGACATTCCGGGTGTAAAACGCAGGTCAAAATCGCGGCTTACCCGCGCATTGATAACCCCGCCCACAGTGAATCCTGGCATCGGAGATCCATTCTTGACGCCAAGACTGTTTTTGCCTCCATATAATTGAATGGTCTGATTTAGTAACGTCTGATTTTGATTGTTATTAAAGATTGGATTTTCAGAAACACTTTTATAGTTTGTCATCCTGTAATCCATGGTATTCAGCCCAAGGTAGAATCCAAAATGGATTTTACGGTCGTCAAAATGGGTGAGGTTCTCGAAATTCTTAAGCTGACCAAAGGTGCGAACAGATCCTGCCACCAGCGGTAAAAGGAATACGACGTATTTTAGTTTAAAAATTCTCAACTCAATTCTGTTTTAATTCCCGTGTAAATGGTTGCGACGCCAAAAGTTTGCCGGTATTGGCACGTTTCCTTAAAACCGCAGCTTTTTAATATTGTTAGAAACTGTTCTCTATCCGGAAATTGTTCCACCGATTCGGGAAGGTAACGATAGGCCGAATTGTCTTTCGAAAATAGCCGGCCAAAGAATGGAAGAATATAAAACGAATAGAAACCGTAAAATTGTTTCACCGGGAAAACAGATGGTTTGGAAAATTCAAGGATGCAAACAATGCCGCCAGGTTTCAATACGCGGTAAAGTTCCCTGAGTCCTTCAGAAAGGTTTTCGAAATTGCGCACTCCGAAAGCGACCGTAACCGCTTCGAAATAATTATCCTTAAAGCTGAGTTCTTCGGCATCCCCTTTTTGAAGGGTTAACCGTTTGCCAACACCCAAAGCTTCAATTTTAATTCTGCCATAGCTGAGCATCTCTTCTGAAATATCAACTCCCACTATTTCCCTGGCGCCTGTTTTCAGGGATTCAATCGCAAAATCGCCTGTACCGGTAGCAACGTCGAGGATATTGGCCGGAGCATGTTTCATGAGCAGACGGATAGCTTTTCTGCGCCAGATTTTATCAATCCCGAAAGATAAAAAGTGGTTCAGGAAGTCATACTTGGGTGCGATATTATCGAACATTTCAGCCACTTGTTCCTTTTTCCCTTTGGCTGAATTATTATAAGGTTTTATTACAGACATTCCGGTTAATCTAAGTATTCTCCAACGATTCCCTTGTCCACAAATCCCAAAGACTGATCGTCAATTCTAATCTCCCCTTTTGTTACATGGCCAAGCGTAATAACCGGAATATTATGATCGTATAAGAAATCGACAAATTCATTTTCCTTATCCTCTTCCACTGAGACGACTATTCGTCCCATACTTTCACCAAAAAGAAAGGCATCGGTTCTGATTTCAGCATCAGTTGTGATATCAAATCCCAATTCATGGGGCAATGCATCGCGAAGAAGGGTAAAAAACAGTCCCCCGATACCTACCGGGCTTGCCGAGACCACTAATTTATTCTTAATCAATTCTTTCGTGGCATTCATCAACCTGCTTTCAAATGAAAGGTTAAAGTGCATCAGCGGGGAATCTTTAATCTCATGAAAATGATCGAGATATTCAGAAGCATTAATATCGTTATAAGAACGTCCGATCATCAGGATATTGTGCCCTTTTTTCTTCAGACTGGGGGTAATCACCTGATCACGGTTTTTGATTTTTCCAACAAGGCTTATGGTCAGGGTCGGAGGTAATGCCCCTGCACTATTAACCATATCATAAAATATTTTCCAATTTGGAAACTGAAGATTAAAAACGGTGGCGGCAGCGTTCAGACCGAGCCTGGTAGCCATCACCATCTCTTCGGCAATAGGACTTGCAAAATCTACATTGTTTAAAAAGGCACTCATCGCAACAGGCTCGGCACCATAACAAACAAGTCGCCTGACTGCCTTCGCCACAATAATCTGGGCAGCCACAAACGGGTCTATAGCCAATCGCCTGTAGTCCGCATAAATAGTTTGCGAAAAAAGTTTCCCGTCTTCATCAATCTGAAAGATCCCAGCACCGCTCAGATCATCTTTTCCAACCTGTTTGGAATCGATGGCTGCCGAGGCAAATTCGTTGAAGATATTTACCAGTGATAAATGGGGAATTGCAAGCATAGAATAGATTACATTACGCAAATCATCCGGTTCAGGGACCTGATCTATGGTGAATACCTTTGTTTCAGTTTCAGACATGACTTTTTTAATTAATTAAAATCAAGACAAAATTAATCGTTTATATTGAATGAGACATTATCCTTCCATTTATAATGATCATTTTTATTATTTTAGCAACTGAAATAATTTTATTAAATGAGAAAAATCGCACTAATTACTGGGGCCACATCCGGAATAGGAAAGGCTACTGCTCAAATACTTGCCACAAATGGTTATGATCTGATCATTACCGGACGTCGGGAGGAGTTACTGAAAGAACTGTCGGAAAATCTTATCAGCGAAACAGGTGCCGAAGTTCATTCACTCTGTTTTGACGTCAGGGATTTGAATCAGGTGGAACAGGCAATTGATTCCCTTACCGGAAGGTGGTCGGACATCGATTTGCTGGTCAATAATGCCGGTCTTGCAGTTGGCAGCGAACCTGTTCATGAGGGTGTAATTGATGACTGGGAGAGGATGATTGACACAAATATTAAGGGATTGCTCTACCTCTCAAGAATAATCTCGCCAGGCATGGTTGCCAAATCTGGTGGTCATATTATAAATGTCTCATCAATAGCCGGACACGAAATTTACCCCAACGGTGCAGCCTATTGCGGAACCAAGCATGCGGTTAAAGCAATAACCAAAGCGATGCGGATGGAATTGCTCCCTTTTGGAGTAAAGGTCAGCTCGATTAGTCCGGGGATTGCTGACACCGAGTTTTCACTGGTTCGTTACAAAGGAAACAAGGAGCGTGCAGATAATGTTTACAAGGGGCTCACTCCGCTTTATGCTCCCGATATCGCGGAAGCTATCCTGTTTATGGTCACCAGACCAGCTCATGTAAATATAGAAGATCTGGTAATCATGGCGACAGATCAGGCAAGCACCCGCGACTATCGCAGGCGGTAATTCAACGCTCCTTCCACAGGAGTAATGGAATAAAAAATTACCTTTGTTTAAAATAAAGTCAACTATTTCAAACTAATTTATGCTCAAGTGAAGATTGAAGTATCCAACGGCGAAATCACCGATAAACTGACAATTGTCGAAATCAAAATAGCCCGAATCAAAGATCCCTTAAAGCTGGATAATCTGCAGAAGGAATACCAGCTTCTGAACAGTGCGGTAATTTCCATTATTGATAAAGCCCATCCGTTATACACCGAATTGTACCAAATTAACAGCCAACTTTGGGACATCGAGGACCGCATCCGGGATCTCGAGCGGAATAAAGACTTCGGAGATGAGTTTATTCAGACTGCCAGGTCTGTCTATTTTATCAATGACAAAAGATCGGAGGTAAAGCGGGCTATCAATGAACTGACCGGCTCAAACCTTACCGAAGAAAAAAGTTATGAAAAGTATTAATAGTAAGGATTTGAAATTAAGATTCGATGTTTATTGAGCCGGTTACCAGCCGCTAATTTCCAACAGCATTAACCATCATATAATCAAAGTATTAGTTGTTCGAATTGCCTGTCAAAGAGTATAAAACAAATATGAAAAAGTTAGTCGTTTTCAGGTTCTCCGCGATGGGAGACGTTTCCTTAACTGTTCCTGTGATCAGGGGGGTGCTAGACGAGAATCCCGATCTCGAAATCACCTTTGTTACGCGGAGATTCTTCGCTCCTTTTTTTTACGACATTCCCCGGCTCAAACTCGTGTTTCCCGATTTTAGAGGAAGGCATAAAGGAATTTTTGGGTTATTCAGGCTTTATAGAGACCTTCAGCAATCTGGACCCTTCGAATCGGTGATAGATCTTCATGGAGTCCTCAGGACCAAAATCCTGTCATCTCTTTTTAAAATTTCGGGCGTACCCTGTTTTTCAATTGATAAAGGGAGAAAAGAGAAGAAATTCCTGATCAAATCAAGATATATCCGGGCATTAAAACATACTACCGTAAGGTATCTGGAGACCTTTGCCGCTGCAGGATTTAAGGGACAAATCGGGAAATCCCCGTTTCTTAAGGTGGATGAAGCTTCTTCTTCAAATGCCGGCAGGTTTCTGGAAAAAAACCTTCCCGGGAGTGATAAAATCAGGATCGGTCTTGCCCCTTTCGCAACCCATCAGCCCAAAATCTGGGGAATTCAGAATTTCAGGGAATTGATTACCCTTATCGAAGCTGAATATAAGGTTGACTTTTTCCTTTTTGGGGGAGGAACGGAGGAGATTAAACTATTGGAGGAATTTCAGAGCTTTCGGCCAAATATTTACCTGGCAGCCGGAGAATTGGCACTTTCAGAAGAGCTTGCGCTGATGAATACGCTGGATCTGATGATTTCGATGGATTCCTCGAATATGCATCTTGCGTCGCTGTCGGGGGTTCCGACCGTTTCCATCTGGGGGGGAACTCATCCGGCATTTGGCTTTTGGGCACTGGGACAGCCTACCGAATATCATCTGCAAACTCCGGCTACTTCGCTGAAATGCCGCCCATGCTCGGTCTTCGGAGATAAACCGTGCATTTATCCGACACCACGGTGCATGGAGATGGTAAAACCACAGGATGTTTTTGAAAAACTGGTGAAATTAAAGCTGCTCCGAAAAAGAGCTGCGAAGGTTATTTAGGGTGTTTTTTCCTTAATCCGAAAATTGACCGGATCAGTTTCTTGAATTTGCCTCGTCTCTGACGGCTTGCCTTGTTTTGCCGGTCAAATTCAATGAGAATCTTCATGGCTTTACCTTCGTCCCGATAACACAATGCCGCATATTCGGCGGCCAGTAATTCGAGCGTTTGCCGGTCAGTATCAAGTTGGCGGAAATTAAACAGTCCGCGTTCAAAACTTATCGGGCCAAAGCTCATCCGGTTGAGATCGACGATCTGGAAATCATATCGATCCCCTTTTTTGCTGATCAGGGTATTTCCGGGCGAATAATCGAGATGAAAAATATTATTCAAATGCAGCTTCCGGTAAGTAAACTCAACCCATTGGCGTAAGATGGTATCGTGATCAGCAACCTGATAATTCAAAACTTCCCGAAGCGTGAATTCATAGCTGTAATGAATCGAAACATAATAACTCTCTTTCAGTCCTAACCCTTCCAGACATTCCACATAGCCCACTGCCGCGGGGGTTGCGATTCCCAGGGAATAAAATTTCCGGGCATAATTGAACGAACGTGCAGCCTTTGAGCCTCTGAAATAAACATAAACAAATCGGTTTATAAGATTTGGAATTTTAAATGCTTTCACATTTAACTGGTAATTTCCCACTGTGAAAACTTTTACTTCATTTCTTGACTTAAAGATGGTTTCTCCCCGGGTTGAAAAATTCAGGTGCAATTGACTGATCCATGGCTCCAGGTCACTGTATTCAGGTGCTATTTTGTATTTTATCTTCATGCTCATCTTCTGAATTTGGGGGGATCACTGGTTCATAAAACCCTGCTGTTTTAAAACTTCCAGTAAACTGTTTGAAAAAGTTCTGTTATCGCTTCCCGTGTACCTGATATCCGTAAATACCTGAGCCAGTGTTTCCTTATTATTCACCTCCACAAACTTTTTGTTGTCCGGACGAACTTCCTTTTCCAGGTATGCCCTGGTGATATCGGATTCGGTGTAATCCTTATAGGACTCATGATGAACAATGGCATCAAGGGGAAGCCTGTCCGGCTGTTCAGGATCCTCATCGGGCCAACCGATGGTCAGTGTTGTAACCGGAACCACACCGTTGGGAAGTCTGAGAATTTCAATAATCTGTGCAGCAAGGTAAGTTGTAGTTCCCAGGTAGCAAACTCCTAGCCCCAGACTTTCGGCAGCAATAGTCACATTTTGAGCCACCAGCAAGGCATCGATAGCTGCGGTCAAAAAAGAGAGGAAATTGTCATAGCCCGGACTGGCATTATTTTGGACACACCATTTATTGAACCTGTTAAAATCGGCACAGAAAGTGAGCACCAAAGGGGCATTCACAACCATTGGCTGGTTAAAATGCAACGGAGCCAATCGCTT
>TBL_comb47_HYPODRAFT_10006263_pt1 | contig 12912 bp, 10 predicted proteins | sample TroBogypolimnion_40_FD_10682 | JGI IMG/M metagenome (IMG submission 10682)
GAGGCCTGAGCGAGCTGACTTGTTGCGTGCCTGAGCCTTCTCATTGGTCTTAATACGCTTGATCTGCGACTTGATATTTGCCACGTGAAGATTACCTTTTCTAAAAAATGTATCCGCGCCCTTGTGGACTCGGTTCTCTACCCTGTCTCCAGGAAGGGCAAAGGCTATCAGCCAAGGGGCGCTCCCCTCAAACTGAGGCTAGTGTGCAGACCTAGCGAGACTTAGCCAGGGCAATATCGAGGATGCAGCGCTCTAAGGCGTAAAGCGGCTCTGCGCTGGCCCCCTTGATATCGGCATCTGCTTGGGCAAGTTTCACTACCGCCGCCGAGAGGGTGGTGGGCGTCCACCCTTGAAGTTGCCTACGCGCCTTATCAATCTGCCATGGTGGCAATCCAAGGCTGGAAGCAAGATCGAAGGCCTTTACTCCCCTGCTCGCTCCTGAGACCTTTGCCAAGGTGCGCATCGAGGAGGCTAAGGCCGAGATGATCAGAACAGGATCGACACCGGTCTCAAGCGCCTGTCGTAAGGTGATCAGCGCTAAATCTGTCTTCCCATCTAGCGTGGCATCAGCAACGTCATAGCCTGTTGTCTCTACCCGGCCCTGATGAAACTTCTCAATATCGGCTACATCAATCGTCTTGCCAGCTGCCACATCTGCTGCCAATTGGGAAGCGGCGCCACTCAACTCTCGCAGGTCCGAACCAAGTGCATCAACCAGGGCTTGCACGGCATCGACTGAGATCTTTCGCCCAGCCCGAGTAAATTCATCATGAACGAATTGAGCCTTCTCGCCATCCTTCTTAATCGCATCAACGGCGATGATCTCCGGCTTCAACTTCTTGACCTTATCGAGCAGAGCTTTTCCTTTTACTCCGCCCTTATGCCAGAGGACGAGTGCGACGGTCTCGTCGGGGTTGGAGAGGTATTCACTAATCTCATCTTGTAGATCAGCGGCGAGTTCTTGAATCTCACGTAAGACGATGACGCGATCTTCGCCAAATAAAGAGGGCGCGAGTGCATCCGTGATGGCACCGAGTTCAATCTCTGAACAATCTAACTGCGTCACAGTCGCCCCAGGAATCTTGGCGATCGCAGCAGAGATCGCTCGGTCAGCGAGAATCGATTCGCCACCTTGAATAAGCGTTAACCCCACGAGATATCCCACCACTTCTTACGTTGTGTGCTGATCCTAAGGTCTGCGTCAACAGCAATCGCTCCATCTTGGTCAGTTCGGTAGACGGCGATCCCTCGGTTTAAGAGGGCGGCGATCGTTGACGGCGCCGGGTGGCCATAGGAATTTCCCACCCCCACGCTGATCAGGGCGATGCGTGGTTTGAGCGCATCGACAAGTGGCAAGTATTGGTAGGCCGAACCGTGGTGACTCACCTTCATCACGGTAACCGGCCCGAGGGCGTTGAGTAAGCCACTTCGAACGATCTCCTCTTGGGCTGGAGGCTCAGTATCCCCGGATGTGAAGAAGGTGAGCCCTGAGATGTTCACAAGCAAGGCAATACTTGAATTGTTAATGCCCGAACCATCGCCGGGGAGTGAAGGCAGATTAAGTTTCTGCGTTGTTGGCCATAAGGCAAGAATCTTTACTAGACCCTTACTGCTTTGAAATTGGGTTGATTGGCCTTGAGTAACCATGCTGATCTGCTCACCACGGAGCAACGAGATCGTCTGCTGATACTCAAATGCAGGTTGCGGATTATTTGAGATCCAGACTGCACCGATATGTCTATTTCTCATGACACCTGATAAGCCATTGACATGGTCGGCGTGAAAATGCGTAAGAACTAGCAGCGGAACATCACGTATATGCAGAGATGAGAGGCAGTTATCCATGAGATCTGGATCAGGCCCGGTATCAATCACNAGTGCAGATCCTCCGCCGAGATTGATGACCGCGCCATCACCCTGTCCCACATCACAGTTCACGATCACCCATGACTCTCCAGGCCACCCCATTACTGTGAATACATGAATAGCTACCGCGCTTATAAGAAGAAATATGAGAGTCTTAAAAGCCCGTCTAACAAGTAAGAGTGTCACCCCGAGGGCGATTGCCGCTCCGGTAAAACTCTTCGGTACCTGCAGCACTGGAACCGCACCGCAGGTATGCGCAACAAAGACGACCCACACTGAGAAGGGCTTACATATGAGTAGAAGCAAATGTGAGATCCCTGCTGAGACGGGTGATAGGAGCGCTGCGATGAAGCCAATAACTGTGATCGGTCCTACTGCTTCAGCAACGAGGAAGTTTGCTGGCAAAGCAATCAAGCTGAACTGCCCCGAGATTGCAATAATCAGTGGCGTGCAGAAGATTGTTGCGGCCATTGGTATTGCTAATAACTCAACCACTTTTTTATAGCGAGTAAATCGAGCGAAGAAACCCGTCAGAGTCGGCGAGAGAATGAGGATGCCTGCAGTTGCACTTACTGAAAGTGCGAAGCCCGGGTCGATCGCTTGAAAGGGATCAATGAGTATGAGCCCACCGATCGCTAGCCCTAAGGCGGGGAGCGCTGAAGTGCGCACACCACGAGCTCTACCCAGCAAGAGCACAGAGGTCATGACGGATGCCCGCAACACCGATGGTGAAGGACGCACAAGGAAGATAAATGCAATGAGCACAAGGGCGGTGATAATGATCCGAGTGCGCAGTCGACGCACAACGAATTGAAGACCCCACAATAGGAAGGAGGCAATGATCGCAAAATTCTCACCACTTACCGCTGTGAGATGTGTCAGACCAGAGCGTTTCATATCCGATTGGAATTCGAGGCTTTCAAGGGAGGTATCGCCAAGTACTAATCCAGGAATGAGTGCTCCGCCTGCGCCACCGATCGAGAGTGAGCTCCTTCTGAAAGCAGCACGAATTGATCCTGCTACTCGATTGATGGGGTCGCTCTTTCGAAGTTGTTGAAGTGTCGACCGAGCAGAGATCAGCGCCGCGACTCGTCTCTCTGTCGTAGAAAAGATGGTTCCATTACCTGTGATCTGCGAGCCTGGCAAGAAGTGGACTGCCTTACTGCTTGTAATGCGCACAGGTAAGTGAAGTGAATATGCAACGCCATCGATTCGACCCTGATTGAGCACTGCAAGAAAAGTTGTGCTTGCCTGTTTGATATGTGACCCAATCACTTTGCTTTTGCCTAGTACAGGATCGGTTTCAACCGTTGCGATAAATGTGATCGAATGGGCCGAATGAAGTGGTGAGTGGGCTAGTGCCTGAAGGCGGATCAAACTTCCTGCACCACCAACCAGAAGGGCGACTACTAGGAGAAGATAAGAACTGCGCTTGCCGCTCCTAGCCATATCGCTAATCCCACTAAGAAGAGAGCTAGATGCGAAGTTGAGATTTTACGATTGCGAATTTCGCTTTTCCAAAACCTGGAACCTTTGCGATTCCATCGATCGAGGTGAACTTTCCGTGTGCATTGCGATAAGCAATGATCTTCGCCGCCATTACCGGACCAACTCCAGCGAGGACCTCAAGCTGTGCGGCATTTGCAGTATTGATATTGACGACCGCAGTGCTGCTCTTTCCGCGCTTGCTGCCTGCCTTCGTCGTGGAGGTAATTACCGGCGGCGCTCCCACCACAATCTGCTCTCCATCGACTAAAAGATGTGCCAAGTTAATATCGGTCAACGCAACACCTTTGAGCGCTCCCCCAGCGGCGGCAATCGCATCAGCCGCCCGTGACCCTATCGGGAGCGTGTAGATCTGTGGATGAAGCACCTTTCCTGCGACATCAACGACGATCGTGGATGGGGTTGGAGTGGCGGGTGCCATGGGCGCGAGTGAGATCGTCGGCTTGGGCGTCGGTGAGGCATTTCCTTGGGCGAGCGAGAAGAAGAGCGCCCCAAGCGCTAGGAATCCGCCGAAGATGATGTAGAGATTGCGACGTTGTACTTCACTTAACTCAGGAATTTGAAACATGGGGCGAAGGTACTTCTCCCCGGCGCTCACTTCACTGAAGTGAATCTTCTCCTGTTAATTAAATAACGATGTTAACAAGTTTTGGAGCGCGAACAATCATCTTCTGGATTGTTGCACCCGCAATGGCGGCCGCAATCTCGGGATTCGCGAGAGCTAACGCTTCAAGTTCGGCATCGGTGATATCTGGTGAGACCTCGATACGATCCTTAATCTTGCCATTCACCTGGAGGATCACCACAACCGAATCTTCAGTGAGAAGAGCGGGATCGATGGTTGGCCAGCCTGCTAGCGCAACTGATGGCTTATGACCAAGGAGTGACCACATCTCTTCAGCAGTGAATGGTGCAACGAGTGAGAGTGAGATCGCAATCGCCTCTGCTGCTTCGCGGACTGCAGGATCTTGTGGGCCGCAACCGCTATCGATCGCCTTTCGAGTCGCATTGACGAGCTCCATCGTGCGCGCAACTGCAACGTTGAAACGATACGTCTCAACAGCTAGAGAGATATCTCGCAATGATTTATGCGTCACTTTACGGAGCGCTAGATCACCGGTGGTGAAATCGACGCCCGCAGCGCTCTCGACATCTTGAGAGATACGCCACGCGCGATTGAGGAATTTGAGAGATCCCGATGGTGAGACATCAGCCCAATCGATGTCATCTTCTGGCGGTCCAGCAAAGATCAATGAGACACGGACTGCGTCAACGCCATGAGTGTCGAGCTGTTCAGAGAGGCGGACTAAATTGCCACGACTCTTTGACATCGCCGATCCATCCATCAAGACCATGCCCTGATTAAGTAGACGAGTAAATGGCTCGGTGAAATTTAATAGCCCGATATCGTGTAAGACCTTGGTGAAGAAGCGTGAGTAGAGCAGGTGGAGAATCGCATGAGTTACGCCACCAACGTATTGATCAACTGGCGCCCACTGTTCTACTAACTTCTTATCGAAGGCTTGAGCCGAATCATCTGGGTTGGTGTAGCGCAGGAAGTACCATGAAGAATCAACAAAGGTATCCATCGTGTCAGCATCGCGCTTTGCTGCCGCCCCGCATTGTGGGCAAGAGACGATGACCCAAGAATCTGCTGCGCCTAGCGGTGACGTTCCTGCTGGCTTAAGGTCGAGTCCCTGTGCGCTTGGAAGTTCAACGGGGAGTTGCTCTTCTGGTACAGCAACTTCGCCACAGCTCTCGCAATGAATGATCGGAATCGGGGTACCCCAGAAGCGCTGGCGCGAGATGAGCCAATCGCGGAGGCGATAATTCTTCGCAGCTTTCCCGAGTTTGCGATCAGCAAGTACGTCGATGATCTTTGTGATCGCATCGCTCTTTGAGAGTCCGTTAAGTTCACCCGAGTTGATCAATGATCCTTCACCGACTGTTGCAATCCCAGTCTCGTTCGGATCCTCTTCCCCGGTCTCGACAACTACGCGAACCGGTAATTTCATCGCACGAGCAAAATCCAAGTCGCGTTGATCATGCGCTGGAACCGCCATGATCGCGCCAGTGCCATAGTCAGCGAGAACGTAATCAGAGGCCCAGATCGGCAACTTCTCGCCATTGACTGGGTTGATCGCGTATCTATTGAGGAAGACGCCGCTCTTTGGGCGATCCGTCGCTAAGCGATCGATATCGCTGGCTGCCTTGATCGTCTCGAGATACTGTGAGAATTCAAGTTCAACACCAGTGCCTTGTACGAGTTCAGCGGCAAGTGGTGAATCCACTGCCACAACCATGAAGGTTGCGCCGAAGAGTGTGTCCGGCCGAGTTGTATAAATCGTGATCGGCTCGTTACGTCCTTCGATCTCAAAGGTTACTTCTGCACCAATGGATCGCCCGATCCAGTTGCGTTGCATCTGCAGAACTTTTTCAGGCCAGGCACCTTCGAGTTGATCCATATCGTCGAGTAAGCGATCGGCGTAATCGGTGATCTTGAAGTACCACTGGTTCAACTTCTTCTTCGTGACCGCGGTATCGCAACGTTCGCACAAGCCAGCTACAACTTGTTCATTGGCGAGAACAGTCTGGCAATTCGGGCACCAGTTAACAGGTGAATCTTTTCGGTAGGCCAAGCCCTTCTTGTACATCTGCAAGAAGATCCATTGATTCCATCGGTAATACTCTGGATCGCTCGTGTGAAGTACTCGGTCCCAGTCGAAGGAGCAGGCATATCTGCGCATCGATGCCTTCTGCACCGCGATGTTCTCATAGGTCCATTCGCGTGGATCGGATCCACGTTTGATCGCTGCATTCTCGGCAGGTAGACCAAAGGAGTCCCACCCGATTGGGTGCATGACGTTGTAGCCTTTTTGAATCCAGTAGCGAGCGATCACATCGCCCATTGCATACGCTTCGGCGTGGCCCATATGAAGATCACCTGATGGGTAAGGGAACATATCCAACACATAACGCTTCGGACGTGGATCATCGGCGCGGCCGGATTTAAATGGTTCGATCTGATCCCAGATAGGAAGCCACTTTGCTTCTACGCCATGGATGTCATATGCCTCATGCTCTGCCATTGACGCTACCTATCCTTCCCACGAGACGCCGGTGAGCTCTTCGCTCACTTCCCAAAGATTGCGGGCAAGGCTCTGATCATAGGCGAGAGCTTTTCCATGGGTGAACTTTGGCGTGCCACGCATCTCCCCCAAGCCGTTCGGGCCAAGGTAAGAAGCGCCTAAAAGATTTGGGTAGGTCGCAGCACAAAGGGCTGGGTACGCACCTTCCAACGGAGTCTGCGCCAAGAGTGCGCTCGTTGCAATCATCACCTTTGCTTGAAAACTTCTGCCAGCCATCATTGGGCCAACCTTTTGGAGATTGGTATTTGCCCAACCAGGATGGCACGCGATTGAAATGAAATCCCACTTTTCACGTAGGCGAAGACGTTCGATCTCATTTGTGAAAAGTAGATTCGCCAACTTGCTATCACCATAGGCAGACCACGGCGAGTACTTTCCTTTACCGAGGGCGCGAGTTCGGATCTCTTCTTTGCTGTGATCGCCAAAGGTTCCGAGGCGATGAGCCTGGGATGCCATCGAGATAAGTCGTCCCTTAATCTGTGATTTGATAAGTCCGGCGAATGCAAAGTGGCCAAGATGGTTAGTGCCAAGTTGCATCTCAAAACCATCTGCGGTCAATCGATATGGGATCGCCATAACGCCGGCATTTAATATGACAACATCAAATGGCGTAGTGACCTTTGCAGCTGCTTCACGCACCGAGGCGAGATCGGCTAGATCTAATTCGAGCAGATGTGCAGCACCGCTCTGCTCTTGGGCGCGTGCACCCTTCTTGAGATTGCGGGCGGTGATGGTAACTTCGCCACCTTTTGCGGTGAGAGCAGTTGCGGCGGCAAGACCGAGTCCACTTGTTGCGCCAGTGATCAGGAATTTCTTTCCACTTTGATCGCTCATATTGACGTTCGTCCACGCCTTTGGGATCTGGAAGCCGGAGTCGCGATATCTGTTCATAGAGTGGAGCTGAGGGGACTTGAACCCCTGACCCCCTGCATGCCATGCAGGTGCGCTACCAGCTGCGCCACAGCCCCGTTTCTTGATCGCTCAAGCGAACGTGAGGAGTAGACCTTATCTAACTCCCGCTCTCGTTGCCAAAGAGCGGCTCTGGAAGTGAGCCGGCATTATGTTCGGTGAGGCACCATTGGCCCGCATGATTCTTCTCAAGGACTGACCACGAAGCATTCGAGAGCCCACCTAGTTTGGCCCACTGATCCAGCGGAAGTTCGAGGATCGCACCAAGAATGCAGCGCGCTGACCCGCCGTGTGTCACAAAGACGACAGTGCCATCGACTCCAGCAATCTCTCGTTCGACAACTGCAAGGGCTCGAGCTGCTACCTCTGTTCGGCGCTCTCCGATTCCACCAGCTGGGCGATCGTCGCCATAGAGCCAACCGACGAAGTTCTCTTCATCATCGGCTCGATTTTCAATTCCAGTCTTGCCTTCCCAATTGCCGCCATTGGTCTCGCGCAGCCCGGCATCGATGATGATCTCAAGGCCAGATAACTCTGCTAGAGCACCTGCTGTTTCACGTGTCCGACCTAAATCACTCGAGACGATCTTGATGGGATTGAGCCCAAGGAGAACTTTTGCGGCATGTTCAACCTGAAACTTGCCCACCGCATTTAAAGCAATATCTGTATGTCCTTGAAACCTATTCTCAATATTCCAGTCTGTCTGACCATGACGCCAGAGAACAATGCGTGGAGTGCTCACGATGAGGAACTAACGGCTCTCTTCGATGACAAGTGGAAGTCGGGCGCAGTCGTTCCAGAGGCGATCGAGCATGTAGAAATTTCGTAGCTCTTGCGTCTGGATGTGGACGACGAGATCTGAGTAATCGAGCAGGATCCATTGACCCTTACCCTCTTTGCGAATCGGCTTCTCGCCAATCTTGGCAAGTGCTTCAAAGACGCCATCAGCAATAGCTTCTGCTTGGCGATCCGTCGATGCAGTACAGATAAGAAAGACTTCTGAAAGCAACATCTGCTCTGTCATATCGAGCGCAACAATATCCGTACCTAATTTTTCAGCTACTGCCGTCGCCGCTAATTGAGCGAGATCTGAGACTGATTTACTTGCTGCCATATAAGCCATTTTCTTTGATGTAGGTGCGGACTGATGGAGAGAGCATCGGAGCGAGATCAGCGCGCTTTGCGATTGCCTCGCGAACCATCGTGGCACTGAGATCAATCGCCTTAATTTCAACTTCCGCGAATCCAGATTTGAGTGGACCGCTCTGACCAATCTGACCGGGTCGCTTCACAACGAGAATATCTACGATCTTCTTNAGGGCCTCTGCGCGATACCACTCATCAAATTTCCCGGCAGCNTCGCTNCCAAGAATGATGGTGAAGGAATCTCGGGGATAGACCATGCGCAATTGGTTGATTGTGTCGATCGTAAAGGTAGGGCCAGATCGATTGACCTCAAGGTCTAAGACCGAGACCTTCTCTTGAAGCGCATCAGGCAGATCNGCGAGGGCAGCTGTGCACATCTCGACGCGGTGGGCTCCGCTGGCAGCGGGCTTATCAGTACGAAGGCGTGGCTGACCTGACGGAATGAGAAAGAGTGAATCGAAGCGCGATTCAACTGCTGTGAGTATTCGGAGGTGACCGAGGTGAATCGGGTCGAAGGTGCCGCCGAGAATTCCTATCTGTGCGATGAGATTACTCGCGGTCTAAACGAAGGACGAGATAGAGCAGGAAGCTCAGCGTTCCAAAGGCGAAGAGGCCAAAGAAAACGGGTGAAACTGGGAGGTGGCGTACTGCACCTTCTGCGTGAATGTGGAGTGTCTTCAACATGGTCTAACTCTATCGAACTTTTAAAGCTCTCTTGGATGGAAGAGTCTGAAATTGAGCGGGTCTACTTCTCGCCTGCGAGCAACCGCTTGAAAGCCGCCTCATCCAGGATAGGAACCCCGAGCTCTGCCGCCTTGTCGGCCTTCGATCCAGCCGCTTCACCGACCACGACATAGTCGGTCTTCTTCGAAACGGATGATGAACTCTTCCCGCCATGCAGCGCGATCACTTCAGAAACTCCATCGCGAGTGAAATCAACTAGTGAGCCAGTCACGACAATCGTCAACCCGGCGAGTGTCTGAGGCGCGGTGTTTTCGACCTCGATCTCTATGAGTTGAACGCCAGCTCTGCCCCACTTCTCAATGATTGCTCGATGCCAATCAACCTCAAACCATTCGATGATCGCTTGGGCAATGATCTCGCCAACGCCATCAATCTCAGAGAGCGCATCTGCCGAACTCTCAGAGATCGCAATGAGAGATTTGAAATGTTTGGCTAACGCCTGTGCTGCGGTCGGTCCAACATGCCGAATTGAGAGCGCAACTATTACTCGCCACAGTGGTCGGGTCTTTGCTGTCTCAAGAGCGGCTAAAAACTTTGTGGCATTAGCCCCGAGCTCGCCATCCTTCTTTCGGAAGAATTCAGATCTCTTGAGATCACTCTCGGTCAGAGCGAAGAGATCGCCCTCATCAGCAACGAGTTGATCATTGAGCATCGCCGTCGCTGCCTCGTAACCCAGGACATCGATATCGAGTGCGGCACGCGAACCGATGTAATACAACCGCTCTCGCAATTGCGCCGGACAACTTTGGGTATTTGGGCAGCGGATATCTACATCGCCCTCGGTAATTGCACGTAACGTTGTGCCGCAATCAGGACATGACGTCGGCATCACCCAAGCAACTTCTTTACCAGTTCTGCGCTCGATTACCGGACCGAGGACTTCTGGGATCACATCTCCAGCTTTGCGAATGACGACCGTATCCCCGATCAGAATCCCCTTGCGAAGAACTTCTTGAGCATTGTGGAGCGTTGCATTTGTGATGGTGGAACCCGCAACAGTTACTGGCTCCATGAAGGCGAAAGGCGTGACCCGTCCGGTGCGTCCAACGCTCACTTTAATATCGAGCAACTTCGTCGTTACTTCCTCAGGCGGATACTTAAAGGCGATCGCCCACTTAGGGGCGCGAGAAGTGAATCCAAGTTCATCTTGAACGGCGATTTCATTTACTTTAACAACTGCGCCATCAATCTCGTGCTCGACATCATGGCGATGCTGCTCGTAATACTCAATAAATCCGAGGACTCCCGCTCGATCTTTCACGACTTTGAAACGGGTACTTATTGGCAAACCCCACGACTTAAGTAAGGCATAGGCATCTGATTGCTCTTTAAATGTGACCCCTTCTGCCGCGCCAATTCCGTGCACGACCATCGAAAGTGGTCTACTTGCCGTGATACGCGGATCCTTCTGGCGAAGTGAACCGGCAGCGGCATTGCGAGGGTTTGCAAAGCGAGGCTTCCCCTCCTCCTCAAGGCCATCATTAAATTCATTAAATGCTTCGATCGGGAAGAAGACCTCTCCCCTTACTTCGAGTCTGGCCGGCAGGTTCTTTCCGGTTAATTCGTGTGGAACGGCGGCGATCGTCCGCACATTAAGAGTCACATCTTCGCCAGTCGTGCCATTACCTCGGGTCAAGGCTCGCACCAGTTTGCCCTCTTCGTAGAGCAAGTTGATTGCTAACCCATCTACCTTTACTTCGCAGAGCCATGAGTTCTGAGCACCGCTCTTCTCAATGCGATCGAGCCAGGTCTCTAACTCGTCGGCTCCGAAGACGTTGTCGAGAGACATCATCTTCTCGATGTGATCGTGTTGGGTGAAGTGCGTAGCAAAGCCACCACCTACGAGATCGGTTGGGCTTTCATCTACCTTAAATTCAGGATGATTGCTCTCGAGCTCCTTCAATCGTGAGAGTAGAAGGTCAAATTCACCATCGGAGATGATGGGCTTATCTAAAACGTAATATCGGAATTGATGGTCTCGAATCTCTTCAACGAGCGCCGCCATCTCCTGGCGAATTTTGGCTGACTGCGAACTCATCTACGCCGTCGCATTAATGGTCGCTGACCCAACCACGCGATCCCCGTCATAGATAACTAGGCCCTGCCCAGTGGCAAGCCCATAAAGTGGTTCATCGAGTACGACCGAGATGGCCTGCCCATCAGTTGAATAGGTGCAAGGCAATGGCGAACCATGAGCGCGAACCTGTGCGAATCCTCGATAGGAAGTTGCTGATTCCGGACGCGGCCCACACCAAATAGCGCGTTCGCCTTCGATCTCGCTCACCGCCAAAGCTTCGTGCGATCCGACGACCACGGTATTGCTCTTCGGTTCAATCTTTAAAACATAACGCGGTGCGCCACCTTCAGCCGGCACGGTGAGATTGAGTCCACGACGCTGACCAATTGTGTAGGTATAGGCACCTTGGTGTTCGCCAAGTTTTTCGCCATTCTCATCGACAATCGGACCCGTCTCAGAGCCGAGTCGATCATGGAGCCACCCAGCATTATTTCCAGATGGGACAAAACAAATATCGTGGCTATCTGGCTTATTCGCAACATAGAGCCCGCGACGTTTCGCCTCTTTGCGTACCTCTTCTTTATAGGTATCGCCTAATGGAAAGATCGCACCATCAAGTTGTTCTTTGTTGAGCACTGCTAAGACATAGCTCTGGTCTTTTCCAGGGTCTTCAGCTCGATGCATCGTGCGTCCGAGTTCGGTCTCGCGCATCTGCGCATAATGCCCCGTGACGACGGCATCAAAGCCAAGGGCGCGTGCGCGATCGAGTACCGCAGCAAACTTAATCTTCTCATTGCATCGCAGACATGGGTTGGGCGTTCGGCCAGCTGCATATTCGCTCATGAAGTTCTCAACAACTTCATCATGGAACTCTTCTGCCATATCCCAGATGTAGAACGGAATGCCGATCACATCAGCGGCGCGACGAGCATCATGCGAATCTTCAATGGTGCAACACCCACGTGCGCCGGATCGATACTTCTGCGGATTGCTTGAAAGTGCGAGATGCACTCCGATTACTTCGTGACCTGCCTCGACGGCACGTGCAGCAGCGACAGCGGAATCAACTCCGCCAGACATTGCTGCAATAACTTTCACGATAACTCCCCGTTAATGTCGAGCCTGTGCGGCTCGAGATCGTTCAACCACTGAACCAATCACAGAAGCAAGGTGATCGATTTCAGATCGAGTATTGCTTACTCCCAAAGAGAATCGTAGCGATGAGCGTGCATCCCGCTCTGAAATCCCCATCGCCAGAAGCACGTGGCTCGCTTGTGGTACTCCCGCGCTGCAAGCAGACCCAGTTGAGCAAGCGATTCCTTCTGCATCAAGGAGTAAGAGCAGGCCATCACTCTCCGTACCAGGAAAGGTGATATTTGCGATTCCCGGAAGGGCTGGTTCGACATCGCCATTAACGCGAATATCGGAGATCTTTGCCTGGAGAGCTTCGATCAAATATGTACGCAGCTCTCTGATCGATGAGTACCGAGCACCGCGATTGATTTCGGCATCCTTTGCCGCCGCCGCAAACGAGACGATCGCCGGCGCATTCAAAGTGCCGCTTCGAATATCGCG
>TBL_comb47_HYPODRAFT_10006264_pt1 | contig 12908 bp, 4 predicted proteins | sample TroBogypolimnion_40_FD_10682 | JGI IMG/M metagenome (IMG submission 10682)
GGCGGACGCGGGTGCGGTCGGTGCGGTCGGGGAGGGTGTAAATGGTGCGGGTGCGGTCGGTGCGGGAGACGCCGGGGCGGCCGCCTTCAATGGCTCCACCTGGAGGTTCGCGGCGACCACGCGGTTGCGTCCGTTCGCCTTGGCCTGGTAGAGGGCGATGTCGGAGGCGTGTATCAGGGCGGTGTAGGTGCGCCCGTCCTCGGGGAAGGTGGCGACCCCGACGCTTGCGGTCAGTCTCCCCTGGGGCATCCCCTGCTCGCCGGCAAACTTCTCGCTCTCGATCTCGCTCCTGATGCGCCCAGCCACCATGAGCGCCTCCGCCTTGGAGGTGCCCGGCAGCAGGGCGCAGAACTCCTCCCCTCCGTAGCGGGCTACGGTGTCCATCTCGCGCAGCGTGGCCTGGATGATGTCCGCCGTCCTCCTGAGCGCGTCGTCGCCCGCCAGGTGCCCGCAGACGTCGTTGTAGTTCTTGAAGAAGTCGAGGTCGATGAAGAGGATGGTCAGGCTCAGCCCCTGGCGGTTGCTGCGGTTCAACTCCTCCTCGATGCGGCTTTTCAGGAAGCGGCGGTTGTAGAGCCCGGTCAGCGCGTCGGTCACCGAGAGCTGCTCGAAGCGAACCGATTCCTCCAGCACCAGGGTGCGCTCGATCATGAGGGAAGCGAGGTTGGCGAAAGAGGTCAACAGCTGCATGTCCGCCTCGGTGAAGCTGGCGAGGTTCGCCTTGTCCGAGAGGTTCAGCACGCCGATGATCTTCTCCTTGAGCTTCAGCGGGATGCAGATGAGCGCCTTGGATTTGAAGCGGGGGCGGTTGGCCATGGCGATGCGGCTGTCGGTCTCCACGTCGTTGATGAGCAGCGGCTGACCGGTCTGGGCGACCCTGCCGGCGATCCCCTTGCCGACCTTCATGGGCAGGCACTGGGCGATATGCAGCGTCATCCCCTTGGTGAAGACGATGTGCATGGTCTCGCCGTTCTTGTCGATCAGCATGATGGAGCCCTGGGAGGCGCTCAAAAGGTCCGCGGCGATCTCCAGTATCGTACTGTAGAGTTCGTCCTTGGAGCCTACGTGCAGGAGCGTGTTGGTGAGCGACAGCAGCCGCCCGGACAGGGAGCTGGCCCGGGCCTGCTCCGCCTCCTTGAGAAGCTGCGCCACCCGGGAGGCCGCCCCCTGCGTCAGCATGGAGACGACCATCAGGTCGGTGGGGCTCAGGTCGCTGTCGATGATGCTGAGAAAGCCCAGGCGCTCGCCCCGGCTCTGCAGCGGGAAGGAGGTCACCAGGGTCGCCCGCAGGCCGGGAAGCGCGCGGCGCATCGCCGCATCGAAGAGCACCGCAGTCTTTGCCTTGCCCGGGGAGAGGAAGGCGTCCAGCGCGCCCGCCGGAAGCACGCCGAGCTCGTCCGGGAGCCCCCAGAGCCCCGACACGGCAAAGGAGCTGCCGTCGGACTGCCGCAGCGCGAGGGCGGCTTTGGGGGGAGCGATCAGCGAGCCGAGTGCCTCGCAGTAAAGTGCGATGCTTTCCACCAGGGTCTTGGCGCAGTCCACCTGCTGGAGGAAGACGGAGATCTCGGCCAGGCGGCTGTCGGTGCGCACCCGCTCGGCGCTCTCCAGTTCGCTTGCCAGGGCAGCGCTCCTGCCTGACTCCGCGCTTTCACTGCTCCTGTCCTGGCTGCTGCCGATCTTGCAGATCTCGCGCGCGACGGCCTTCGCAACGTTCTCGACCTCGCGCATGGTCGCGGTGCCAAGTGTTTCCACGTGAGGAAACAGTGAAAAGACGTCGGCGTTCCCCTTACGCGACAAGGCGGCAAGCTGCCAGAGGTCTATCGAGGTGTCCCGCACGCCGTCGCCGACCAGGCAGAAATTGCTCCCGCCCAGGCTGAAAGGGACCACGAACCCGAAGAAGGCGCCGCCGTAGCGGCAGACCGCAGGGGTCCCCTCCTCGAAGTAGCCTGCCAGGTCCTGGGCGAAGAAATGGCGCGCCACGTCGTTACTGACGGCGTCCTGCACCCGCGAGCAGCAGCAGTGAAACGTCGCAGAACCGGCAGCTTCCCCCCCGTCGCTGCGGTACAGCGTCAGGTTGTAAGGCGCGAGGGGAGCGACCGAGTTCTTGAGGGACGTCAGCAACTCCTCTAGCCGTTCTATGTCGAGTTGTCTTGCCACGGGTCGCGGGCTCCTGGAAACAGCTGGGCGCTAGGGGCTAAACTAATGAAAAAAAGTCGTGCTGCGTGCCGCTCCGGTAGGGCCTGCTCCAGATACATGATCGCAGTCTAATGCAAGGTCCGTGCCCTCCTGTGCGGCTGGAGGCGCTCCCCACGGGCCGGCACGGCACCGGAAAGGACGGTTGTCTGGAATAGTCTCTCCGGGTAACCTCACATTCATTACGCTATTTAACGGTCTTTAGCAAGAAATAGTTAATGCATTGTTTTAATTCAATTGGCGTGCTGGACTTATTGGTTAAGATCATTGTCAAAGGGGTGATAAAGTCATTGATTTACCGGCTCATTCCCAGTAGAATCGCTGAGCTTGCAGATCCAGGAGTTCCCATGGCAATTGCCACGCTCGACACCCCACTCTACAACAGCCGGATCTTCAATTCCTACCTGAGGCTTCTCAGGGAGCGCTATTACTATGTCAATATTCCTGAACTGCTGAGTCATGCCGGCATGCAGGAGTTCGAGATCGACGACCCCGAGCACTGGTTCTCCCAGCGGCAGGTAAATCTCTTCCATGAAAAGCTGGTGCAGTTGAGCGGCAACCCGAGCATCGCGCGGGAGGCGGGACGCTACGTCGCCTCTCCCGGCGCCCTCGGGTTCCTGCGCGACTTCCTGATGGGGTTGGCAGGCCCCGAGTACGTCTTCACCCTGGGCGCCAGGATCGCCGCCAACTTCAGCCGCTCCTCCCGTTACGCCACGCGCAAGCTCGGGGTCCGCGAGCTCGAGGTGACCGTCACCTTCGAGGAGGGGGTCGTCGAGAACCCCCGCCAGTGCGACAACCGGATCGGCTTTTTCGAGGCGATGTTCCTGATGTTCGGTTTCAGCCTCCCGGAGATCCGGCACGAAGAGTGCGTCTTCAAGGGGGCTTCGCTTTGCCGCTACAACATCCGCTGGGATCCTTCGACCGCCGACCGCCTTACCCTGATGCGGCGCCTCTCCTTCTTCCTGCTGTTGCCGGTGACGGTGGCCGCCGCCTGCCTCTCCTCCTACACGCCGATGGAAGTCATCTCCCTCGGCAGCGTGCTGCTCTACCTGATATTGGTAGTCTGGATCCAGCGCATCGAGCGCGCCTCCCTGCTCGCCTCCATGGGGGGGATGCGCGCCTCCAGCGAGATGCTGCTGGGGCAGATCAAGGGACATTACGACTCCGCGCTCATGATTAACGAGATAGGCGAGGTCATCTCCAGCCGGACCGATCTGGACGAGATCCTGTCCAGCGTGAACCAGGTGCTGCGCAAGAGGCTCAACTACGGCCGGGGCGTGATCCTGCTCGCCAACCAGGAGCGCAGCGCGCTGGTCTTAAGGAGCAGCTTCGGGCTGCAAGGCGAGGAACTGAGGGTCCTGGAAGGGTTACAGCACCCCATCGACAAGGCGGGTTTCCCGGGGATCTTTCACAACTGTTTCATCGACCAGAAATACCTGCTGGTGAAAGACTATGCCGAGTCGGCTTCCCAGGTTTCCCCGATCAACTTCGAATTGTTCAAAGCCCTCGGGGTGAAGTCGTTCATCTGCGCGCCCATCGTCTGCGAGGGGGAGTCCCTCGGCATCCTGGCCGTGGACGACCTCAATCGGGACGGCGAGTTGGTACAAAGCGACCTCAACCTGATCCAGGGTGTCGCCCCGGTCATCGGTATCGCCATCAGGAACGCCATGCGGCTTGCCAACGAGCGGGACCTCTCGGAGCAGCTCAGGAAGGCCTCCGAGCAACTGGAGAAGCGTGTGGAGGAGAGAACTGCGGAACTGTCCCGGGCCAACGAGGAGCTCGAGTTCCTCTACGATTCGGTGTCCCACGACCTGCGCACCCCCTTGAGGGTCATCTACGGCTACGGCGAGTTGCTGCTGGACGGTTACGCGGAGCGCCTCGACGACACGGCCAGGCAGTACCTCGACTCCATGATCAGGGGGGGCGAGCAGATGGAGGCGACCTTGGACCGGATGCTCGACTTCTCCGAGGCGAGGATATCCGAGCTGGCCCTGGAGCCGGTCGATCTGAGCCAGATGGCCTGGCGTATCCTGGAGGACCTCAAGGTGACCGATCCCGCCCGCTCCGTGGCGCTGCAGATCGAGGAGGGGGTTGTGGTGACCGGTGACCGCGGGCTCTTGACCAGCATCATGGAGAATCTGCTCGGTAACGCCTGGAAATACAGTGCAGCCAAGCCCGGGTGCGTCATCGCGTTCGGGGTGCGCGAGGGAGCCTGTTTCGTGAGTGATAACGGGGACGGGTTCGACATGGCGCTGGCGGATCGGCTCTTTGCGCCGTTCCAGAGGCTGCACGACAGCTCCAAGTTCGCCGGGCACGGGCTGGGGCTCTCCTTGGTGCGCAACATGGTGCAGCGCCTGGGCGGCAAGGTGTGGGGCGTCGGCGTGCCGGGGGAGGGCGCCACTTTCTATTTCACCGTCGCCGGTTCGGTGAGCCCGGCCCCGTCGCACAAGGACGCGGCGCCGGTGGCCGCTGGGATTTCGCTTTAGCGCCCGGTGTATTCCCCCTGCGGAATGCTTCTGCACCGTATCCCATCGCCCTCCGGGAGTGGGGCAGGGGCATAATCGAATCTGGCAGAGGCAGGCTAGGCTAGTATTTCCTTAAAGGCATCCAAAATGACGCGCTCTTCCAGTTTTTCCTGATAATTCATCTTGGACAAATGGTGTCGCATCTTTATGAATGCCTTTCTCTTTTGCACCGGCAGCCCCAAGAGCATCTCCAGGTTGTCCTCACTGTAGATCGGCCCTGAAGAATCGATCTGCATGAACGCCTCGATAATATGTTCGTACGCCTGCTTCGCATTCATGGAGCAGTGCTGCCAACTGTTCATGAATCCACTGAGCTCATACTTGCTGCGTTCTTCGTTCTCGTAGATGGGACTGAGCGGGATCAGCATGAAAGGGTAGATCGACCAGAAAAACATCCCCTCCTGCCTGTCGTTCGAGATCCCCTCGATGAAATCAATCGTCCTTTGTACCGACTCGGTGGTCTCCCCCGGATAGCCGAAGATGAAACAGCAGGAGCAGTTGATCCCGTTGTCCAGCAGTTTTTCGATGACCCTCTGGTACATCGCGGGGACCGCGCACTTGTCCATGTTCTCCAGCACCTGCTCGTCGATGGACTCGATGCCGATTTGCGCCTCTATGCAGCCGGCCTTTTTCAAGAGCGCGATGTCGGTCTTGTCCAGCGTGCTCGCCCGGATGAAGCTCATCCATTTGATGTCGAGCCCTTCCTCTATGAACCTGGTGCAGACGTCGTTCAGGTCGTTGTTGCCGAGCCTGAAATTGTCGTCCACAAACCTCACGTACTTTATGCCGCGCTCTGACAACGCCCTCATCTCGGTGACGATGGTGTCTACCGACTTGAGCATGGTCGACTTCCTGTCCTTGACGAAGTTGCAGAATTTGCACTGGAACGGGCAGCCGGTACTCGCCTGCATGTTGATCACGCCCGGCTGAAAGATCCTCGCCGGCAGACTGCTCCAGTCTATGACATGGTTCAGCGCCGCACTCTCCACGCGCGTCGAGAAAAGGTACTTCTCGCCGTCCCAGCGCGCCGTGTTGGGGATGTTATCCAGGGACCGGCCGCTTTTGAGCCGCTCCAGGGCGTCCACCAGTAGGGACTCCCCGGTGCGGTCCACGATGAAGAGGTCAATGTCCAGGGACCGGGTTTCGTTCAGGAACAGGTAAAGGTCCTTCGGATTTGCGGTGTCATAACCCGGCACCTCTTTCTTCTGCAGCAGCAGGTAGGAGGCGTAGACATACGGCCCGCCGCAGATGATGGTGACCTCGGGGCTGAGTTCCCTGATGTCGCGCACCAGCTTGGACAACTCGACCTTGCTGGTTATGAAGGTGGTTGATATGACGACTGCCTTGGGTCGGCGCTGCAGCAGGGCGATGAACTCCTCGCGCTCCTTGTAATAGGAGTCGATGAGGTCGACCGTCAAGCCGCTTTTGGTCAGCACATCGTAGAGCACGATGCCGTTTAGTTTGACCGCGCAGTGCCAGTTCGACACGCCCTCGCCCTGGACGGGATCCACGATCTTGCCGTCGTGCTGCAGGAAGTTCATGACGTTCTGGATCAACGCCGTCCTGCCGTTTATCTGGAGCCGCAGCGGACTGGAGGCGGAAAATGTGTCGGAACCAAAATCGGAGATGATGACTGCATCTAACATTTTTGCTCCATGATGTTTGTCAGAAAAGCATTGAATAGAGTCATTTGGCTGGCATCCACAAAGAGATCCATGTGGTGGCCGGGGCAGGTCATCATGGAGCTGGCGGGGAGCAGATCCTGCAGTTCCCGCAAGGTTTCACCGGGCGCCACCAGGTTGTCGTCCAGGTTGATGAAGAGATGGAACCTGTAATTGTGGTTTTGGACCAACTGTTTCAGATACGGTTTGACTTTGAAGGATACTACGTCTGCGACTTCCTTGAAGGTTTTGGAGGGGTTGTTGACGGTTTTGCGAAAGATCACACTGGTGGCATGGAGCTTCCTCGCCAGCAGTTCGCCCGACTCTGGCTGCACCCGACGCCCGAACAGGATCTGCCCGGCGCTACTGCAGTATTCCCTTAAGACCATGAGGAAGGTGAAGCGCAGGCAGTGCCGGAAGAACCTGGTTTTCTTGCTGAACCCTGCGGGGTTTACCAGTACGATATTTTCAACCCGGCCTGAATACCGCGCCGGATCCTTGGAAAGCACCCGGACAGCCTCGAAGGTCGCATATGAGTGTGCCACGATGTGGATTTTGGCAACCTTACGCGTCTCCAGCAAAAAGCTGAGCGCAGCTTCCAGGGAATCGGTCCTCTCCTTCCTGGGATCGTACCCGACGTCGAAGGGTCCCCCCACGAAGCGCTCCAGCGTCGCCACCGCATGCCCCTGCCGCTGGAGGAAATCGGTGAAATAGGCAACGTCCTCGAGCTGCATGCTGGTCCCGGTGAGGAGCAGGACGCAGTCGGCCAGGGCGGCAGTCCGGGCGCCCATCAGCGCGCCGTTGAGCGACAGCGCTACGCCATTTGGCAGAATTGTGAGGCTGGCAGGTGTGTCAGGCACAGTAGGCATCGGGGTCCCAGGTTTAGGTAGTGTGCAGAGCTGGAACGTTGAATACTATGGTTTCCTGGCTGTGCCGGTCGGTCGTTCTCAGTAGGGAAGTAGGAAAAATCCTACACTTGATGCGGCAAACCTTGCAGGTCGGAGCCTGAACGGCGCAGAAACGTGGCAACAATGACATAATGAGAAAGCATTTTCAACAGAAATAAAAGGGAATTTTCGTTGGAATTGTCATGCCTTGCCGAGGGACCAGAGGGGCGTGCGGAGGGGAGTGGGGCGGGACGCAATAAAACCCCCGGCCCCAAGCGAAGGGGCGGGGGGCATCAGTTGCTGCCACCGGTGCTGCGGCATGTCTCAAGTTCCAGGTGGTTCCCGTTATTTGACGATGGCGCCGAACTCGACGCGGCTCGCGCTGGATTTCTCCTTGGCGCTGGGACGGTAGATGTCGGCGCTCTTTTCGAAGAGCCGCTCGGCGGGGAGCTTGCCGTTTTTCAGCAGGAAGTCGCGCACCGCCTCGGCGCGCTCCCGCGCCAGGGCCTGCAGCTCGTTATCGCCCACGACCGTGTGGGTGATGATCAGCTTCCTCATCTCGGCTTCCGGGAGATCCTTGGCAAAGCCCAGTGCATTGCGCGGCTTGGGGAACTTCTCCTTGGCATAGACCGCCTTCAGGTAGACCGGGATCTCCTGGGGTAGCAGCTCGACCTCGTCCTGGGTCTGCCCCGGTCGGCTCTTCCCTTCCTTCACCAGGGTGCGGAACTTCTCCCCCTTCATCTTCTTCAAAAGCTGCTCGTTGCGGTACCCCTCGGCGTCCTGGTCCTTGTCGACGAAGCCAGAAATCTCCAGGTTCAGGGCGGGACGGTCGTGCAGCACCTGGGAAAGCTTCAGGAGCTTACTCTCTTCGGGCTTGGAGAGCCGGTCGGAGCCGGGCTCGAAGCTGACCGCGCTGAAATCCTCACCCCCGCCGAACATGGAGCTCAGCAGGGCGAAGGGGGAGGTCGCCGCCTTCACCAACAGGTTCTTCAGGATCTGCAGTACGATCTTCCAGACGTTGAACTTAGGGTCGTCGGTCTGGCCCACCACCGGCAGGTCGAGATGGATCTCCCCCTTGCGGTCCTTGAGTAGCGCGATGGCGAGACGCACCGGGAGCTTGGTGGCCTTGTCGCTCTCGACGTGCTTGCCGAAGGTGAACTGGTCGATGAAGAGCTTATTCTGCGAGGTGAGCGCCTTCTTGTCGATCTTGTAGGCCAGGTCGAGGTTCAGCTTTCCTTTGTCCACGCTGTAGCCCAGGTAAGTGTTGGCGTAGGGAGTGAAGGGCGAGAGCTCGATGTCGGTGAAGGCGATCTTCAGGTCGAGGAAAAGGTCGCCGCGCAGCGGATTGATTTTACCGGTGATGGAGAGCGGCGAGTGGTTCTCCAGGTTTCCCCTCAGGTCGACGTCGGCGGCCCGGCTCGCCTCGGAAGTAAGTCCGCTCACCCGGCCGCCCAGGTTGAAGAAGGTCGTGTCGAAGGGGGCTTTCAGGTGGTGGTCGCTGAAATCGAGCGTGCCCCCCTGTACGCTGAGCGTATCAATGGTGATCGGGTACGGCTGCGCGGGCGAAGCTCCGGCGCTCGCCGCCGCGAGCGATGGCTTACCCGGAGACACCGTCGGGGGCGCGCTTTGGGCCGCAACAGGAGCGGGCGCTTTGGGAGCGGGCTGGGCCTTGGCGGTTGCCGGAGGCGTTGCTGCTCCGGGCTGGCCTTTGGTCGGTGCGGACGTTCTGGCCGGTAGTGCGGGCTTTCCAGCTCCTGGCCCCGGGACTGTGGCCGCCGCCGGTGCGGCCGGCCCCGACGTCAGGTGCTGCAAGTTGAGGGAGCCGTCCGGCTCGACAATGACGCGCGCGTAGAAGTTACTGAGCGAGACGTCCTTGACGGCGAGTGAGAACGGCCCCAGGGTGCCCCTGATCTGGTCCAGCTGCAGGCTTTCCCACTTGAGCAGGTCCTCGTCGAAGGTCGTCTCCTGGCAGTAAAAAGAGCGCACGCCGAGGGAGCCGGCGAAGCTCCCCTTGAGCCCGGATGCCGCCTGCGCCATGTCGAAGCTAAGGTTCGTGTCGAGCGCGCCGTCGGCCAGGAAGATGGCAGTCCCCTCCGGGATGTAGGCGTCGAAATCGCGTAGCGCTATGCCCTGCACGTTGAGTTTCCCTTTGAGCTTGAGTGGCGCCGGGGTGACGCTACCGGTCGCCGAGACCCGCCCCTTGGCGCCGTAGCCGGTCGCCAGGGTGAACGGGATCGGCCCCTGACGCGGCCCCGCGATCCCGGCGAGGGAAAACTTCAGGTGGGACAGCGTGAAGCTCGGCTCCTCCTCCATGGTCCGGTCGGTGAGGCGGATTCCCAGTTCGCTCCCGGCGATCTTGGCGATCCGGTAAGAGAAGGGCGCCGGGACGGCCTGCTTCGCCTGGGCGCGGCCCTTGGCGGCCCGCTTCGCCGCAGGCGCGGCCGGTGCCGCGGCGGGTTTCAGCAGGTGCAGCGCCGAGAAGCCGCCGCCGGGCTCGCGGCTCAGGACGATGTTGCCACCCTTGAGCTCCACGTTCTCTACCAGCGCTTTTCTACCCTTCAGGTCGGCGCTGATGCCGCTTACCAGCGCCTCCTTGAGCCGCACTCCCTCGCCCCGGCCAAAGGGTGCGGCGAGGTTGTCCACCTTGAGGCTGGTCTTCTCGACTACCAGCCCCCTGGCACCGCTGTAGAGGAGCTCGGAGCCGACCCCGAGGGTGCCGGTTACCGGCGCCGTCAGGGTGCCGGAGAGGTACGGGAAATAGTCCTTCAGGGGGATTCCGGCGAGGGTGAGGCTGGCCTTCGCCTCGAAGGGGTCGGGGGTAAGCTCCCCCTTGACGGCGAGGCTCTCGCCCCTGGCGGTGGCGAGCTTGAGGCTGAAGGGGGCCTTCTGTCCCGGCGCGGTGGAGAAATCGGTCAGGGAAAAAGTGATGTCGCTTAGGTCCGACCTGAAGCCACCCTTGGGTGTGGCGTCGGAGAAGTGAACCTTGCCGCCGGAAAAGTTCAGCTTGGCGAGCTTCAGGGAGAGCGGGTGGCCGGCAGCGGCTGTTTTTTTGGTCCCGGAGGGTGCCTCCTCGGCGCCTGGCTTTGGTCCCGCCGGCTTGCTTTCCTTTTGGCCTTGCGCCGATTCCTTTGCCTGCGCTGCCGGTGTTCCGGAAAGTCTCTGGAAATTCCAGCTCCCCGCGGCATTCCTGGCCGCGACCAGCTCCAATCCCTCCAGGTCGAGCGAGGTGAGGTCCAGCTGCCTGGTGAGGAGCGCCGCATTTTTGATCTTGAGCTCGGCACGATGGAGTTTGGCGAGGTCCGCGCCGTCCAGTTCGCGCAGGGCCACCCGGTCCAGCGCGACGGACCCGGTCAGGGTCGCCTCGGGTCCGAGCTTTTGGTCCACCCGGTAGCCGAGCTCCAGGACCGTGGTGAGCCGGCCTGAGTCAACCTTGACCGGGAGGGGGAAGGGGACGTAGCCCAGGTAATAGGGGAGGTCGAGCGCCGTTACCTTGAGATCGATGGAGGTCTCCATGGAACGGGTGAGCGGCTTCAGTTTGCCGTTCAGTGCCACCGGCGTGCCGTTCACGACAGCTGAAAAATGGGGCGTCACGTAGCGGTCCGCGAGGTACGGAATGTTGCTGAAAAACGGTACCGACAGGGAAAGGTCCTGCACCCGGTGGTCACGCTCCGCGCGCAACGCCTTGTCCTGGAACTCGAGAGCGCCGTGGCTCAGGGTGATGTTGTTCAGGGAGAAGAGGTAGCTCCCCTCCTTCTTCGTCTCCTTCTTGCCGGTCAAAAGGTCGGAGAAGTTGAAGCTGTTAGGGGCGGTCCGCACCACGTGCAGGTAGGGAGACGCGATCTTGATCTCGGTGACGATGAAGGCGCGCCTGGGAAGCGAGAGCGGGCTCAGGGCGAGCTGCGCCGAACTGAAGGAGAGAAAGGTGGCCGGTGTTCCCTTCTCCGAGAGCTTGAACCCGGTGACCCCGGCCCTCAGGGTGAACGGGTTGAAGGAGATCCCGGCGATCTCGGTCTGGCGCCCGGTTGCCTCGGTTATCTTCTGGATCGCGATGTGTCGCGCCAGCGGAGGAAACGCCAGGAATACGGCTGCCAGCAGCAGGATTACCGTGAGGGAGGAGATGACGACGGTTTTCTTGGAAAGACGCATGGCGAGCACCCTATAAAGACAGGTTGAGGTTGAGGTTGAGACTAAGTTGAGACTGAGACTCGCTGAAACAGGTCGACGTTTAGCTTTAAGGCTGCGAAACGGACTAACTTAAGCTTAACCTGTTTGAGGAGCTACTCATCCATAACCGAAGCCTGTTTCCATGATTCGTTTCCTCTCAACCTCAACCTTGACCTTAACCTGTTTCCCCCTATCCCACCTCGGCGTACTCGCGCTCGCGAAACTCGACCCCCAGCTCCCGGGCCAGCGCCCGCACCGGTTCCAGGTCGAGTCCCGGCAGGGCGACGGCGCTCGCCACCACCTGCGGCACGAACCGGGTCGCCTCCCGGAGGAAATCGCACACCCCGGCAAAGCCTGCCACCCCGAACGGGGTGTTGCACAGCCTGGCATAGGTCTGCGGGTCGGCCGCGTTCAGGCTCACCGAGAGCGCGTCCACCAGGCCCGCCAGCTCGGGGAGGATATTCCGGCCGTGCACCAGGTTCGCCTGGCCGTCGGTGTTGATCCGCACCTTGAGCCCCCGGCTCTTCAGCTGAGCCGCCACCTGCAGCACCAGGTCGAGCCGGATCAGCGGCTCGCCGTAGCCGCAGAACACCACCTCGTCGAAATCGCGCGCCGCGTCGACTGCCGCCAGGACCTCCGCCAACTCCGGCTCGTGGGAAAGCTTCAGCTCATGCCCCTTGACCGTCAGTTCGTCGAACTTGGGGCAGAAGGTGCAGCAGTTCGAGCAGCGGTTGGTGATGTTCAGATACAGGGAGCTCCTGATCTTGTAGGCGATCGTGCTGTGCTCGTCGGGCTGCGCGATCCCGAAGAGCCGGCGGGCGTTGAAGGAGGTGATGCGCCCCACGTCCTCGGCGGAGAGCCCCTTCAGCTCGGCGATGCGCTCGGCCGCGAAGCGCACGAAGGCCGGCTCGTTTCTCTTGCCGCGGTGCGGCACCGGCGAGAGGTAGGGGGCATCGGTCTCCACCAGGAGCTGCTCGATCTTGACACCGCGCACGACCTCCCGCAGCGCCTCGTTGGAAGCGTAGGTGATGGTCCCCGGGATGGAGATGCGAAAGCCCATCTCGACGACGTCCCGCGCCATCTGCAGGTCCCCGGAAAAACAGTGCAGCACCCCGCCGACCTCGGCCGCCCCTTCCTCCCTCAGGATGGCGACGACCCTGTCGTGGGCGTCGCGGTCGTGGATGATGAGCGGCAGCTTCAGCTCGCGGGCCAGGCGTATGAAGCGCCGGAACACCTCCTCCTGGGCGGGGCGGGCCGAGCGGTCCCGGTAGAAGTCGAGGCCGACCTCGCCGATGGCGACCACCTTGGGGTTCCCCTGGGCCAGTTCGCGCACCACCTGGTAGCAGGGCTCGGTGACCCGGTCCGCGTCGTGGGGGTGGATCCCCACCGAGCAGTAAATCCGGTCGTAGGCGTCGGCGAGCGCGCATGCCTCGCGGCTCGACTCCAGGTCGGCACCCACCGCGATGATGGTGCCGACC
>TBL_comb47_HYPODRAFT_10006265_pt1 | contig 12908 bp, 14 predicted proteins | sample TroBogypolimnion_40_FD_10682 | JGI IMG/M metagenome (IMG submission 10682)
GCTATAACAAGGACTGCCATGGCTTAAAATCTATGTCTAAAGATAAATTAGAGGGAGAGTTTATGTGTTATCTAAGAAAAATAACGCCTACCATAGAATGGCTAAAGAGTTTTAAGAAAGTATTATTAGAAGTGATTAAAAATAGAAGTGGGCTTCTAATACATAATAATAAGCTAGCTCAAGAAAAACTCATTAGACTCCAAACCGAAAAAACAAAACTAATTGAAATGAAGAAAAAAGATTTGCTTGATGATGAGGACTTTAAAAACGAAATAGAAAAAGTAAAACAGGAAATCAGCGAAACTCAGGCTATCGCCTGCGATCAGCCGATTAGTAAAATTAATCTAAGCAAAGAAATAGACAAAGTTTGTAAAGTTATTTCCGGCCTTGCTAATTCCTATAAAAATGCGACTTATCAAGAAAAACTTAAATTCCAGAGTTTGATTTTTACAAAAAAACCAACTTTTGATTTTACAAAAAATCAAACCCCTAATCTTTCGCTAATTTTACAAAACAAAAGAGAGCTAGCAAGTGCTAGTTCTCCAATAGTAGTCCCTAGGGGAATCGAACCCCTGTTAACAGGATGAAAACCTGACGTCCTAACCACTAGACGAAGGGACCGTAAAGCGAAAATAAAAATCTAAGGTCTTAGATTCAGTTCTATTTTATAGATATTACCCTAATCTGTCAAGAAATTTGTCTTTTTCCCAAAATCCCCTACAATACATACTATATGTATATCCTGGGCGTGGAAACTAGCTGCGACGAAACAGCCGCTTCGGTCATCAAAACTGATCAGAGAAGCGGACGGCTTTTAGTTTTATCCAATATCATTTCTTCCCAGATTGAAATCCATAAGAAATATGGCGGCGTTGTGCCGGAAGTGGCCGCCCGCGAACATGTCCTGAATATTCTGCCGGTGATTGAGGAGGCTCTGCAAACAGCCAAAATTAAACCTGCCCAGTTAGATCTTCTAGCCGTGACCAAAGGGCCGGGTCTAATCACTTCACTCATCACTGGCCTGGAAACAGTGCGCGGCTTGTCGTTCGCTTGGCAGAAGCCGATCATGGAGATAAACCATATTGAGGGTCATATCTATGCCAATTTCATTAATCCGGCTACGCTCATTAAATACCCGGCTCTGATTCTCACCGTTTCCGGCGGCCACACGACTTTAGTCCTCATGGATAAAAAGGGGGAGATAAAGATTCTGGGTGAAACTCGGGATGATGCCGCGGGCGAAGCCTATGATAAAGGCGCCAAGATGCTCGGCTTAGGCTACCCCGGCGGCCCGATAATTTCCCAAATGGCCGCGAGTTATCAAGGCCCGACGGGGCGCCTAAATTTTCCCCGCCCGATGCTAAACTCCCCGGACTTTGACTTTTCCTTCTCTGGCCTAAAAACCGCCCTGCTATATCAGATAAATAAAGATAAAGGCTGGCCAAAGCGCCGCGCCGAGTATTGTTTTGAATTCCAACAGGCGATTATTGATGTTTTAATTGGCAAAACCATTAAAGCCGCCAAAAAATACGACGCCAAGACCATAATGCTTTCCGGCGGCGTGAGCGCAAACCGAGAACTGCGGACCCAGCTGGCAAACTCGGTTAAAAACAAGCTAAAGGCAGTAAATTTCCTAATTCCCGCCCCTGAATATACCACTGATAACGCGGCCATGGTCGCCGCGGCCGCCGCATTTAAGATTAGACGACAAAAACCAACAACCTTTTCCCGGCTCAGAGTAGATTCTGGTTTACAACTGAAATAAGATAAGCTAAAATTCAAGAGTCCGATTCTTTCGGGCTCATTATGGCTCGATGGCGAAGTGGTCTAACGCTGCAGTTTGCAAAACTGCCATTCGTGGGTTCGACTCCCACTCGAGCCTCAAGAAACTTAAGTCCAACTTTGTTTGGACTTAAGTTTTTTTATTTCACTCATTTACACTAGATTCGGAATGGCTTTTTGACCAAAAAAAATAGGCAAAATCTGTGGATAAGTTGTGGCAACTGTGTATAAAAGCGGAGTTTAAGTCTAAAGTAGTCTGGACTTAAGTTCAGGACGAGACAAAAAATCTACATCTAATTTATGCTTAATTTATTTTATATTAAATAAAATATTAATCTCCCTCACAGGTACCTTTGACCCCTTCATTTAAAAATGCTATAATAGTTATAGATCTTTCTGTTCTTTGATCCCTTGAAAGAAGTTTGCCGGACTAGTATGACAAATTTCTTTGTTTTTTACTCGCTAACCATTCGACGCCTACGCTTACGAGGCGAAAGAAATTACACGTTGAGCAGACTAAAACAAGCTAACCAAAATTAATAAAGATTAATTAAAGTCAAAAAAGACATTTTAACTAATCCTCATTAAAGTTAGCAAAAATTATTAAAACATTTAAGTTTGCTGGCAGCTGGTAGAGAACAAGCTCTTTAAGTAAGCATCGAGCAATTTCCCTGAAAATCTATTCGGAAATAGACTTTGGGGATGAGGCTCTCACGTTTGCGCCCATATATTTTTAAATTTTATATATTTAAAAGGGCCCGTGAGGGCCTCTTTTAATTTTCCCTAATCATAGCTATATAACCCCGGTTGGCAAAACGCCTTTTCTCGGCTATATTTAAAGCATATGTCATTATCTATCGGAATCGTGGGTCTGCCCAATGTCGGCAAGTCCACGCTCTTCAATCTTCTAACTAAAAAAGGCGTGGAAGCGGCTAATTATCCCTTCTGTACCATTGATCCCAATGTCGGCGTGGTCAAAGTGCCTGATTTTCGTTTGGAAAAACTGGCTGAGGTCTCAAAACCGAAGAAAATCATCCCCACGACCATAGAATTTACCGATATCGCCGGCCTGGTGGCTGGGGCGCATAAAGGCGAGGGCTTAGGCAATAAATTTTTGGCTCATATTAGAGAATGTTCGGCGATTTGCGAGGTTATTCGCGACTTCAAGGACAAGAACGTTATTCATGTTGACGGCCGAGTTAACCCGGCCGAGGATAAGGAAACCATCAACATGGAGCTAATTTTCGCTGATTTAGCCACAATTGAGAAACGCCTTGATAAAACCCGTCGGGAAGCTCGCAGCGGCGATAAGGCTTTAAAGGCTCAAGAATTAATATTAGATAAAATATATCAGCATTTAGCTGCTGGCCAGGCTGTTCGGACCTTGAACTTTGAAGATGAGGAAGAGCTGTTTGTGAAATCTCTCAATCTGTTAACTATCAAGCCCATTATTTACCTGCTTAATATAGATGAGACCCACTCTGGCGATGTTTTACCGGCGACCAGCGAGAAAATTATTAAAATTAATGTAAAATTAGAGGAAGAAATCATAAATCTGCCAGAAGAGGAACAAGCGGAGTACATTAAAGAGCTTGGTTTAGAGCAAGGCTGCCTGGATCGCCTGATCCAAATTGCCTACCAAACACTTGGTTTGGAGACATTTTTCACTACCGGCGCCGATGAAACCCGAGCTTGGACCATAGAAACCGGCGCCAAGTCGCCTCAAGCCGCCGGCGAAATCCATACCGACTTCATTAAAGGCTTTATTAGAGCCGAAGTTATCAACTGGCAGAAATTCGTGGACTGCGGCAGTGAAGCTAAGGCTCGCGAGCTCGGTCTAATCCGGACAGAAGGCAAAGACTACGTGGTCAAAGATGGCGATGTCTGCAATTTCTTGATTAACAAATAATCTTGACTTAAATTAAATAGAGTGTTTAAATGATTTATTAATCATTAGTATCATTAACAATTCAAAACCCTTATACCATGAGAACGTTTGTCCTTATTGTTCTGGCCTTTTTGGCCAGCACCGCTTTTGCTATAAATCCTCCTAACCTGGATTTGCGTCCCGTAAAAAATGACGGGCCGCCCGAACACAGTACCTTGGCCGAATACTACATTGTAAAAACCGGGGCTAAGACTGAAAAGTCTTTTACGGATTCTCTTATTAAAGGCCACCTATTAATTAGCGGCCATTACTCCCAGCGGATTGATACTGTCGTGGATAAAATTTGGACTGTCGGTCCGGTAGATGATTACAGCAAAATTATTGAATGCTATTTAAATCCGAAAAAGATTACGCGACAATTGCTTTACTACAGGGGGCAAGACGAAGTAACTGGAGCTACGGCTTGGGGTTTTAGGGATATTCATAAATTAAGCATCCCCTATTCTGCCTATTCTCTATTCCGGCCTCACGTAATTACCGTTGTTAAGGGCGAAATTTTTGGCCGCTTCACTAAATTCTCTTTTGTGGCGCCGTTTATGCTCATTATGGTTTTTCTTTTAGGCGTTGTAATTAGAGCCTTAATCGCCAAAAAAAGAAATCTTCGTCCGGGCTATGTCTCGTGTTTACTTGACTCCTCTCCTGGCCTATTTGTATTTATTGCCATCATTGCTATGATTTGTATTAATTACACTTATTCCAGGGGGCTGATCTTCATCGGATTATCCGCACTCTGTTTATCACTTCCCAGCGTTTTTCTCCTAACCCAAAAAACCAAATCATGAAAAAGTTTTTTCTGTTTTCAATAATTCTTATTGCCGCTATGCAAGCTATAGCCGATGACACCACTTATTATTTACCGGTTAACCCAAGAATAATTCGGGTTACCGTGGGCCGTACCGTGAAACTTGACTCTGACCGCTATATCTGCTCAGTTACCGGCCATTATGAGCCCTTAACTACCAAAGCTCATAGAATTGGCCGCCAAACCTTTTTTGAGACAGTAGATATCCGGGGGACGGTTAATCTTGGGGATGTAATCATTCCGAAAAAGGCCGATGACTCTTTAGTCGGATTAGCTGCAAAAAATAGAGGGGAAACTAAGTATCTCCTTCGCTGCCAGGCCTCAGAAGATTATCATCCGGCTAACAAGTTATTTCTAATCAATAAACATCTCTGGTCCGGATTGATTGAAAAAGGCGCACTAAGAAACAATGTCTTTGAGCAAAAGAATTTTACTGTCTCTTACGTAAGATATCGCTTAGACTGGCCGCTATTCTGCTTAGTTGTATTCTATTTCTTGCTGACGGTTATTTTCTACTTAACCGCCGCCTATCCAACTCGGATTTGGTTTGAAAGAGAAACAAACTTTGTACACAATGAGGACTGGCAAATTTGTTGGTTCGTTCTAATCTTGTTTACTGCTCTCGCCGTTCTTTGCCTCCAATGGTGTCTTGGGATTATCATCTTAATTATTTTTATCCTGGACCTCTTCATTCGTCCTTTCGTTGTTTATTGGTGCGAAGCCAAAGAGGACGCGATCAGACATGAGAAAAATATGGCTGCTGCCAATTAGCTTTATAAAAACCCTCTTCATTCACTGAAGAGGGTTTTCTTTTTTATCATGTTTCAGTTTATATTTTCTCCAAAACCACAATTTCTCTAAATACCTTTTGCCCGGGTCGTCCGTAGACAATGGTTTGGCGCGCCGTTTGTTTGATGAAGGGGCTATTTTTCAAACTAAGCGGAATCATTTCTTTTATCTTCACGTTCCCCAAGACCGGCGTGATTGGCCGCTGGCCGTAAAATGATGGCCAGATCATAACCACTCGTCCGCCCGTTTTCAAAATCTTGGCAAATTCCCGAATGGCATCCGAATAGAGTTTTTCTAATTCTCTAATGATGTTCACGAATTCAATGCGGCCGCGCTGAGGACCAAGATAGGGCTCGGTAATAATCGCGTCCGCGTAGTCCGCTTTGATGAATTTTGATAAATAGCTGGCGTTCTTCACTTGCAGCTTCAATTTAAAATCTTTAACGCTATATAATTCTTTAGTCCAACTAATATTCTTGCGCGTATCTTCCACGGCCTTCACGGCGACGTCCGAACCAAAAAGATTTTTGTAGCCCATGAGTATCGCCTCCGATAAAATTGTGCCTGAGCCGCAAAAAGGATCAACTATCACGGCCTCCTCATTTTTTAAACCAGCGAGGTTAATCATAATCTGCGCCACCTTTGGCGGCAGCATGCCGGACTGATCATCGCGCGCCGGCCGCCCGAAGTCGCGCCGTGATAAATCCTTGAACGGCTGAACGCTCAGGGTTTCGCCGATAATAATTTTGTTTCCGGCCTGGGCTAAAACAATTTCAAGGCCGCGCGCTAAAAGCCGGCTCTGCGTGACGACCACGCTAGACAAAGTTTTTTCCTGGCTCACCACGAAACGAGAGCTAATTTCTTTTTCACTAAAATATTTTTTTAATTTCAAGCCTAAATCTTTTTTATTAAACACCTTCGCACCGTAGTCCGAGAAACCAAAATTAAATTTGCCACTCGCCCCCTGCGCCTGTTTCTGACTGGCCACCGCAATCACTCTGGGCAAAAGTTCACTCTCACGGTCCACTTCCGCCACAACCCGGCCGATCTTAATTATCCCGCCTAAGCGGGCGATAAGGCTCAGGGCATTAATTTCTGTGTCTGTCTCCCAAAGCAAAAAGTCCGTCGCTAAAAGCGCCGCTTTCTCTAAACCCAAAACCGCCGCTAACTCGGCCACCGAGAGGGCCGTATTTGTCCCTAAAACAAAGAAGTATTTCATGATATATATCATATAGTAATTAAGCGGCAACCGCAAATTGCGCCAAAAACCGCCCCTTGCAATTAATATAGCTTTCTGTTAAGCTACTGATACAAATCAATATTTAATAATATCTTTCCCATGTTCGAGCCTCGGCCCGGATAATTCCCCTTTTTAGAGCGGAATTAAAGGTATTCTTTGACCCCAAGTCTCAAGGAATACTTGGGATTTTGTTTAATTTGGCCGGTTTTAAGAATTTTTTAGAAAACTTTTAAGAAATTTTCAGGCCCGGTCCGCTACAATAACTATGTCAAAAACCAAGAAAGCCGAAGCGACCCATTACGAGATGCTGTTCATTCTCCCCAACAAGTTCACGGAAGATGAAGCCAAGACCGTTATGGGCCAGGTAGAAAAGACCCTCGCGGCCAATGCCGCGACCGTGACCCACAATGAATATTGGGGCAAGAAGAAATTAGCTTACGAAATCAAGCACAATGCCTATGGGTATTACGGTTTGTTTGAATTTGATCTAGAAGGGAAAAATCTGGCTAAGATCGATAACGACCTGCGCCTGTCCACTGATGTCCTGCGCCACCAAATCGTGGTGAAAAAAGCCAAGAGCGAAAAGGAGATCAGCCGCGAAAAAGAAATTCGCGCCAAAATCGATTCTAAAAAAGCCGAAGCGGAAAAAGTGAAGGTGGATGGCGATAAGAAAGCGTCCACGGCCGCCAAGTCCAAGGAAAAAGAAAAAGATAGCAAGAAAGTGGACTTGAAGGATTTGGACGAAAAATTGGAAGGCATCCTCAATGCCGACGATTTAATTTAATAATTCGTGCCTTGGTTCCGCCTAATCCGGGCCAAGGACCAGTCCAAAAATATGAATTTAAACAAAGCCATGATTATCGGCAATCTCACTCGCGACCCGGAACTGCGCAATACCCCCTCAGGCCAGAGCGTCGCTTCCTTCTCCATCGCGACTAATCTCATCTGGACCGATCAAGCCGGCCAACAGCAAAAGAAAACCGAGTTCCACAACATCATTGCCTGGCGCAAGCTGGCGGAAGTCTGCGCTAAATATCTGCACAAAGGTTCTAAAGTCTATCTTGAAGGCCGCTTGCAGACCACTGATTGGACCGGACAAGACGGCGTCAAGCGCTATCGCACGGAAATCGTGGCCGAAAACATGATCATGTTAGACAACAAGGGCACGGGCGCGCCGATGAGCGCTCCGAGCGTTGCGGGCCAAGCCCCGAGCGAGCCGGTGATTGAGATTCCCGAAGAACCCATGGATGACGAAGAAATCCGGGTTGAAAATATTCCCTTTTAATAAACCATAAATTATATTATGCCTACGACAAAAAAAGCCAAAGAATGTTATTTCTGCGTCAACAATTTAGAGGTTGACTACAAGGACACCCGCACTCTGCGGAAGTTCGTCAACTTTTATATGAAGATTTTACCCGGCCAGCGCACCGGCGTCTGTTCCTGGCACCAACGCAAGCTGGCGACCGCGATCAAACGCTCCCGCGTGATGGCGCTGCTCTCTCCGACGCACAAATAATTCATTTAAGCGAGAATACCTATGCTAAACTTCAACGAAATCAAGATCGGCCGCGTGATTAAAGTGAGCGGCGAGCCTTTCATAATTATTAAAACCGACCATCACAAAATGGGCCGGGGCGGCGCGGTTTTGAAAGTGAAATGCCGCAACCTGATTAACGGTAATATTTTAGAACAGACCTATCAAGGCGCGGAAAAAGCCGAGGAAGCCGACACCGAAACTAAGAAAGCTAACTTCATGTACAAAGACAAAGACGAAGCTTTCTTTATGGACAATGCCAGCTACGAACAGTTCAGCCTTCGTTTAGAAGAATTGGGCGAGCAGGTGAGTTTCCTGAAAGACGGCACTGATGTTGATGTCTTATATTTTGAGAACCGTCCGGTTTCCATTAAGCTCCCGATCAAGATGGACTTCAAAGTTACGAGCGCGCCTCCCGGCGTTAAAGGCAACTCCGCTGGCAACGTTAACAAGCAAGTGGAAATTGAAACCGGCGCCAAGATCAATGTCCCGATGTTCATTGATGAAGGCGATATGATCCGCATCAACACCGATACCGGCGAATACGTGGAACGAGCGAACTAAAATAATGGATAAGAAAAAACCGCCTGCGAAGGTGGTTTTTTGGAAAAAGAAAAAACTTTATAATTCCCTTTAATCGTGATATAATAATATTTAGCTAATTATAAACAAATATGCTTATATTAATCGCTATCTTTGCCCTGCTTTTTCTGGGTCTTGCCCTATGGCGCTTAGACCGGGCTATTTTACTGACACTAGCCGCCCTGCCCGCTTATCTTATTCGTTTCAAAATCCTTTTTCTGCCTTCCACCTTTTTAGAGGTCATGATTCTGATTGCCTTCGCGGTCTGGTTTTTCAAATTTTTCGCGCCTAGTTTAAAAACTTTCTTCCAAGACAAAACTAAACGCCTCAACTATCCCTTCAAATGGGAAATTATTTTGCTTATTATCATCGCCTTCATCGCCGCCGGCGTCAGCCATTTTTCCAGCAACGCTTTGGGCATTTGGAAAGCCTATTTTTTTGAACCGATTTTAGTTTTCATTTTAATCTTCAATGTCTTCAAAGAAAAAAAGGACTGGGCGAAAATTCTTTGGGCGCTCCTTATTTCCGCGGCCATCGTTTCCCTTTTTGCGATTTTTCAGGAAGCGACCGGCCTCTTTATTTCTAATCCGCTCTGGCAAGCTCTAGCCACCCGCCGGGCCGTGTCCTTTTTCGGCTATCCCAATGCCGTCGGTTTATATCTCGCCCCCCTGGTTTTAGTTTTTCTCGGCTGGCTCACATATTTACCCTGGAAAAACTGGCGCGAAAAAATCATAACTAAAATTATCATCGCCTTAACGATTATTCTTTCCCTATTGGCCATTTACTTCGCCCGTTCCACCGGCGCTTTGGTCGGCATTGCTGTCGCTTTACTGGTCTTTGCTCTCTTCGCTAATCGCCGCCTGCGTCTTTGGGGCGGCAGTGCACTCATTGTCGTTATCGCTTTGCTATTTCTCATCGCGCCCAGCCGTCATTTTATAATCAACAAAGTTTCTTTTCAGGATTTATCCGGTCAAATCAGAAAACAGCAATGGAAAGAAACTTTGATCATGCTGAACGATGGGCATTTCTGGCTCGGCGCCGGCTTGGATAATTATCAAAGCGTTATCGCACCCTATCATAAACCCGGACTATTTTTCAACCGTGATCATTTAGCCAATTTTGACGCTCAGCTGACCGCCAGCGCGACTTTGCGCGCTAAGTACTGGCAGCCCGTGGAAATATATATGTATCCGCATGATATTTTTCTCAACTTTTGGAGCGAGCTTGGGCTAGCCGGTCTTCTGCTTTTCGTTTGGCTAATCGTTAAATTCCTAATCATCGCCGTTAAGCTCACTTTGAGTTTCGGCCGGGAAAAGCGAGCCGAAAAATATCTCGCTCTGGGGCTATTATCGGCCATGGTGGCCATTATTATACATGGGCTGGTAGATGTGCCATACTTCAAGAATGATTTAGCGGTGATGTTCTGGCTGCTTCTGGCCGGGCTAGGCTACTTGCAATTAATTAAGCGGTTAGAAGACAAACAATAATATGATCATGATCCTGCAAAAAATTATCGCCCATAGCGGCTATGCCTCACGGCGGAAAGCGGACGAACTTATCCGCGCCGGCGCGGTTCGCGTTAACGGCCAGCTCGCTTCCATTGGCGACTCAGCCGATCCAGAAGTGGACCGCATCACTATCAAGGGGAAACCTTTGCCACGAGTTGAGAAAAATATTTACGTGAAACTCAATAAGCCGGTCGGCTATACCTGCACCAACCGCAGCTTTCCGGGCAAGAAAAATGTCTTTGATCTAGTTAAAGTTCCCGGCCGTCTTTATGCTGTGGGTCGCTTAGACAAAAATAGCCGCGGTTTGGTTCTCCTTACCAACGACGGCGAGTTGACCCAGGAGTTGGCCCACCCCCGTTTTGAACATAGCAAAACTTATGAAGTTAAAGTCACGGGCGACATCCGAAACGGTGAGCTGGTGGCCGGCCATCTAATGAAGGGCGTGGACATTGGCGAAGGCGACGACATCGCCCATGCTCAAGAGGCTAAATATTTACAAAACAATTTTTTTATAATAACCTTAAGCGAGGGCAAGAAGCGGCAGATCAGGCGCATGTTTGAAGCCTTCGGTCTGAAGGTTCTGGATCTGAATCGCGTCCGCCTGGCCGGCTTGGAGCTCGGCGATTTAGCTCTGGGCGAATGGGCTTATTTAAGTCCGGAAGAGCTAAAGAGTATAAAAGGATAGTTTAAGAGGAGAGATGTCTGAGTGGTTGAAAGAGCCGCTCTCGAAAAGCGGTAAGGGTGAAAGCCCTTCGAGGGTTCGAATCCCTCTCTCTCCGCATACTTAAAAATAGACTAATAATGGTCTATTTTTAATAAATTATTGACTTTTTTATTTCTTGTGGTATAATGTTAGCATCATTATGAAAGAGACCCTTGTGCGGATACGTCCGCGCTGGGGGCTTTTTTTAATATTCGTCGAGCAGAAAACTTGTGATAGTGTTCGTTTAAAAAAGTAATTTCGGTATTTTTATTTCTAAGCAAAATAGAGCATTTTTCTCTATCCGGGGCGATAGTGCAGTTTATTACTCTATTTTCTTTTAAAAATTCCACCAAACAGCCAAAATCTCCGTCCCCGGTTATCAGTAGGCAAGAGCTAAAAGATTTAGTATAGAAATCACTGACACATTTAAGAACTAGCTCGGCGTCACAATTTCCTTTTATTTTCTCGCCCACTGAAATGGTTTGTTTAAAGACCAGGATATAACCACATTTCTGTAAATATTCATAGAATTTCGCTCTGGCCGGAACAAGACCAATAAATAGATAGACAAAATCGGGGTTATATTTTTGTCTTAACCACCCCCTAAATTTATTATAGTCAATTTCAAAACCGAGCTCCTTAGCTGAGCGGTATAAATTATTTCCATCAATGTAGATATTGATCTTTGCCATACAAATTATAGTAGCAAAATTTTTTTCTTGTGTAAAAAACTCAAATAATAGACCCCTCTAAAAATCAAAATGTTTTTTATAATAACTCTGACGTTTTATATAAAATTTCTCCAAATAGGGAATATTTATATCCCGATAATCATAAATACCCCCTCTAGCATCCTGCCCCGCTGGATGCGCCCGATATACTGTGTTAGTTTGCCTTCGAAGGAAAACGGGTAGACCAGGAATAAACGATTTAAACAGGGCAAGTCTGTACCCTCGCCAATTAATTGGCCGGGAAAAAAGTATTTAGCTAGTTTCTTTATACTGTACATATATGTACAGTATAAAGAAGCATAAAAAGAGGCCTGTATCACCTTAAGCCGGCATGATATAATAAGATTATATGAAAATCCAAGCCTTAGACGGCGCGAATATGGACATTGATCTGACTTCGGGCGGCGAGACGTCATGGAAGCAGACTAAATGCCCCTGGAACGAAGCCGAGGATACCAATATCCATAAATGTGCCGTTAAAAATGTCTCAATTTGTCCTCATTTTTGCGGTATCCAATACCTGGATAATGTTTTATGCTGCTATCCCGATAAAAATACTTTAATAGACAAAAAATCGTAATATCTAAAGGTACTTTAAACTTATGTCTCCCGTTTTTATTTTATCTATTCTCGCCTTTCTCGCCTACCTCGGCGCTGGCGGCGTAATGCTCTCCCTGCATTTCCGGCCGACTGAATATCATCCTCTTAAGCATGCCCTGAGCGATTATGGCGTCGGATCTTCCCGCCGCCTTTTCCATCTCTATCTCTGGCTCACCAGCCTGGGCGCGCTTATTTTGTCGGTTGCCCTCTTCGTCGGCCTTAAAAACCCGCCCGCGCGCGCCATTGCTTTTCTATTTTTTTCTGCCCTGGCCCGAATTGGCGTTTCTTTATTCCCAACTGATCTGGAAGGCCATCCTTTAACTCGTCACGGATTCTGGCATTATATTTTTGCCATTTTAACAATTGGCCTAACTTACACCGCCATTATTCAATTCACCAAATTTTTCCGAGCCGCACCTGACTGGCAGGGGGTCAGCCAGGTTCTCGTCGTGCTTTTAGACATCGCCACGCCCGCTCTTGTCGCCATCGTCATTACGATGTGGCGTCCATTACGGCGCTACTTCGCTTTGATTGAGCGCTTATTTGTCCTGTCTACTACTTTGTGGTTCAATAAACCACCCTGCGCCAAGAGCGCAGGGTATTGTCGGATGGGGCATGGCACTGAAGCTAAAACAGCCTTAGTTTTACCTCTTCCGGTTCCCGGCCTTGGCCTCGGATGTAGTTTT
>TBL_comb47_HYPODRAFT_10006267_pt1 | contig 12904 bp, 14 predicted proteins | sample TroBogypolimnion_40_FD_10682 | JGI IMG/M metagenome (IMG submission 10682)
TAACAATTACGCCTCCAGCGAATAATGCAACGCTGACGATGGCTGATGGCTCAAGCCTTATTACGTCAGGTGCTTATAGCGCTACATTTACATTTACCGGCACGACTACGCTGACATTCCCGACCAGTGGAACAGTTACCGCGCTCGGTAACACAACGACAGGCTCTGGCGCTATCGTATTGGCGTCCTCGCCGACGCTTGTTAGCCCTGCACTCGGCACACCGTCGTCTGCAACGCTGACAAATGCTACGGGTCTGCCGATCTCGACGGGTCTAACAGGCACCGGCACGGGCGTATTGACGGCTTTGGCCGTTAATGTTGGCTCTGCGGGCGCGTTTGTTACGTTTAACGGCGCGCTTGGAACGCCTAGCAGCGGCAATTTAGGTAACTGTTCAGGCTATCCGTCTGGCGGTTTGACAGGTCTTGGAACAGGCGTAGCGGCAGCTTTAGCAGTTAATGTCGGCTCTGCGGGCGCATTTGTTGTTAACGGTGGCGCGTTAGGCACGCCCTCAAGCGGCACATTGACCAACGCAACAGGTCTGCCTCTCACAACTGGCGTGACAGGCACGCTGCCGGTCGCTAATGGCGGCACAGGCATCACAGCTTTTGGCACAGGTGTCGCCACTGCGCTCGGCGTTAACGTCGGATCGGCTGGGGCGTTCGTTGTTAATGGCGGCGCGCTAGGCACGCCATCGTCAGGGACTCTGACAAATGCGACGGGACTCCCTATTAGCACAGGCGTTAGTGGCCTTGGGACAGGTGTTGCGACGTTCTTGGCGACGCCATCGTCAGCGAATCTTGCATCGGCTGTCACGGATGAAACGGGATCTGGGTCGTTAGTATTTTCGACCGCGCCTACATTTGGCACCAACATTACAGTTGGCACTACGTCTTCTTCGACAGGCATCGTCAATATTAAAGGCACCACATCCGGCACTGTGGCGTTGTCTGTTGCTGATGCGGCTGGTTCATGGACAATGAAACTGCCAACGACCGCAGGCACAAACGGTTATTATCTTCAGACTGACGGTCTTGGTAATACAACGTGGGCCGCTGGCGGTGGTGGCGGTGGCGGTTCACCTGGCGGATCAAACACGCAAATTCAGTATAATAATGCTGGCACTTTTGGTGGTTCGGCAACTTTTACCTTTAACGGCACAACAACTGTCGGCCTTGGCGTAGCATCTACAACAGGTGGCATATTTAATCTCTATAATGCCTCTAGTGCTTTTGCAGTTAGCCTTAAATCTGGCAACAATTCTGNNGCTTGGTCACTGACACTGCCGACATCTGGTGGGTCGGCTAATTACTTTTTACAGACCGATGGTTCTGGCAATACAACTTGGGCTGCGGCTGCGGCTGGCACGATCAACACCGGCACAATAGGTCAAATCACCTATTATAGCGGCACAAATACGCTGTCTGGCACGACGACCGGCACGGGTGTTCTTACCGCGCTAGGCAATAATACCAACAGCGCGGGTGGTTTGCCTGTCCTTAACGGCAGTGGATTCTTAGCCGTTGCTCAAGGTGGCACAGCAACCGGCACCGCTGGCATTGGTGCATTTAACAACATTACGGGTTACACGGCTTCAGGTGCTACGGGCACAACAAGCACAAATCTTGTTTTCTCAACGTCGCCTACCATTACGACGCCAACAATCAGCGGTAACGAGACGCATACTGGCACAGGCGCGCTATTCCTAGCTGACTTTAGTAACGCAACTGTTCTCAGCCGTTTTTCCTTTCAATCAAGCACAACAAACGGCACAACCGGCATTTATGCTCTGCCTAATGGCACTTCTACTGGCGCTGCTTGGCAAGCAACTAACAATTCTGACCCGACTAATGCCAGCAAGATAATGATAACGACGAACGCTTCTACGGACGTTCAGTTGGTGTCAGGTATTAATGGCACAGGCACATATCTACCGCTTTCAATTTACACAAGCGGCGGCGTATCGGCGCAATTTAGCACGACCAAGGGCACTTTTACGCTCGGCGTGTCGGGATCTACAGCGGGCGTTCTTAATATTGCTGGATCTACGGCAGGCACGGTATCTATCCAAGGCGCTGCAAGCGCAGGAACATATAATTTTAACCTACCAACAAGCGCCGGAACTTCAGGCCAGCCGTTATTGTCAGGGGGTGGCGGCGCGTCATCTATGACGTTTGGAACGCTCGGCGTTTCAGGTGGTGGCACAGGCGTATCATCTGCCGGTATTGCAGCTTTTAATAATATTACAGGTTATACAGCTTCAGGTGCGACAGGAACAACAAGCACAAATCTTGTGTTCTCGACTAGCCCAACGCTTGTTACGCCTGTTCTTGGCGTTGCGTCTGCAACCAGCATTAATAAAGTAGCAATCACTGCGCCCGCCACAAGCGCCACATTGACGATAGCTGATGGTAAAACATTAACAGCGAGCAATACAATTACACTCGCTGCAACAAACGATAGTCAGACCTATACGTTTCCTGCGGCGACTTGTAATATTGGCTATTTAAATATTCCACAAAACTCTCAAAGCGCGGCATATACGACAGTTCTTGCAGATAGTGGAAAACACATTTTACACCCATCTACAGATAATAACGCCAGAACATTTACGATTGATAGCAACACAAATGTCCCATATGCAATCGGCACCGTGTTAACTTTTATCAATCAAATCAATACTGTCACTATTGCGATTACTTCAGATACAATGACTTTGGCTGGAACGGCTACAACAGGTCCAAGAACTTTAGCGGCGAATGGTATCGCAACAGCTATTAAAGTCGGAACAACAAGTTGGATTATTAGTGGAACAGGTCTGACCTAATGTCAGGTATTCTAAACCTTATGCCGTCAACACAATTTCGCGGCCCTGCAACGGTAACATATCTTGTTGTAGGTGGCGGCGGCGGCGGCGGCGCTCCTACATCAGCGGGCGGCGGCGGTGGTGGTGGATATACGACCAGCACATTATCTCTTAGCGGCTCTATAACTGTTACTGTTGGCGGCGGCGGCCCCGGCGCGTTATCTTCGGGGACTAATGGAACTGTAGGTATTAATTCCGTTTTTAGCTCTGTCACAGGAAATGGTGGCGGCTTTGGTGCTGGTAATGGTGGTGGCGCATCGGCTGGTGGCAATGGTGGTTCTGGTGGTGGCGGCACAGGTGAACAAGGAACAGCTGGCGGCACAGGTAGCCAAGGCAATAACGGCGGCGCAGGATCAGTGTCGCCCCGTAGAGGTGGCGGTGGTGGCGGTGCGGGTGCAGTAGGCGCAGCAGGCTCAGCAAGTGGTAATGGTGGTAACGGAACAGCAAGCTCTATTACTGGCGTTTCTGTAACATATGCTGGTGGTGGTGCAGGAGGTGCAGAAAGTTCAACAGGCGGCACAGGGGGAACTGGCGGCGGTGGTTCAACTGGTGGTGGAACAGCGGGTAATGGTGGTGCAGGAACGGCTAATCTAGGCGGCGGCGGCGCTGGCGGCAACCGTGGTTCTGGGTCTTCTGGATCTTATGCTGGCGGTAATGGTGGGTCTGGGGTGGTTATTATCTCCTATCCAAACACATACTCAGATCCTGTCAGCTACACTGGCTTGACAGCCACAAGATCAACGTCTGGCAGTAATGTTATTTGGACATTTACTGCCGGAACAGGAACGGTGGCTTGGTAATGGCGCATTATGCTTTCTTAGATCAAAATAACATTGTTACTGAGGTTATTGTTGGTATTGATGAAACTGACACATCCCAAAATTGGGAAGAGTGGTATGGCAATTATCGTGGACAGCTTTGTAAGCGCACATCATATAATTGTCGGGGGAATGTGCACTACGGCGAAGATGGTTTACCAGATGGAAAACCAGCGTTTAGAAAAAATTATGCCGGTATTGGCTATTCTTACGATGCGGCTCTTGACGCTTTTATTTCTCCGCAACCATATCCATCGTGGTCATTGAATACGACTATCTGTCTATGGGAAGCACCTGTCCCATATCCTACAGACGGAAAATCATATATCTGGGATGAATCAACGCAAACTTGGGTGGTAAATGAAAATTGATCTGACGACACAACAATGGAATCATATTCTGACCGTCTTGGGCCAACGTCCGTATATTGAAGTCGTTGAACTCATCGCGGCGATTCAAAAACAGGCCGTTGACGATCAGACGCCTAAAGAGTAATAATGCCAATTAACCGACTAGCCGGATAGCTAGGTTAGAAAGGACATCGTCTTGAGCGACGAGGAACAGGCTGTAGCGGAGATCAGCCCCGCGCCGGAACAGGAAGCTACGGCAGCACTTGCACCCGCTGATACGACGCCGGAGGAACAAACCACAAAATCGTTCACTCAAGAAGAGTTGGACGCTATTGTTGGGAAACGCCTTGCAAGAGAACAGCGCAAATGGGAAAGAGAGCAGGCTCAACGGCTTGCGGAGCAACAGGCTAGACAGCCCGTCGCACCTCCACCTGCGCCAGATGATTTTGAGAACGCACAGGTTTATGCAGAAGCATTAGCCGAGCGTAAGGCTCAAGAGATGCTGGCACAACGAGAGGCCGCAAAGCAGCAGGCAGCTCTACTTGACGCTTATCACGACCGTGAGGAAGACGCTCGGTCTAAGTATGACGACTTTGAACAAGTCGCGTATAACCCGAATCTTCCTGTGACGGATGTGATGGCTCAAGCCATCCAGGCTTCTGATATTGGCCCCGATGTGATTTATCACCTTGGTTCCAACCCAAAAGAAGCTCATCGGATTTCCAGATTGTCGCCTGTCTTGCAGGCACGGGAGATCGGTAAACTTGAGGCTAAATTAGCTTCAGATCCACCGGTCAAAAGAACTTCATCTGCCCCGGCCCCTATTGCTCCTGTTGCTCCGCGTTCGTCTGGTGCTCCGACATATGATACAACTGACCCTCGGTCGATGAAATCAATGTCTACATCTGAATGGATTGAAGCGGATAGACAGAGGCAACTTAGGAAGCTGGAGGCTCAACGTCGCAGATAGGTGACATAAAATGAGCAATTCACTTTTAACAATTGATATGATTACGAGAAAGGCTCTGGAAATTCTGGAGAACAATCTTGTAATCACCCGTACTGTTAACCGCCAATATGACGACAGCTTTGCCGTCGAAGGCGCTAAGATCGGTTCAACCCTCCGTATCCGTCTTCCTGACCGCGCTTTGGTCACGGATGGGGCTGCGCTTCAGGTTCAGGACGACAACGAGCAATACACGACTTTGACCGTTTCGTCACAGAAGCACATTGGCGTGAACTTTACGTCTGCCGAACTGACCATGCAGTTGGATGACTTTGCTGAACGCGTGCTTAAGCCGCGTATTTCTCAGCTTGCTTCCAGCATCGACGCTGACGTCGCTAACTCTTACCAGCAGATCTACAACTCTGTTGGCACGCCAGGCACGACGCCTGCCACGTCACTTGTTCTTCTTCAGGGCAACCAGAAGCTGAACGAGTTTGCGACGCCAATGTCTCAGCGTTATGTCGCCGTCAACCCAGCCGCTAATGCTGGTCTGATCGAAGGCATGAAAGGCTTGTTTAACCCAGTTGATACCATCAGCAAACAGTTCAAAAACGGCTTGATGGGCGAAGGTATCCTTGGCTACGACGAGCTGAACATGACGCAGTCGATCCGTCAGTTCACGACCGGCTCGCGTAATACTTCAGCGTCTTACACTGTAACGACGACTGTTGCGACGCAGGGTCAGTCAACGATTGGCATCAGCGGTGCAACGACCGGTGAAACACTTGCTGTTGGTGACGTGTTCACCATCGCTGGTGTGTATGCTGTCAACCCGCAGACCCGTGAGTCAACTGGTTCGCTTCAGCAGTTCGTAGTAACTGCGGCTAACACCGCTGCGTCGTCTGCTTATTCGAGCGTGTCGATCTCTCCTGCGATCTATACGTCAACAAACGCTCTAGCAACCGTCAACAGCTTCCCTGTTTCGGGCGCTGCTATCACATTCCTCGGCGCTGCTTCGACGACGTATCCACAGAACTTGATCCATCACAAAGACGCGATCTCTTTCGCGACTGCCGATCTTCTCCTTCCACAAGGTGTTGATATGGCTTCGCGTCAGGTTCACAACGGCATTTCGTTGCGTATTGTCCGCCAATACGACATCAACAATGACCGTATGCCTTGCCGTATTGACGTGCTGTATGGCTACAGCGCGATCCGTCCGGTAATGGCCGCTCGTCTTTGGGGCTAATAAGAGGGGGCGAAAGCCCCTTCTTTCTCGCAATTTAGGAGTTAAATCACATGGCACTTCCTTCAGTCGGTGGTGGCTATCAGTTAGGCGATGGCAACCTTAATGAACAGGTACTGGGCGACCAAGGCTCAATTACAGCTCTAACGGGCGCAGCTAATACGCTTACGGCAGCTCAAGCTACGTCAGGCATTATTACTGTTGCAAGTGGCGGCGCAGGCGCTTCTGTCGTGACCGTTCCAACGGGCGCGCAGTTGGATGCTCTGCTGACGAACGCTAAGATTGGCAGCACGTTTGATGTTTCTATTATCAACATCTCAACGACCAGCGGCGACGTTGTTAACCTTGCTGTTAACACAGGCGTCACGTTTGTTGGTAACGTTTATCTTGCCATCAATTCAGCTTCGGCTGCTGCTGTCACCTCTGGCATCTTCCGCTTTGTTCGCACAGCGGCAGCTACTTGGGTTGGTTACCGCGTCGCTTAATAGGGTGGGCTTTGGCCCACTCTTTTCTTTTAGGAGATTAAAATGGTCAATACCAAACCAGTTGGTGTTGCCTACTCTGATCCACAGCTTGTAAGCGGCACGACCATCGACGGCGCTGTCATTACAAATCCAACGATCACAGGCGCATCAATTACAGGCGCAGTTACGGCGTCTACGCTTAATCTTGCTGTCGCTAAACCAGCAGCAGCAGGAACGAACCAAGCCACAGCTACCGCTCTTGGCGCTGGTTTTAGCTGGGTCACGGCTGCTGACGGAACTAAAGGTGTTGCGTTACCAACCGGTGTAGCAGGTCTTGTTGTCATCGTGAAAAATGATGATACGGCTAATGCTATTCTTAAAGTGTATTCGGCTAATGATTCCAACAGCGCCGCTATTAACGCTGTTGCTTCTGGCACCGCATATTCTATGGCTGCTAAAACCTCAGTTATGTTTGTGGCCTATAGTGCGGCTCAGTGGTTCTCAGTTCCGCTGGTAGCGTCTTAATACTAATACCACGGGCGACCTACGGGTCGCCTGGCCCTCATAGGAGTTAATATGGCTGTTTATTATCTTCGTCATCCTATTCATGGCGTAAAAGTCGCTACATCTAATCTCGAAGTGGCGCATGACGAGGAGCATGGTTGGGATCAATTTGTCCCCGGTGAGGTGACTGAAGAGCCGACCAATGCTATAGTTTCGCGACGCGGGCGCAGACAAAAGGTAGATGATGACAACGTATTCGGCATACGACCAGATCTGCGGCGCCCTGAGACTGATAGGGATGCTGGCTGAAGGCGAAACGCCTTCTTCTGAGACAGCTAATGATGCCTTAGCAGCTATGAATCAAATGATAGACTCTTGGAATACCGAGCGTCTGTCAGTTTTCTGCACTCAAGATCAAACATTTCTCTGGACGCCAAACTTTCGTGTTCAGACACTTGGCCCTACCGGCGACTTTGTAGGCAATCGCCCGATTCGTCTAGATGACGCGACATATTTTAGAGACCCGTCAACAAACGTTTCATTTGGCATTAAAATTATTAATCAACAACAATATGATGGTATTGCCGTTAAGACTGTTACCAGCACTTATCCGCAGGTCATATTTGTCAACATGACATATCCTAACATTACGATGAGCATTTATCCTGTTCCGACGCGTGTGTTGGAATGGCATTTTATTTCTGTTTCTACGCTCGATACGCCAGCGACATTGGCGACGCCTTTGTTATTTCCGCCGGGTTATTTGCGCGCGTTTAGATATAATCTGGCTTGTGAAATTGCTCCTGAGTTTGGCGTCGAGCCATCACCTACAGTTAGCCGTATCGCTATGGCGTCGAAACGCGATCTGAAACGCGTCAATAATCCTGACGACGTCATGGCGTTGCCTTACAGCATGATGCAACGCCGCCAGCGCTTTAACATCTATGCAGGCAACTACTAATGAAGACGCCTATCCTCGGCTCTTCTTATGTAACCAGATCAGTCAATGCGGCAGACGCCCGCATGATAAATCTTTACCCTGAAATTATACCTGAAGGCGGTAAAGAGGCCGCGTGGTTACAACGAGCGCCAGGTCTTAAACTTCTTGCTACTGTCGGTATTGGCCCTATTCGGGGTATGTGGGCTTTTAATAATTACGGCTATATTGTCTCCGGCAATACGCTTTATCGCGTCGATACGAACTGGCTTCCGACATCATTAGGCACAGTGTCTGGCACTGGTCCTGTCAATATGTCCAATAATAATACGCAAGTTTATATTGCTGCTGGAACATATGGTTATATTTACGATACGTCTACAAATACATTTTCTCAGATTACAAGCGCCAACTTTTACGGCGCTGTAGGTGTCGGTTATCTTGATGGATATTTTGTTTATAATCAGCCAGGAACGCAGAATTTTTGGGTATCAAATCTTCAAGATGGCCTGACTATACAGCCATTAAATTATGCGGCGGCGGATGGTGCTCCAGATAATCTTGTTACTTTGATCGTCGATCATCGTGAGGTTTGGCTATTTGGATCTTATACAGTTGAGGTTTGGTATGATGCAGGTCTGCCAACCTTTCCATTAGCGCGTATTCAAGGCGCGTTTAATGAGATCGGTTGTGCAGCGGCTTATTCGGTTGCTAAACTTGACAATGGCATTTTTTGGCTTGGCACAGATCAGCGCGGTAAAGGTATAGTTTATCGCTCTAATGGCTATTCTGGGGAACGCATTTCAACGCACGCCGTTGAATGGCAAATTCAACAATACTCACAAATTTCTGACGCTACAGCTTATACATACCAGCAAGATGGTCATTCGTTCTATGTGTTGAATTTTCCGACAGCGGATAGAACTTGGGTTTATGATGTAGCCACACAAGCATGGCATGAGCGTGCTGGATGGGACAATGACACGTTTACGCGGCAACGTGGCAACTGTCAGATGTTTTTTAATAATACAAACGTCATCGGCGATTATCGCGCAGGCGCTATCTATTCATATGACTTAAATGTTTATTCAGAAGCTGGAACAATTCAAAAATGGTTACGATCGTGGCGAGCGTTGCCTACAGGACAAAATGATCTAAATCGTTCAGCTCAACATAGCCTTCAACTCGATTGTGAGACAGGTGTCGGGCTTTCCGGTTATAGTCAGGATGAAGTCAATGCTATTATTTATATTTATGACCGCGCTAACAATTTCATTCTTGACCGTTCTGGGTCTGCTTTAACAATCCGTAACTATACTCAATATACCGTTACGAATGGCGCTGACCCACAGGTCATGCTGCGGTGGTCAGATGACGGTGGGCATACATGGTCTAATGAACATTGGCGTTCTATGGGCCAGATTGGTCAAACAGGCTATCGCACCATCTGGCGACGTCTTGGCATGACAACAAAGCTCCGCGACCGCGTGTATGAGGTGTCAGGAACTGATCCGGTCAAAATAGCTATCGTTGGTGCAGAGTTGCATGTGGACGGCACCAATGCCTAACGTAAATCCCAACAACACACAAATTCCTGCGCCGCGCGTTGAATTTATTGATAAAGCTACAAATTTTGTTTCGCGCGCATGGTATACATGGCTGTTTAATATCTACCAAGCTGTTCAGGCTGGTGAGCGGTATGGATCATATTATGATACAACAACGCAAAGCGCCGCCGCTATAAATACAGCTTATGACGTTACTTTTAATAGTGCTTATGTTGATGCGTCCAATAATACTCTGCAATATGGCGTTTATGTCGGATCACCTACGTCTCGCATTTATGTAGACACTACAAGCACATATAACTTTCAGTTTTCATTACAGTTAACCAGTTCAAGCGGTAGCGCGCAAAATGTCTATATTTGGGCTGATGTTAATGGAACGTCAGTGCCTTATTCAGGCACAAAAGTCACTCTTCAAGGATCTAACGCCGCGTCTGTCGCTGCGTGGAATTTTGTGCTAAACCTACAAAAAGGCGATTATTTTCGTCTTATGTGGTCTACTGACAGCATAAACGTAAAAATAACAGCGTTTAGTAATTCAAGCCCTGTTCCAGCTATTCCTTCGGCTATTATAACCGTCACAAGTATCGTAGGTGCATAAATGACTGTTCTTACACCAGCCGCAAAAATGCAGTTTTTTGCTGCTTCAGGCATCCCTCTTGCGGGTGGTCTGCTTTATACTTACGCCGCAGGCACGACGACACCATCAGCTACCTATACGGATAGCTCTGGTGGAACGGCTAATAGCAATCCTATTGTTCTTGACGCGAGAGGCGAGGCTAACGTCTGGCTTGGAGCGGCGACGTATAAGTTTAAATTATGTGACTCTACCAATACTGAGATCTGGACTGTTGACAATATTTCAGCCCCTACTTCGGCGTTGTCGCCAGTTCTGTCTGGCAACGTTACTGTCGCATCGAACAGCAGCGGTGCGGCGCTTAAAGTTACTCAGACCGGCACAGGCGCTATTTTTGTCGCTCAAAATTCAGCCGACCCTAATTTAATTCCTTTTATTGTCAACGCGTCTAACAATGTTGGTATTCAAACATCCGCTCCTAGCGCTGCGTTAGACGTAGCTAATAATGGCGCGATCTGGCTATCTAATTCGGGTGTGGCACGGTCGATTATATCGGCTGACGGATCTAACTCTTATTATTCGGCTGAAGGCGCTCGCAGTATAGTTCTTAAGGCTAACGGCACGACGCTGTTTACGATCAATACGACAAACGCTACGGCAACAATTCCGATTGTTTTACCCGCTATTCCGACAACAGCGCTTCAAGCGGCGACTAAATCTTATGTAGACCAAGTATTGCCTCCTGGTTGTATTATGCCTTTTGCTGGAACATCAGCGCCTACAAGTTGGGTAGCTTGTGATGGATCTGCTATTGACAGAACGACATATGCGGCTCTGTTTGCCGCTATTGGCACGACTTGGGGCATAGGTAACGACACCACAACATTTAACGTGCCCGATCTTCGCGGTATGTTTGTTCGCGGCACAGGCACAAATGCGACAGGTTCATCTAGTGGCGCGGCTGGCCCTGCGGTCGGCGCTTATGCTGCGGATACGTTTGCCAGCCATAACCATAGTGCGTCATCTGGTGATTATGGTCACTCGCACGGCGCAACATCAAGTAGTGCACAATTCATCTGTCTTGGTTCTGGTGGTGGCCCTGGTTACGCGACTGGCGGAACATATAGTCAGGGACTTGTTGGACAGTCTACTACTGCAACGGGTTACGCTAGTATTTATACTACTATCGGAAATACGGGTAGCACCGAAACGAAGCCAAAGAACTATGGCGTGCTATACATCATCAAAACATAGAAATGAGGCTATGGTTGTCGGCTATCAGGCGACAGATTGGCATATATCGATGACTTTTGAGCAATACACTCAGATTGTAGAGGACTGGGATATAAAAGCCATCTTAAAGGATCAAACGGTTATAGGAGCCATCTATTCCAAAAATGGCGAAACTCATGTATCTATATTACCTGAATGGCGCAAGCGCTGGCTGACAAAAGGACTCTTGAAAGAAATTCTGGCTAATATGCAATTTACACGCGTTACGCCAGGGCATGAGTTCATGTATAATATATTGAATAGACTAGGTTACGTGTCTCAAAAGGACGGAACCGTAGCAAGAGAGAACTAAGATGGGATTTTCTGCCGCCGCTAACGCTCAAAATCAGGGCACTCAACAGGCCATGATGATGCAGGCTTTGCAGGCTCAACAGGCCCAGCAAGCCATTCAGCAAGGACAACAGCAGGCAGCAGGCGCTCTTCAACAAGGTCAAACACAAGGCGTCAATGCGTTACAGGCGGGACAGACAGGCGCGCTAGGCGCGTTACAAGATTACTATAATCAAGGCGTTGGTTATCAACAACCGTATATGCAGGCGGGCACGCAGGCTACGAATCAGCTTGCGGCGATGTATGCGCCAGGCGGTCAGTATGGTCAAATGCCAACAGCCGCGCAGCTTCAGATGGACCCAAGCTATGCTTGGCGGTTCCAGCAGGGTCAGCAGGCAGCGCAGAACGCTATAGCTGCGGGTCTTGGCGGCGCAAGTGTCGGTGGCAGCGCGTTGCAAGCGTTGACAAATTACGGTCAGAACGCCGCCAGTCAAGAATATCAAAACGCGTATCAGCGATTTATGCAGCAGGCTCAGTTACAGACTGGCGCATTGCAGAATTTAGCTGGCACAGGTGCAGGCGCAGCTAATCAAGCCACAGGATTGGCCGGTCAGACCGGCGCTAATCTTGGAAATGTTTACACCGGAACAGGTCAACAATTAGCAGGCGTTTATGGTAACACTGCCGCTAATCTAGCCAACACCTACACAGGCGCAGCTAATCAGCTTGCGTCTAATTATAACGCATTAGGCCAGAATCTTGGTCAAGGATATGTTAATCAAGGTGCGGCTAATGCGTCTGCTTATATGGGGCCAACAAATTTGATGGCCGCGCTTGCAGGGCAGGCTCTTGGTGCAGGTGCAACTTATCTCGGTATGAAGGCGCGCGGATAATGCCAATTCAATATCAGCCAGTTCCAGAATTTCAGGTTCCTAATCTGAATCTTATGGGGTCTTATGCTCAAGGTGTAGCATTGGCTGAAAGTCAGGCGGATCAAGAGCGCAAAGATTTATTGGCGGGTATTACTGCTACTAAAGAAGCACGATTAGCAGATCAAGCTACTAAGGAAG
>TBL_comb47_HYPODRAFT_10006269_pt1 | contig 12903 bp, 13 predicted proteins | sample TroBogypolimnion_40_FD_10682 | JGI IMG/M metagenome (IMG submission 10682)
CGACAGGATTGGTCGCACAGAACACCCAGCCCGTGGCGGAGGGGAATCCCAAACCATACGAGCCATACCACGTGTTGTAGCCGTTGTAATTTGCGCAGAAGCCTTGGTACGGTGCGGGAGGATTGCCGGCAGTGCAGCTGACTGGATCACTGGCTCCAGCGAGGGGGCTGAGCGCGCCACAGGACAACCCGAGGACCAGCGTCATCAACGCGAGGATGGCGCCAAAGAGTCGAGGCAACGTCTTAACGATGCCGTCACATTACGACCATGGCCACAACGGAAGGGTGGATGGTGATGAACCGCCTTAGCGAGGGGGCCGCAAGTAGCCTTTTGTGATGGGATTAGCGCGAAAAGACTTGGGACGCGACGAAGAGATCGTGGTAGAAGTCCGTTCGCACAAGGGGGCGCTGACCTTCCCACTGCTTTTTTTGCTGCTCTGTGGTTTGGGCGCTGGAGCCGTGATTGCCTTCGGTCACACTCTTCCTCTTCTTGGCCGCCAGATCGCTGCCAGTGCGCTCGGGGCGGTGGGGATGGTGGTTTTTTTCACTGCCTATTTCCGTTGGCGAAGCCGAAGGATTGCGCTGACGACGCAGCGCGTTGTGGTTACCACTGGCTCGTTTGGCACAACGAGCGAGCAGGTGCGCCTCGAGCGCATCCTTGAGGTGCACCTTGATCGCCGCTTTTTTGAGCGGCTTGCCGGGCGAGGCAGCGTGATCCTCGACATTGAGGACGGGCCACCGCTTTTCATCGATCGACTCCGGCGACCTGAAGCATTCCAACGACTTATCGTGCGCCAGATGTCCGGTGGTGCCTTCGAAGGAGTCGACGAAGGTGTCGAGGGCGTGCGACGTCCATCTCCAGGGCCTCAGGTGACCGTGGTCTACGAGGATGACCCGACTCCTCCCGCAGGGACGCCAGCGGTGAGTAGCACGCACGCAGCCTCGCTGTTCGCTCGCCTTGACGAATTGGATGGCCTCGAAGCGTCTGGTGTGTTGTCGAGACAAGAGGCCGAAGAGCGCAGACGCCAACTCACTGAGGGAATCTGACACTTCGATCGCGGCCTACTACCCTCAAGGGTGTGGAACGTCCTCACTATCGCTGTACCGCCTGTGGAAACATCACCCGATTCGACGTGGTGGTCACCTCGACGATCAAAGAATTCCATCACTTCAGTGTGGGTGGCGACGTGACCGTTGATAATGTCGACGTCCTCTCCTCCCACGTTGATTCCGTGTCGTGTCGCTGGTGCGGCCACGGGAAGAACGTCGAAGTGATCGATAAAGCGCTCGCCACTGGTAACGATCAGTCTCCGCAGGACTGATCGACATGGACCAGCGCCAGCGCCTCTCTCGCGATGAAGCGCAGCGGGTACTGGACACCGTCGTCCCTATTCCGATTGAGCGCGGCGCGTCGCCGATTCAGCGTCGCGCCATCGAAGGTGCCGACCTGACCGGGAAGAAGTGCGTGATCGCACTCGACACGACCACAATTGGAACCTTGCTGTTATTCCTTTCGCTGCGTTGCCAGGGTTGTGACGATCTCTTTGCGGCTCTCTCGGGCCACAACAATTTTGGGGTGAGCGCTGATGAAGAGATCGTGGTGGTGGTCAAGACCCTGAACGAAGGCGAAGAGGAGGAACTCCTCGCGCGCCTTGGCGCGAATCGTTGTGTGGTGTCACCTCAAGCATTCGATGATTATGGGGTGAGCGGTCCACCATTTTTCACCTTTATTGACCCAGCTAAATCGAGCGTTGCCACGGAGGGCGTTGCTTGGGGGGTCGACTCCATCAAAAATGCAGTTCAGGAGGCAAAACAGGGTGAAGTCCACCTGGAATCCGTTCGCCTCTCGCTTGAGAATCCGAACTCGTGATGGCGCTGTTACACCTCGATGTCACGATGCGTTGGTCGAAGACGACCACGTGGCGTGCGCCGTCGAAAGAGAGGATGAGGCTATGGATACCAGCGTTACGGTTGACTGCCAAGGGTGTCGGGGAAAAGAACTTGACGCGTGTAAAGACTGCGTTGTCACCTTCATTTTGGGTCGAGAACCCGAGGACGCCATCATCATCGATGTGGCAGAAGCCCGAGCGGTCCGCATGCTCGGGAAAGCTGGTCTTGTGCCACCGCTTCGCTACGAACGCACCGCCGATGGAGGCACCTCGCGATAGGCCACTCGCGTGAGTTCCGGTCGGCACCTCTTGGTAACCAACGACTTCCCTCCAAAAATCGGAGGAATTCAGAATTATTTGTGGGAACTCTGGAAGCGATTAGATCCGGGCACCGTTTACGTCCTCACGGCCTCCTCAGATCCGAATGCGCAACGCTTCGATGAAGCACAACGCGCCACTGGTTTTAGCATCGAGCGAATTCCGAGATCGACGTTATTTTTCCCAACGAAGAAGAATCGTCGAGCGATCGAAGAAATTGTTGCGCGCGTCGATCCCGACGTCGTCATTGTGGACCCAGCGTTTCCTCTCGGCAGAGTGCTGCGCCATGTCGATCGGCCAGGCGTGACGATTGTTCATGGCGCTGAGTTGACGATTCCGAGACGCTTACCGTTCGCCAAAGGCGAACTGAACCGCACGATGAGCCACTGCGCTGGGGTGATCGCCGCAGGGCCCTACCCCCGACATCAAGTTGAACGCCTTGGCCTTCGCAGAGAACCGGCAATCTTGGAGATTCCTCCGGGCGTCGACACGAAGCGCTTCGTCCCCCTTGCGCTCCGTGAACGTCTTGAGCTGCGACAGGCATTGGGAATCGCCGATGATGCATTTGTCGTGACGAGCGTGAGCCGCCTCGTTCCTCGCAAGGGGATGGAGACGCTGATTCAGGCCAGCGTGTTGGCTGCCCGAGCCGTTCCCTCGCTGAAGGTCCTGATCGGGGGAACCGGTCGGGAAGAGGCGTCGCTGGCGAAGTTGATTTCTCGCTCCAACGCTCCGGTGACGATGGTGGGTCGGGTGGAGGACGAGGTGTTGCCCGGTCTCCTTGGGGCGAGTGATCTGTTCGTCATGGCATGTCGCTCACGCTGGGGTGGATTGGAAGAAGAGGGGTTTGGGATTGTCTTTTTGGAAGCGGCGGCTGTGGGGATTCCACAAATTGCTGGTAAAAGTGGTGGCTCAGCCGATGCTGTTGTTGACGGTGAGACTGGGGTCGTGCTCGACAACGCTCGCGACCCCGAGCAATTAGCGCGAGAAATTGTGGCCCTGGCCCAGGACCCAGCAAGAAGGACTGCACTCGGGGGGGCTGCTCGTCTGCGAGCGGTGGCATCCTTTGATTATGACGTGCTCGCCAATAGGCTGAAAGAAGCGCTGGCGTCAGGTTGGCCACAACATGAGGGAGGGAGTCCGAGCGATGTCTGAATCTACGACAGAGAGTATTGAGATCAACGCGTCACCCTCGTTTGTCTTCGACGTGGCAGCCGACATTGAGCACTACCCAAGCTGGGCGGCGGACATCAAGGCAATCACGGTCGACGAGCGCGATGGTCTTGGCCGAGCCGAGACCGTGACCTTCCGCGCTGCTGCGTTTGGGCGATCGACGACCTATGCCCTTCGCTATGACTACTCCGAAGCGCCCAAGGCCTTGTCGTGGGTTCAAGTTGCGGGGGATCTCACGGACCAACTCGATGGGCGCTATCTCTTCGAAGCGACGGATCACGGAGTGCTCGTGACTTACTCGCTCGAAGTTTCGCTGAGCGTCCCCATTCCTGGTTTCGTGAAGTCCCGAGCACAAAATCGAATTCAATCGACGGCGTTGCGTGAACTCAAGGCGAGGGCGGAGTCACTTTCGTGAAGCCCAACCCCGAGGGGTTGGCGATAGGAATCGATATCGGTGGCACCAAGATGCTGGGTTGCGTTGTTGATGAATCGTGCGCGGTGATCGATCAAGGGCGGGCGGCCACTCCGACTGAGTTGGACCGTGAAGAAGCCCTGGACGTGCTCGAAGAATTTGTCCGTTCTCTTCATGAACTGGGCAAGCAGGAAGTGGGAACGATTCCTGTTGGGATAGGCCTCCCGGGGATGGTGACCCTTGACGGGGTCATGCGCTTCTCCCCACACCTCCACGCCCTCGATGGGGTTGACGTGCGCGCCCGACTCAGCGAACGACTCGGAGGAGTGGCGGTCTCGGTCGGGAACGATGCAAACTGCGCAGCGCTGTGTGAAGCCCTGGTGGGAGCAGGAAAAGAATGGAGCGATGTGCTCATGCTCACCCTCGGCACCGGAATCGGTGCGGGCTGGGTCCGGGACGGGGAATTAATCCTGGGAGCTCACGGCTACGCCGGGGAACTCGGCCACATGAAGGTTGACCCTGACGGATTGTCCTGTCCTTGTGGGGGACGCGGATGCTGGGAGCGTTACGTCTCGGGAACAGCGCTTGAACGACTCGTCCAAGAAGCCGTTGACCGGGAAACCTTGACCATTGACAGCGATCCCGGCGAGGGCCTCGGGCAGACGGTGAAGGTGCTGGCCCAACGTGGTGACCTGGTCGCCAAAGGGATCCTCGACGAGTTGAGTTGGTGGTTGGCTCGAGGACTTGGATTCATCGTTGCCATGGGCGACCCCGGCGTCATCATTCTGGGCGGGGGATTGACCGACGTCGCCGATGAGGTGATTCCTCGAGTGGTCGCACTGTTGCCCACGATCCTCGAAGGTGGGACCATCCACGAAAGCGTCTCGCTTCGCATTGCTGACTTTGGCGAGCGCTCCGGAGCGATTGGCGCATCGCTCATGGCTCGAAGGTCATCATGAAGACCGGTATCGTCCTGCCAACCTTTCGAGATGACCCATCCTTGGCGCGAGACGTGGCGCGACAAGCCGCCGCGTTGGGCGTTGACGGCGTCTTCGCCTATGACCATTTGTGGCCGATGGGGAACCCTGAGCGACCAGCCATCGCACCGTTCCCGTTCTTGGCCAGCATCGCGCACGAACATCCAGATCTTTGGGTCGGCCCACTCGTGGCCCGAATCGGCTTAGCCAGCGACGACGTGTTGGTGCGCCAGTTCGCCACGCTCAACACGGTGGCGAACGGTCGGGTTATTGCTGCTGTGGGTACCGGTGACCGCTTGTCGCAAGCAGAGAATGAGGCCTATGGCATTCCCTTCGCTTCTGCAGACGTCCGCCGAGAGCACCTGGGCTCCTGCGTCGAGCGACTACAAACAATGGGCCTTGCGACGTGGATAGGGGGAGGAGCTCCTGCGACCCTGGCCTTGGCGGCATCCTTGGCCTGTCCAGTCAATCTTTGGAGCGCAAGCCCAGAAGCTCTGCGAAGCCAGGGTGAGCTGACGCCGGTCACATGGGCGGGGGCCCTGAGTCAATGCGACCCCAAGATTGACCCCAGTGATCACGAGGCTGTTCGACGCCTCCTAAGCGCCCTCGATGACGCAGGTGCGCAGTGGGCGGTACTGGGGTGGCCTGCACCCTTGGACGTCCTCGGCGAGTGTTCAACGGGGTAAGCACCAGAAGCCTGGGAACCTCCCGCTAAGTTAATTCAATGGAGTTTCGCAGAATCAACGACCTGCCCCCCTATGTTTTTGCCGCCATTGACGGTCTCAAACTCCAAGCGCGACGAGAAGGACGCGACGTTATTGACATGGGCTTTGGGAATCCCGACCTTCCTTCCCCTGAGGTAGCGGTTGAGAAACTTGCGGAAGCCGCGCGCAACTCTCGCAACCACCGCTATTCATCGTCACGGGGAATTCCCAAACTCCGCCAGGCTGTTGCCGATCTCTACGCACGAAAGTTTGGCGTTGACCTTGATCCCGAAACCGAAGTGGTGGCAACGATCGGTGCCAAGGAAGGCCTGAGTCACTTGATGTGGGTGCTGTTGGGTCCTGACGATTCGGCCATTGTCCCTTCGCCGTCCTATCCCATTCACATCTATGCCCCCTTGTTCGCCGGAGCACGCGTTCATCAAGTCAAGATGATCGACCCCAGCGCGGTTGACGAGGAAGGATCGATCGGCGAGGTGTTCTTCGAAGGCCTCATCGAAGCGTGGGACTCGGCCTGGCCGAAGCCTCGGGTTATCGTGGCGTCGTTCCCGCACAATCCGACCACGGCCTGCGTTGATTTGGCATTCATGGAGCGCTTGGTAGCGTTCGCGCTTGAACACGACGTCGTGGTGGTGCACGACTTCGCCTATGCCGATATTGGCTTTGACGGCTACGTACCTCCTTCAATCTTGCAAGTTCCCGGCGCCAAGGAGTGCGCGGTTGAGCTCTATACGCTCACGAAGTCATTTTCGATGGCCGGATGGCGTTCAGGCTTTCTTGTTGGCAACCCAGAGATTGTGGCGGCATTGACGAAACTCAAGAGCTACTTGGACTACGGAACATTTCAGCCCATTCAGATTGCGTCCATTGTGGCCATGAACGAAGCACCGAATTATCCGGAAGAAATCTGCGCGATCTATCAGGACCGACGCAATGCCTTATGTGACGGACTGAACCGTATCGGCTGGGACATCACGCCTCCCCGCGGATCGATGTTCATCTGGGCGCCTATCCCCGAGCCATATCGCCACTTGGGTGCATTAGATTTCTCAAAGCTTCTTGTGCAAGAAGCAGATGTTGCAACCTCACCGGGTGTTGGATTTGGCCCCGGGGGAGATGGACATGTTCGCTTTGCCTTGATTGAAAACGAACAGCGCATCGCGCAAGCACTGCGCAACATTCGTAAAGCCCTGCCTGAGCTCACCGGCAGCGACTAGTTAAGGAATTCCTGCACCAGGGGTGTCAACGTGGGCGTATTCAATGCGTCCTTCATGCAAGGTGCTGACAATTGCTGCCGTTGACGTCGGTGCCGTCATGACGAACAAGGTCTGTCGATCATCACCACCAAGTGCACAGGCAAAGCAGGTCTGGGAGGTCTCGAGTATGCCGGTTATCTCGCCGCCTTCGGCAACCCGGACAGCCTGAGGAGCCAACGCGTTCGCCACCCAGACTTCGTTGTTCGCATCCAGACAGATACCGTCGGCGGGAACCAACTCGAGTTGCGCAAAGATACGGCGCTTACTCAAGGTTCCGTCATCGGCGATATCAAACGCCGAGAGTCGCATGGTCATTGTTTCTGCGACGATCAGGGTCTTGCCGTCAGGAGTGATCACCGAACCATTCGGGAACGCCATGTCATCGATGACCTGGATGAGTGCACCCCCTGGGTCGAGAACACAGAGGTTGGTAGTGGGCGGCCCCGGGGGCGTCAGCACTCCTTCGATGCCATGTTCCTCCAAGAAAAGATCCAGGTCGAAACCAAAGTTTCCGACATAGGCCGTTCCATTCGCTGCGACGACCATGTCGTTGGCCCAGTAGCCGCAGTACTCGGAGAGATCGGCATGGAGATGTTGCGAGCCATCACTCTCAATGCGCAAGACCTTGTGATCGGTCATCGAGACAACAAGGAGCGAGCCATCAGGGAGCCATCCAAGGCCCGAGGGTTGCGCCGGTACTTCTGCTTCGAGGCGCTCGTCGCTTCCGTCAGCGTTGATCGAGAAGACGCCATGGCGATAGAAATCTGAGTAGTACAGCCGACCCTTGTGCCAGCGCGGTCCTTCCCCAAAGACCAAGCCCTCTCGAAGTGTTGCTGCAGTCCACGTTGTCGTCATGACGCCTCCCTCGTTTTGGTGTTCGCTCAAAAGTATGGCCGAAAGGCCCGCTGCGTGCTCGGCGGCGCACCACAGGGGTGGGACCACAATCTGAAGACTGTGTTCTTCTTTAGCCAGAGGGTCAAGTGCTTGAAAGAGGAGAACCAATGGAGCGTGCTCGCTGCAACGCATCAAGCCATTGTTCGTAGTGGGCAGTGTGGACGTCACGCTCACCTTCGGGATCAAAGCGTGCGCTGGCTTCCCATAACTCGCCGAGTGAAGATTGATCGGCGAAGACCCCGCAGTGGAGGCCGGCGAGCGTCGCGGCCCCTATGGCTGTGGTCTCAAGTGAACGGGGGCGACAGATCAGTGTGGCACTTTGGTTGGCCAAGCGTTGCGCCAGCAGGTCCATGACCGATGCTCCGCCGTCAAGGCGGATTTCTTTGATGGGAACATCGAGTCCAGAGGCCATCACATCAATCATGGCCCGTACTTCGAACGCCAACGAGTGGACCACCGCATTGGCGAGTGCCGCCCGATTTGATCCCTTCGTGATCCCCACGAGGGCGCCACGTGCCCCCTCGTCCCACCAAGGGCTTCCTAAGCCGGCAAAGGCGGGAATGAAAGCCAGCCGTTCTGTGGCTGTGTCGCTGAGGGCCAAGGCTTCGAGTTGATCGGCGCGGTCGATCACGCCGAGACCATCGCGAAGCCACTGGATGGCAGCACCAGCGACAAAGGCGGAGCCTTCGAGGGCGTAGGTCGTGGTGGAGTCGAGCGTCCATGCAATTGTCGTCACCAGTCCATCGAGAGCTTGTGGTCGCTGATCTCCAGCGTTCACAAGAACAAACGCTCCGGTTCCATAGGTTGCCTTCACCATGCCGGGGGTGAAACAGCACTGGCCAAAGAGAGCAGCTTGTTGATCACCGAGGACACCCTCGATCCGGATGCCGGTCAATGCCGGGAGATCAGGGTGGATAATCGATCCAAAGTCGCTGGCCGACGCAATAATTTCCGGCAAGAGATTCGCGGGTATCCCAAAAAGGCTACAAAGCTCTGGTGACCAGGTAGCGGAAGCGAGATCGCACAGCATGGTGCGTGCGGCATTCGAGGGCTCGGTGACGAAGGATCCGGTGAGATTCCAAATCAACCAACTGTCGATGGTTCCGAGCGCTGGTTGCGTTGCCCGGTCGATGACGCCATGGCCCAGTAACCATTCCATTTTGGTGGCACTGAAATAGGGGTCGATCATGAGTCCGGTTGTTGAGCGAATCATCTGCCCAAGACCAAGGTCTCGAAGTTCGGCGCAGCGCTCAGCGGTACGTCGGTCCTGCCAAACAATGGCGGGGGCCAAGGGCAGGCCGGTGGCTCGATCCCACGCGACGACGGTTTCTCGTTGATTGGTTATTCCGAGACCAGCGATGGTTTGGCCCGATGTGACGATTCGACGTGCCACCTCGCTGAGGGTTTCGATGGCCAGGCGAAGAATCTCTTGGGGGTCGTGCTCTACCCAGCCAGGCTGGGGGAATGATTGGGTGAGTTCTCGGTGGGAATGATCGATGACCTGGGCCGACTCATCAACGGCCAGGCAGCGAATGCTGGTGGTGCCGGCATCGAGGGCAAGGAGAATGGCCATAGACGCCGAGGCTATCGGAGCGACCGTTGGGGGAGTGAGAAAAAAGTTTGTTTGCTAACTTTCGCGAACGGCCGCTGACCTGGGATTTTCTCGCGAGAGGGTGATTGACAAGGTGGTAACTACAGTGATGTAATAAATACCTCATCTTGCGTCTGTTTTTTTGCCAACCACAAGATATTGTGGTTGGAGGGGGAAATTGGGGGCAAAAGGGCGCTAAAAGCGGAGTTTCCGCCACTCATAACGAATATCGATCAGTTTTACGACGAAGGGAAGAAGAAATGGCCATCGCATCACAAAGCACGGGGATAGGAATCAGGCGGTACTTCACCACTGAAGGGGTTCACCCCTATGACGAGGTGGTCTGGGAACTGCGCGATTCAAGAATTACGAACTACAAGGACGGATCTGTTGCGTTCGAGCAATTGGGCGTAGAAGTCCCGTCAACGTGGAGTGTGAATGCCACCAATATCTTGGCCCAGAAGTACTTCCGTGGAACCCTTGGCCTTCCAGAACGCGAGGAGTCGCTCAAGCAAGTGGCTGACCGGGTGGTCGACACCATCACTGCTTGGGGCATCAAGGATGGTTACTTCGTCGACCACAATGAGGCTGAAGTCTTCAGCGACGAGCTCAAGCACCTCATCATTCACCAAAAGGCGGCATTCAACTCTCCCGTTTGGTTCAACATCGGTGTCAAGGACGTCCCACAACAAGCGAGCGCTTGTTTCATCTTGGCCGTCGAAGACAAAATGAGTTCGATTCTGAACTGGTACACCGGAAGAAGGCGTGATCTTTAAGGGTGGATCAGGAGCAGGAGTCAACCTTTCGAAGATCCGTGCATCAGCAGAACTGCTCAACGGTGGAGGCACCGCGTCGGGACCAGTGAGCTTTATGCGAGGTGCTGATGCGTCAGCGGGAACCATCAAGTCGGGCGGAAAGACTCGTCGTGCCGCCAAGATGGTCATGCTCGATGCTGATCACCCTGACATCGAAGACTTCATCTGGTGCAAGGCCAACGAAGAGAAGAAAGCACGCGTGCTGCGTGACAACGGATTTGACATGTCACTGGACGGCAAGGACATCCACTCCATTCAGTATCAAAACGCCAACAACTCGGTACGGGTCAGCGACGAGTTCATGGAGGCCGTTCTCGATGATGGCGACTGGGACCTGATTGCTCGTGGCGACGGCACCGTTGTGCGCACGATCAAGGCCCGTGACCTTTTCCGACAGTTTGCACAAGCGGCATGGGACTGTGCAGACCCGGGTATGCAGTTCGACACAACGATCAACGATTGGCACACCAGTGCAAACACGGACCGTATCAATGGGTCGAACCCTTGTAGCGAGTACATGCACATCGACAACTCAGCATGCAACTTGGCCAGCTTGAACTTGATGAAGTTCATCAATGACGAAGAAGTCTTTGATGTTGCTGGTTACAAAGCGGCGATTGAAGTCGTCTTCACCGCCCAAGAAATCTTGGTGGGCAACGCGGACTACCCAACAGAGCCCATCGGGCGCAACTCAGTGAAGTTCCGTCAATTGGGATTGGGTTACGCAAACCTTGGAGCATTNCTGATGGCCAATGGCCTTCCTTATGACTCCGATGGCGGCCGAGCTTGGGCGGGTGCATTGACGGCTCTGATGACCGGACACGCCTATGCCACATCCGCCAAGACCGCTGCTCGCATGGGACCCCACGCGGGGTACTACGAGAACCAAGAGCCCATGCTGCGAGTACTTCGTAAGCACCAAGCCGCCGCATCGGAGATCAACGAGGACCTCGTCCCCACTGAAATCCTTTCCGCTGCTCAAGAGTCATGGGACAACGCCGTCGCCCTCGCTGAGGTCTACGGAACCCGGAACGCCCAAGCCACCGTGTTGGCACCGACGGGCACCATTGGACTCTTGATGGACTGTGACACGACAGGTGTTGAGCCTGACCTTGGCCTCGTGAAGACCAAGAAACTGGTCGGGGGTGGCACGATGTCTATCGTCAACCAGACGGTGACTCGTGCCTTGGGCAAACTGGGATACAACGACACACAAGCCGCTGAGATCGTGGCTTACGTTAATGAGAACATGTCGATCTTGGGTGCACCGCACATCAAGGCCGAACACCTTCCTGTTTTTGCGTGTTCGATGGGTGACAACACCATTCATTACTTAGGACACGTCAAGATGATGGGTGCAGTTCAGCCGTTCCTTTCGGGAGCGATCTCCAAGACCGTCAACATGCCTGAAGATGCAACGGTAGAAGAGATTGAGCAGCTGCATATTGATGCATGGAAACTTGGCGTCAAGGCCGTTGCGATTTACCGCGACAACTGCAAAGTTGCTCAGCCATTGTCGACGACTAAAAAAGGTGACGAAGACGAAGACGTTGCGGGAGGTCTCCAAGACAAGATCGCAGCGCTCGAAGCAGAGCTTTCAAGCGTCAAGGCATCAGGCGGGCACGTCGTAGTTGGCGCAGTGCGAGAGCGTCTGCCTCGTCGACGAAGCTCGAACACCTTCTCCTTCCGTGTGGCGGACTGCGAAGGCTACGTCACCGTAGGTGAGTACGAAGATGGTCGACCGGGTGAAGTATTCATCAAGGTGTCCAAGCAGGGTTCAACCTTGGCGGGCATCATGGATGCCTTCTCAATCTCGATCAGCTTGGGCCTCCAACACGGCGTGCCCTTGGCAACCTACGTCCGCAAGTACTCGAACATGCGTTTCGAACCAGCCGGCATCACCGACGATGCCGACCTTCGGATCGCGACGAGCCTCGTTGACTACATGTTCCGACGCTTGGCTCTTGACTACTTGAGCCTGGAAGAGCGTGAAGAACTGGGCGTCTTGTCGTCGTCCGAGCGCACCCAGCCAACGCTACCTGGTGTCGAAGAAGGGGCAACGCAGACCGTGGGGATCGAAGTCGTGAGTGAGCCCATCGCTCTCTCAACGGCGCCGTCGACGCTTGCTCGACCTGAACAGCGTGATGCGCCCTACTGCTATAGCTGTGGCGACATGATGCAGCGTGCGGGTTCTTGCTATGTCTGCAGCTCTTGCGGCACAACTAGCGGCTGTAGCTAATGTCGAGTGACTCCGAGATTTCAGCGCCGATGCCACATTGATTTCAGTGAAGTGACACCGAGGTTGCAGTAGTGACAAACGGTTTCACAGCGATGAAGCGCCGAGGACCCTTGATGTCCTTGGCGCTTCATCGTGTTTTAGGCCGACGAGTTGAGGTACGGAATGGCTGACTGGACGGATCTGAGTGCGGCGAGAATTAGGGCACTATTGGCCAAGGCCAGTAGTGCCCGAGCGTTCACCGTCGCTTGGCCAAATGTCCATCGGTCAGCGATGCAGTTCTGGGACGCCCAAAGATGCGGGGACGAATTGGCGAAGGCGATGACGTGGCATCACCTCGTTATGTCAGTCGGCAATTTTAAGAGGCAGGGAGGTTCGATCAGCCTCTTCGAACTACCAAGTTCATTAGAGCCCACAGGTCTCGACGGTGATCCTCTAGAAGAATGCAACGTGCTGGTCCGGTCGCGGATCTCGGGGGTCACAAGTGCGATCAGGTTGGTGTCCGGACCCCATTGATCGGTCCACCACTTATGAGCCTAACACCTTGTTTTCCTGATGCCATTTTGCTGTGAACTCATGAGGAGTCATAGAGGCCAATGCGCTGTGGGGTCGAAAGTGGTTGTA
>TBL_comb47_HYPODRAFT_10006273_pt1 | contig 12895 bp, 6 predicted proteins | sample TroBogypolimnion_40_FD_10682 | JGI IMG/M metagenome (IMG submission 10682)
TCGACTACAACCCGGGTTTCGACCAGATCGCCATGAGCATGCGGAATTTCAGCGAGGTCTGGATCATCGACCACAGCACGACCAGCGCCGAGGCCGCCAGCCACAGTGGTGGGAAACGGGGCAAGGGTGGGGACCTGCTCTATCGCTGGGGCAATCCCGCGCTGTATGGCGTCCCCAAGACCACGGCCACGGAGAAATACTGGCAACAGCACGACACGGAGTGGATCAAGTCCGATTGCCCCGGAGCAGGCAACATCACCTGCTTCGACAACGGTCTCAATCGCTCGCTGACCAATGCGTCCTCCGTCGAGGAATTCAAGCCAGCGGTGAATGCCAACGGGGACTACACGGCACCCACGGCATCTGGCAGCCCCTACCTGCCCGCGGACTACACCTGGACCTACTGGGGTGACACCACCTACCCCATGTACTCGGAAGACATCTCTGGCGCCCAGCGACTGCCTAACGGCAACACCATCATTTGCTCGGGGGGCACCGGAGATCTGCGGGAAGTGACCTATCTGGGGGAGGTGGTCTGGAAGTACGTCTGCCCCGTCCAGGCCACGGGCCTGATCACGCAGGGCACCGCACCCACGGTAGATCCCACCCACACGAGCGAGACCTTGAACGCCGTGTTCCGGATCTACAAGTACCCCCCCAGCTACGGCGCCTTCACGGGCCGGACGCTGACCGTGGGTGACTACATCGTCAAGTAGTTGAAGAGATATTCGCTCTTTCATGCAGGAGTTGCCATGCGTCTGGATCGTTTGGCCCTGATGGTCGGCGCTGTGTTGGCCATCCTTTCTTCTCTGGGGTGTGGTGGAGGGGGCTCCAGCAGCTCCCAGCCGGTGGTGACAGCCCCGGTGGCGGCCTTCACGTTCACGCCCTCCAGCCCCGTGACCAGCCAGACGGTGACCTTCGCGGATGCCTCCACCAACACGGCCACGGCATGGTCCTGGAGCTTCGGAGACGGCGGTACCAGCACCGCCCAGAACCCGACCCACGCCTTTGCGACGGCTGGCACCTTCACCGTCACCCTTTCGGCCAGCAATGCGGGCGTATCCAACACGGTGAGCAAGAGCGTCACCGTATCTCAGGCTGTGCTCGCGCCTGTGGCGGCCTTCACGTCCACACCAGGCGCCCCCACTGTTAGTCAGACGGTGACCTTCACTGATGCCTCGACCAACACGCCCACGGCCTGGACTTGGACCTTTGGCGATGGTGGCACCAGCACCGCTCAGAATCCGACCCATGCCTTCGCGGCCTCGGGAACTTTCACGGTCACCCTGACGGCGACCAATTCCGCAGGTTCCAATGCCGCCAGCAAGACCGTCACCGTGTCCCAGACCGCCCTTGCCCCTGTGGCCGCCTTCAGTTTCTCGCCAGTGGCACCCATCACAAGCCAGACCGTGACCTTCACGGATGCCTCTGCCAACACACCCACCGCCTGGGCCTGGACCTTCGGGGACGGTGGCACCAGCACGCTGCAGAGCCCCACCCATGCATATGCGGTCTCGGGGACCTTCACGGTCACCCTGACGGCGACCAATGCGACTGGATCAAGCAGTGTGAGCACTACTCTGGTAGTGACTTCGTCGTCATCGACCAGCCATGCCGCCCTTGAGCGGCCGACGGAGCTGCAGTACTGGGATGCCACCAAGGCCGAGGATGGCTATACGTTCTTCGGGGCGGGGGGAAAGACCTACCTGCTCGATATGCTGGGTCGGGTCGTCCACACCTGGCCCGTGGGCACCAACCCGCACCTGCTGTCCAACGGCAACGTGGTGGATGCCGCAACCAACGACCCCAGTGGCTTCGGCAGCTTCAAGGAGGTGGACTGGAATGGGCTGACGGTCTGGTCATACGTTGAGACCCGCACCACCTACCATCCTCATCACGACTTCACGCGGATCTACAACCCGAAGCTCAAAGCCTATACAACCCTGATCATCGCCAACAAAGACCTGACCTACGCCCAGCTGGTGGAAGCCGGAGCCAATCCCGCGACGGCTCCTTCCACGGGGGCCCAGATGGACGCCATCGTGGAGGTCGATGCCAGTGGCAAGGTCGTGTGGGAATGGTGCTTCTTTGACCACCTGGTGCAGGACTTCTCCTCCGCCAAATCGAACTATGTGGGCAGCGGCAAGGCCATCGCCGACTATCCGGGCAAGCTGAACATCAACCTCTCGGGGCACAACCTCAAGGCCGACTGGCTCCACTGCAACTCCCTGGATTACAATCAGGCGCTCGATCAGGTGGTCATCAACTCCGTGCAGGGGGAGTTCTATGTGATCGACCACGGGAACACCTTCCTCTCGGGAGACCCTACCGGCAGCGTCACCCTCGCGGCCACCAGCGCCGGCGACTTCCTCTACCGCTTCGGCGATCCCGCCCGCTATGACCAGGGGACCAAACCGTCCGTCCTGAAGGACTGGACCTTATCCACCAGCGGTACCAAGCAGATGGGCGGCGCCCACGACATCCAATGGATCGGGGAAGGCCTGACTGGCGCTGGACACTTCCTGATCTTCAGCAATGCCCAGTACCTTTCCGAACATGCCGCCCAGTCCTATGTGCTGGAGATCAACCCCTACCTGGATGCCAGCGGCATCGATACGGGCAAGTACGTGAATCCGCCCGATGCGGGGTACAACACCCTGACGCGCCCAGCTGTGACGGACAACACCCCCAGGCAGGTCTCCAGGCAGGTCGTCGGGAACTTCTACTCGCTGAGCAGCCAGACCCTCTTCAGCACCATCGGTTGCAGCGCCCAGCGCCTGCCCAGCGGCAACACCCTGATCTGCGCGGATACGGAAGGGCACCTCATGGAAGTCACCCCCGCCAGTGAAACCGTGTGGGAGTACATCGTTCCGGTGTCTGGGCCCACAACCTACACGGTGCTTGGCGACCGGCTGCCGATGGTCAACTCGATCTTCCGGGCCTACCGCTACAAGGCGACCCACCCGGCCCTGGCAGGACGGACCCTGACGCCTGGGGCTACCATCGCCGGGCGCACCAGCGTCGATAACCCCTATGCCGGCACCAGCGGCTATCAGGCCCTGCAGCGCTCCACTGGCACACAGTATTGGGATTCGGCCAATGCCTACAACGGTTACACCTTCCTGGACGCTTCCGGAACCTCCTACCTGATCGACATGGATGGCCGGGTGGCGCACTCCTGGCCCACTGGCAGCGATCCCCGCCTCCTCCCAAACGGCCGTGTCCTGGACTGGGCCAGCAATGCCAGCGGCCAAACCGGCCTGAAAGAGGTGGACTGGAGTGGCAGCACGGTCTGGCAATACTACGAAACCCGGGCCGCCTACCATCCCCACGGCGCCTTCAGTCGAATCTTCGATCCAAAACTGAACGCCTACGCCACGCTCTACCTCGCGAACAAGGACCTCACCGCTGCCCAGTGTCTGGCCGCAGGCTGCGACCCAGCCGATGCCCCCTTCGATGGCGCCCAGGTGGACACCATCGTGGAGGTGGACCTGAGCGGCAACATCGTCTGGGAATGGTCCTTCTGGGATCACGCCATCCAGAGCGTGGATGCCAGTAAGGCGAACTCTGTGGCCGGCGGCAAGACCATCGCCGACTACCCCGGGAAGATCAACCTCAACCTGCCTGGGCGCCCCGTGCGCAGCAACTGGCTCGACTGCAACTCCATCGACTTCAACCAGACCCTGGACCAGATCGTGGTCAACTCCCGGCAAGGGGAGTTCTACCTGATCGATCACGGCAACACTTTCACCGCAGGCAACCCCGCGGCCAGCATCGCCCTGGCGGCGAGCAGCGCAGGCGACTTCCTGTACCGGTTCGGTGACCCGGCCCGCTACAACCAGGGCAGTGCGCCCTCGGTGGGCCTCAACTGGGAAACGGCCTCCTCCGGCAACAAGCAGATCGGCGGCAGCGGTGATGTGACCTGGATCCCCAGCGGCCTCAGCGGTGCCGGGAACCTGCTGCTCTTCAACAACAACCAGTATCTCTACCAGCGGACACCGCAGTCCTACGTGTTCGAGGTCAACCCCCACCTGAATTCGGCGGGCAGCGCGGGCACCACCTACATCGACCCGCCAGGGGCCGGCTACACGACCTGGACCTTTGACAAGGACACCATGAAGGCCAATCAGCTCCTGTCCAACCAGGTGACCTGGAAGTACGGATCGGTGGGGAATCTGACCCTCTTCAGCCAGTTCGGCTCCAGCGCTCAGCGACTCCCCAATGGCAACACCCTGATCTGCGCCACCACCACTGGCTACCTCATGGAAGTCACCGCAGCCGGGGAGGTGGTCTGGGAATACATCAATCCGATCACCCCAGGTGGCACCAAAACCGCGCTGGGAGACCGGCTGCCGATGACCAACGCCGTCAGCAGGGCGAGGCGATATGCCTACAGCGATTCAGCATTCAGCGGGCATTGATGCCCCCAACCACGCCCAAGGAGGACGACGCGAAGGCCCACAAACAGCTTTCCTGAACGGATCGCGCATCGGATCCTGGACCCGAAGACGCCATCCACTGACAATCCAAAATCCTTCAGACCAGCCCCGCCCTACGGCGAGGCTGGTCATCCAGCTTGAAGTGGACCCCTCATGCGCCTGAAGCCAAACGCCATCCTCGTTCTCGCAGTCGCCATCGCCCTGTCTCAGGTCACTTGCGGCAGCGGCGGCGGCAGTTCTCCCTCAACCGGAGGGTCCACCACCCCGGCTCCAACATCTGCCTTTACTTTCACGCCAAGCGCTCCCACGACCGGCCAGACCATTTCATTCACGGACTCCTCCACCGGTAGCCCCGCGGCTTGGTCCTGGAACTTCGGGGACGGTTCCTCGGCGACCAGCACCCAGAACCCCACCCATGCTTATTCGAGCGCCGGTACCTTCACCGTGGGCCTGACGGCCACCAATTCGGGCGGGTCAAGCTCCGTGAGCCATACCGTCACAGTGGTAGCAGGTTCCACTGCTCCCATGTCCGCCTTCAGCTACAGTCCCACGTCACCCATCACAGGTCAGGCTGTGTCCTTCACGGATGCCTCCACCGGTAGCCCCACAGCTTGGTCCTGGAACTTCGGGGACGGCTCTTCAGTGAGCACATCGCAGAACCCCACCCATGCCTTCAGCACAGCAGGGACCTTCACGGTCACGCTGATGGCGACCAACGCGGCTGGGTCGAATTCCACGAGTCATGCCCTCACGGTGGCGACCGTTACGCCGCCCACCCAGGCCTTCCAGGGCAACATCGTGCTGGGCGCACCCACGGACACGTCCGTGAAGGTCAGTCTCTTCAGCGCGAGCCAGAGCGGCAGCCTCGTGCTCCAGTACGGGACTTCCTCCGGGGTCTACGACAAGCAGACGCCCGCCGCCGCCCTGGTGGCAGGAACGCCCTTAAGCATCGCGGTGGATGGCCTCACTGCGAACACCCGCTACTTCTATCGCCTGGGGTTCCAATCGACGGACGGCAGCGCCTCGGCCCCCACGCAGGAATTCGTGTTTCACACGGCGCGACCGGCCGGTGCGACCTTCAGCTTCACCATCCAGGCCGATTCTCATCTGGACGAGAACTCGACACTGAGTCAGTACCAGCGGACTTTGGGCAACGTGCTGACCGACGCCCCGGATTTTCACGTGGACCTTGGCGATACGTTCATGTGCGAGAAGCATTCGGCGCCCCTGACGGCGGTGGTCCAGATGGCCCCGGACGCGGCCACGGTGAATGCCCGCTATGTCTATGAGCGCACCAATTTCGGACTGGCCACCTCCTCCGTGCCTCTCTTCCTCTGCAATGGCAACCATGAGGGAGAGGCGGGTTGGCTCAACGATGGCACGGCCCAGAACATCGCCATCTGGACCACCCAGGCACGCCAGAACTATTACGTGAACCCACTCCCCAACAGCTTCTACAGCGGTGATACCACCGACGAGCCCTTCGTAGGTAAGCGGGCCTCCTGGTATGCCTGGACCTGGGGCGATGCGCAATTCATCGTGCTGGATCCCTTCTGGAACACCAAGGTCCAGGCGTCCAAGGATCCCTGGGGCATGACCCTGGGTGATCGGCAGTACCAATGGCTTCAGCAGACATTGTCGATGAGCTCGGCCAAGTTCAAGTTCGTCTTCATCCACAACCTCGTGGGTGGCTTGGATGGCCAGATGCGGGGTGGTGTCGAGGCCGCACCCTTCTACGAGTGGGGCGGGCAGAACGCGGATGGCAGCAGCGGCTTCACCCAGCAGCGTCCCACCTATGCCCAGCCCATCCACGCCCTGCTGGTGAAGTACGGCGTGACGGCGGTCTTCCACGGCCACGACCACCTCTACGCCAAGCAGACCCTGGACGGGATCATCTATCAGGAGGTCCCCCAGCCCAGTGCCACCAATAATGCCAGCGGCCAGAGTCTGGCGACCACCTACCACTACAACTCCGGGACCATCCTCAGCAGCTCCGGCCACCTGCGGGTGACTGTGAGCCCCACCTCCGTGACGTCGCAGTATGTGCGTTCCTGGCTTCCCGCCAGCGAGACCGCCACGCAAAAGAACGGTTCTGTGGATGACACCTGGACCGCGGGCCTTCCGGGCAGTCCAGTTCCCGCCTTCACCTTCAGCCCGGCGGCGCCCCAGGTCGGTCAGGCCATCCAGTTCTCAGACGGCTCCTCGGGTGCGCCTACGTCCTGGTCCTGGGCCTTTGGGGACGGGGTCACCAGCACCGTGCAGAATCCCACCCATACCTATGCGGCCTCGGGCTCCTACACGGTGACCCTCACCGTCGCCAACAGCACGGGCTCCGCCGCCACGACCCGCACTGTGAACGTGGTCTCGGCGGGCACCGTGCCTGGGACTGCCTTCAATTTCGCGCCTTCGGCTCCAGTGCAGGGGGCGGCGGTCACCTTCACAGACACGTCCACCGGGACGCCCATCGCCTGGGCCTGGACCTTCGGGGATGGCGGCACCAGCGCCGCGCAGAACCCAACCCACACCTACGCCGCAGCCGGGACGTTCACCGTGAGCCTCAAGGCCACCAACGCCTCCGGTAGTACCTCCAACAGCCAGTCCCTCACCGTGGCTGCCTCGGGTGGCGGTACCTCCTTCACGGGCAACATCGTCCTGGGCGCTCCGACCCCTTCCGCCATCAAAGCCAACCTCTTTTCGCCGGATCAGGGGGGCACGGTCTCCATCGCCTACGGCAAAGCCTCCGGCACTTACGATCAGCAGACCGCTAGCGCCACCCTCCTGCCCGCAACTCCCCTGGAGCTGACGCTGGATGGGTTGGGTGCGGACACGCAGTACTACTACCGCCTCACCTATCAGGGGAACCCGGGGACTGAAGCCAGTTTTCATACCCCGCGGCCAGCGGGCAGCTCCTTCACCTTCTGTGTGCAGGGGGATTCGCACCCCGAGCGCGTGAACACTCAGTTCAACGCCAGCCTCTACACGCGGACGTTGCAGACAGCCGCTGCGGACAAGCCTGATTTCTACCTCACCATTGGCGATGATTTCAGCGTCGACCAGCTCGACCCCACCACCATCACCGCCGCCCTGGTGACCGGGCGCTACACCCTCCAGCGACCCTACCTGGGTCTCATCGGCCGCTCCGCGCCCGTCTTCCTCGTGAACGGCAACCATGAGCAGGCGGCCCGCTACCTCCTGGATGGCACCCCGAACAACGTCGCGGTGTGGGCGCAGAATGCCCGGAACGCCCATTATTCCCAGCCGGCCACCGACGGGTTCTACACCGGCAACACCGAGGTGGTGCCCTTCATTGGGTTGCTCCGGAACCACTACGCCTGGACCTGGGGCGATGCCCTGTTCGTTACCATTGATCCCTACTGGGGTTCTTCCATCTGTGTGGATGATCCCTTTTATGGTGGAGCGAAGCGCAGCAACCTCTGGGACATCACCCATGGAGACGAGCAGTATCAATGGCTCAAGGCCACCCTGGAACAGAGCAAGGCCAAGTACAAGTTCGTCTTCGCCCACCACGTGCTGGGCACAGGGCGAGGTGGCACTGAACTGGCCGGGCAGTATGAGTGGGGTGGCAATAACGCCAACGGCACCTGGGGCTTCACCACCAATCGCCCCGCCTGGGCCTCACCCCTCCACCAGTTGATGGTGGCCAACCACGTGACCATCTTCTTCCAGGGGCATGATCACATCTGGGTCCACCAGCAGTTGGATGGCGTCACCTACCAGACCCTGTCGGAACCGGCTGATCCGAACTATTCCTTGTTCAACGCCGATGCCTACCTGACCGGGGACAAGTTCCCCAACACCGGCTACACGCGGGTCATGGTGAGCCCCACTGGGGTCAAGGTGGACTATGTCCTCACCTACCTTCCGGCGGATGAGGGGGCCGGGAAGACGAATGGGTCGGTCGCCTTCACCTACACCATCCCGTCGCCATGATGGTCCTTCTTCAAGCCCCACGCATGCACCCATGGACACACCATGAAGACCGTTGAGATCATTCAAGGCATCGCCCAGCGCTTCCGCCGTCCCACCACCTGGAGCATCATCCTCGGTTTCGGACTCCTCTGGGTGCCGGCGAGGTTGGTGGCCGGGGTGTCCTTGCATCGCATGGGCGCGTGGGAATTCTTTCTGCCCACCCTGATCCTGGCCTTGCATCTGGCCCTGTCCCCCATTCCTTGGCAGTGGACCGGGGACACCCAGCCCAAAGCTGCCGTGTGGCGTGGCTTCCTGCAGGCGGTCCCCTGGAACGCCGCCTGGGTCCTGCTGTTGCTCTGGGGCGTCAGCGACGTCGTGCAGCCCGCCAGACCCCTGCGGAATCCCCAGGTCACGGCCCCCCGTCCACCTCGGCAGGACAACCCACCCCCCAGGGAGGACCGACCTGATCGTCGTCCACCCGGAGGACAGCCCAGAGATGACCGCCAGCCCCCAGCGGATGAGCGTCCACCGCGTGACCAGCGACCGGCGGATGATCGGCCAGCCCAGCCCCCACCCGGTCCCCGACCGGAATGGGTGATGCTGTTCCTCAACCTGCCCTTCGCCCTGGTGCTTGGACTGTTCCTGTCCGAGAAGGAACGGGTCGAACGGGCGGAAGGTGACCTGCTGGATCGGGAGCGGCAGGCCAGGGCCAGTGCGCTCCAATCCCAGATGCATCCCCACGTGCTGTTCAACGTGCTGAGCGGCCTCACGGAACTGGTCCATGAGGATCCGGATGCGGCCGAGGAAGCCTTGCTCGGGCTGACAGAACTCATGCGGATGCTGATGAAGCACGGCTCGGCCCTGAGCCTTCCGCTGGGCGAGGAACGGGCCCTGCTGGAACGTTACCTGGACATCGAATCCATCCGGCTGGGCGCCCGGCTTGAGCTGCAGGGCACCTGGGAAGAGGGGTTGGACCAGATTCCCGTCCCGCCCCTGCTGTTCCAGCCGCTGGTGGAAAACGCTGTGAAGCACGGGATCTCTCCCAATCCGAAGGGCGGCATCGTGAAGGTGGATGCGCTCCGGACGGCTACCGGCCTGCTGCTGCGGGTGGCGAACACCGGCATGCCCTTGGACCAGACCGCCAAGACCGGCACCGGCCTTGGCCACCTTCGGGAGCGGCTGGCCCTCCTCCCGAAGCCAAGGCCCACGCTGGAACTCCGCCAGGAGGGCGAGTGGACCGTGGCGGAACTGCGCCTGGAAGTTCACCATTAGGGACATGAGTCAGCCCCTGCGGATCGCCTTGGCCGATGACGAGCCCCTGAACCTCAAGCGGCTCTCTCGGCTTTTGGAAGACTGCGGCTGTGCGGTGGTCGCGACTTTCGGCAATGGGCTCGAGGTCGAAGACTGGATGGCCACCGGTCCAGAAGTGGACGCGCTGTTTCTCGACATCCGAATGCCTGGGCTCGACGGCCTGAGCTTGCGTGCGTCCCTGAACCCGAAGCTGCCGGTGGTATTTGTGACGGCGCACGCGGAACACGCCGTGGACGCGTTCAACCTGGACGCTGTGGACTACCTCCTGAAGCCCGTGACCACCGAAAGGCTCGTGAAGTCCCTGGCCAAGGTTCGTCGCACCCTTGGTGCTGAGGGGACGCCGACGGAAGGGAAGAAGGGCAAGGAGGAGCGCTACCCCGTCCAGGTGGACAGCGGGTTGCTGTTCCTTCCACTGGCGAAGACCACGCACTTCCTGGCGGAAGATCAGGCCGTCTGGGCTTTCGCTGGCGAGCGCTTCCGCACCAAGTGGCGAAGTCTGGGGGAAGTCGAAGCGTTCTTCCCCGATTCCGGCCTCCTGCGCATCCATCGCCACCTGCTGATCCGACCCCAAGCCGTGCTGGGGATCCGGTCCACCGGCGGGGGCGCCCGCGTCATGGTCCGCATGCATGGTGGCATTGAGCTGGAAGCCAGCCGCGGGGCCACGCCTTCCCTCAAGCGGCGCCTTGGCCTGGCCATGGACAAGGACTGAGCTCGAAATATCAAAACAACGAAAGCAAGCAATAATAGAGTTTGTAAAATGGTTTGATTAACCACATAGTAATATAGGACTATTTATTTGGTCGACATCGAACCAAGTCGGCCCCTGGAAGACTCATGAGAACACTTGCCTTGATCCTGGTGGCTTCCATCGCACTGCTCGGACAGAGTCCCCTCAAGTGGGAGCACGACCTTGCCGCAGCTCAGAAAAGGGCCAAGCAGGAGGGAAAGCCGATGTTCGTCGATGTCTGGGCTGAGTGGTGCCCTCCTTGCCAGTACCTGAAGGCCGTGGTGTTCCCCTCGCCGGATGCACAGCAGGCACTTACCAACTATGTGCCGGTCTCCCTGATGACTGAAATGAAGGACCGGCGCGTCATCCCTGACAACGCTAAGGTCGCCCAGCGGTTTGGAGTGGACGGTTATCCCACCATGCTGATCCTGGACGCCCAGGGGCGTGAGGTGAAGCGTCAGGTGGGTGCCTTCCAATCCGGGGCCGAGTTGAAGGCGTGGTTGCGGAGAAAATGACCCGCGGCGGCAGCCCCTGGCGGGCGATGAGCCTGCCGCTTGCGATCGACTGATGCACACTTGGAAGGGAATCCCATGTCCAGCTCTCCGCGAATCCTGATTGTCGGTGGCGTCGCCGGTGGTGCCAGCGCCGCGGCCCGTGCCCGGCGGCTCTCAGAAGCCGCGAGCATTGTGGTCTTTGAACGTGGGCCCTACGTCTCCTTCGCCAACTGCGGGTTGCCGTACCACATCGGCGGCGTCATCACGGACCGTGGCCGTCTCCTGCTCCAGACCCCGGCGAGCCTGAAGGCCCGCTTCGAGATCGACGTGCGGGTCAACACCGAGGTGATGGCCATCGATGCTGCGGCCAAGGAGGTGGTGGTAAGGAATCTGATGACCGGGGTGGAATCGCGGGAACGCTACGATGCGTTGGTTCTGAGCCCCGGTGCGGACGCCATTCAGCCGCCGATCCCGGGGGTGAAGAATGAGCGCATCTTCACCCTGCGGAACATGGGGGACATGGATGCCATCCTGGCGAAGGTTTCCAAGCCTGGTGTCGCTCGGGCCCTGGTGGTCGGGGCTGGCTACATCGGCCTGGAACTGGCGGAACAGTTCCGACATCGAGGGCTGGAAGTGGCGCTGGTGGAACGGCTGCCCCATGTCCTGGGGGTGGCCGATGCGGAGATGACCTTCCCTCTGCACGAAGAGCTGGCGCGCCAGGGTGTGGACCTCCGCCTGGAGCGAGCCGTGGCTTCCTTCGCAGCTGGCGAGGGCCAGGGGCTGGTGGCCATCCTGGACAACGGCGCTCGCATTGCCTGTGACCTGGCGGTGCTGAGCGTGGGCGTGAAGCCCGAAACCCGGCTGGCTCGGGCCGCGGGTTTGGCCCTCGGTCAGACCGGCGGCATCCTGGTGGATGACCAGATGCGGACCTCAGATCCCAGCATCTACGCCGTGGGCGATGCCGTGGAAGTCAGCGAATTCGTCAGCGGCGACCAGGCCATGATCCCCCTCGCCGGACCGGCCAACCGCCAGGGGCGCATCGCGGCGGAGGTCATCCTGGGGCGTGATAGCCGCTACAAGGCCACCCAGGGTACCGCCATCTGCAAGGTCTTTGATCTCGCCTTCGCCATGACGGGCCTGTCCGAGGCAATGCTGCAAAGGAAAGGGCTGCCCTACCAGCGCGTCTACGTGCACCCTGCGGATCATGCCACCTACTACCCCGGGGCCCACGCGATTTCGTTGAAGCTGCTGTTCGACCCGAAGGACGGGCGTATTCTCGGCGCCCAGGCTGTGGGCGTGGCGGGGGTCGATAAGCGCATCGACGTGATCGCCGTCGCCCAGCGGGCGGGGCTCACTGTCTTTGATCTGGAGGACCTCGAGCTCTGCTACGCGCCACCCTTCGGGAGCGCCAAAGACCCGGTGAATATGGCCGGCTTCGTGGCCGCCAATGTGGTTCGTGGGGATGTAGCCCTCTGGGAGCCCGACGAGCTGGCCACCCGCAGCGAGGGTCAGGTCCTGATCGATGTCCGCACGCCCCAGGAATTCGCCCAGGGCTCCATCCCTGGAGCCATCTGTGTGCCGGTGGACAGCCTGCGGGAAAAGCTGGCGAGTTTGCCGAAGGAGAAGGAGCTGCTGCTGTTCTGCCAGGTGGGCCTGCGCGGGTACGTCGCTGCGCGCCTACTGACTCAGCATGGGGTCAAGGTGCGGAACCTGTCCGGCGGCTACCGGCGCTACGCCATGTGGAAGGGCACGCATACGGTCGCCATGGCTTGCGAAGCTGCCCTGCAAAGTGATGAAGTCTGATCTCGGCCAACAACGGATGCCGCAAAAACGCTCCAAACCCAATAAGGGAGAACCCATGACCAGTGAAGTGTTCCAGGATCACTACCCCGAGAATGTGTCCCACTGCTATGGCTGTGGCAGATTGAACGGGCTGGGGCACCAGATCCGCACTCAATGGGAAGGGGAGGAATCGGTGACGCGGTATCGCCCGC
>TBL_comb47_HYPODRAFT_10006274_pt1 | contig 12894 bp, 12 predicted proteins | sample TroBogypolimnion_40_FD_10682 | JGI IMG/M metagenome (IMG submission 10682)
CTGCTCGTTTTAGCTTGAAATCGAAAACCCGAAATTATATTAAACCTCAGAAACCGGAACCTGGGTTCAGAACGACTGGCTTACTCAGAACCCCCGGGTGTCTTTTCTCCATGAGTCAACGGGTGGGGGCTTACTTCGGCAACTTGTCAAACCGGAACGTGCAGCAATCCAGTTCCAACACGTTCTGATTGGCGGCCAGTTGGTCCTTGAGGCAAGGAATCACGCCGTAAAGACGTTCTTTGCCCGACTTCTCCATCTCCAGCAAACCGGCTTCCTTCAAAATCCGCAGGTGCTTCGAGACGTTGTAATGCGACATGCCTGTCCGTCGGGCGATGGCAGTTACCCCGAGTTGCTCATTCAGGAGCAGTCGCATAATGCGCAAGCGGTTCATCTCGCCGAGCGCTTTTAACACCGCCATGCACTTGATACCGGTCACGTCCTTCAAGCCTTTCTTTTCATCACTCGGATGTCGCCCACTACCAAGTCCAGCACATAAACCCGCCCTTCGCTATCCGTCGCCACGTCGAGGCCACCGTGGACGCAATCATTCAGGCTGCTGCAGGTCTTGGCATTCTCGCTGAATGACTCCGCGCCCGCGACCACGGATTCAAAAACGCCTTCTGCGCTGTAAACCTTCACTCGCGGGAGCCCTTTTTCGCACGTTACAAACCGCCCATCCGGCAGCACCGCCAGTCCGATGGGATTGCAGCACCCGCAGAAGCCCTCAATCGCGAAGGTCGGCTTCCCCCACGTCCTTTCCAGGTCCCCGTCAGGAGTGTAAGCCTCCACTCGGTGGCGTCCCAGGTTGTTCATGTAAAGCAACCCGTCGCTTCCCAACACGATCCGGAGAAAGGGACTGGGAACGACAAAACCGGGAATCTCGCGCTCAGCATCCTTCTCACCGATCCGCTTCAGCAACTTGCCGGACCGTCCGTAACGCAAAACCACCCGCTGGCCCGCGTCGCAAACAAACACGTCGTCCTTCACCGCCACCATTCCCGTCAGCCAAGCCTTCTTGCCCGCCGGTTCCCACCGTGCTTTGCGTTGGCCCTTCTCGTCGAAAACCTCCACATGGTCGCGTAGGCCGACCAATAACGAACCATCCTCGCCGGCCAAAGCGCACCGGGCAGGTTCTGCCAAGGCGATTTCCGTCTCCGCTTCGCCGCTGCGATTTAGGCACGTCACGTAGTTACCTGCGCACAAGTAGAGCCGGTCTCTTGGACCGCTCGTGATCCGCCGCGACTCCGGGTGCGGGCTCTTCCAGCGTGAGATTTCCTCGTAATGAACCAGTTTCGGGTCAGTCCTCCCAGCCACACCGACCGTATCAAGAATCGATTTCGGCGATGCGGCAGCCTCTGCGCGGCTGTTGCCGGAGGCAAGCGCTGCCACCAACGCGGCGCCTCGCAACGATTCCTCAAGGAATTCGCGCCGGTTACGGAGTTGGAACTGCTTTTTCATTGCCCGGCAAGTAATTTACCCGCCCGCATGTTCCGGGTCAAACCTGTCAAATCCCAGCTGAGGGGCAGCCTCTCGCATATCTCCCGCCTTTCTTGGAACCGCACACACTACTTTCCGTCGAACTCCCAGTTGATGTTCGGGCGCTTCGGATCGGTGATCTTGCCGCCAGCCAGACCGACGACATAGCCATACTTGAAAGCACCCACATGAGCATCGCAGAAGACGATGTTGCCCATACTGCTGTGGCGACCGGAGAAGCGGTTGCACCAGTTGTAGGTGCTGCTCAGATCCCCCGGGGAGCTGCCGTAGTAAGGGGTTTCGCTTGCGTGTACCCGTTGCTCCGAAAACACCACAAACGCCGAGGGATGGACCGCCTGCGAGATTTTGAACGGGGTTTCCGGGACGTTGGCGGGAGGGTCAAGGTTAAAGTTGATCCGCTGGTTCATGCCGTAGTTGAAAGTCGGCCCCGGTCCCACACCCGGCTGTATACCGGTCACGGGATCGGGGTCCGGAGGGGAAATTGTCGGTGTAGCCGCCGCAGTCGGACAGCGGTAGATGGACCGCGCGGAGGTAAAGACATTGTTGCTGACACTATTGGCCCCGTATTGCCAGAGCGGAATCCCGGCGACATACTGAGGTAGCGCGTTAAACCAGTCCGATAGCCCAATGGGGGGAGATCCCGTCGCGAGGGCATACATCTCAGCCCAAATAGGATTGTGGTCCGCGGTGGCAACATAGAGCAGGTCCCGCGACGCGGGATAAAGCTGGGTATTGTCGTCCGCGTACATGGACATTGCCAGCCCCCACTGCTTAAGGTTGTTCACGCAACTGATGCGATTAGTTTTGGCTTTCGCCGTAGCCAAAGCCGGGAGCAGCATGGCTGCCAGAATGGCAATAATCGCAATCACGACGAGCAGTTCAATCAGGGTGAAACCGCAACCACGGATACGGAACCCATGCCTGATTTGCTTGCAACTCACGTTCATGTCATTCGATTCTCAAGGCGGCCAATTTCATGCAGGTGCGTCGGCGAATCAAGCGATGTGCGGAAGATCGCCAATTTGTTGCAAACCGGGACAACCACGGGTTCGACCACCTTCGACAATGCCGCGGCTTGACATTTTGTCCAGCGCAGGAGTGGTGCGAAGGTCAGGATTCTGGCTACGGCGGTGCGCACGGAGGGTCTATTCAGGCGTGCGGTGTCGGTAGATGGGCGGACGTCAGAATTGGACGATCCATCTGGAAGCGAATCCAAAAGAAAACCGGCCGATCACCCTGCGGTGGTGATTTTTCTCAGCGTTGGCGTTCCTCTCCCGTGCCCCGATAATAGGAGACAACCTCGCGGCGGGTGCGGACGTGTAGCTTCTCGTAGATCCGCTGGATGTAGGTGTTGACGGTGGACACGCCGATGGCGAGCTCAGCCGCAATTTCCTTTTGGGAGAGACCTTTGACGAGTTGTTCGAGGACCTGTCGCTCTCTTGGCGCCAAAGCCGGTTCGGCCTCTGTCGGGATCCACTTTGGCGTTGGCGCAGGACGGCGGAAGACGTCCACAATCTTGCGGGCGATCGCGGGGCTCATGGGAGCGCCGCCGGCGTGGATCTCGCTGACTGCCGCGAGCAGTTGATCGGGCATCACGGGCTTGACGAGGTAGCCGTGGGCGCCGGCGGACAACGCTTGGAAGATCGTTTCCGTATCCTGATAGACGGTGAGCATGAGGATCTGGCTACCGGGCAGTTGCGGGGAGAGCCGGGCCACGCATTCGACGCCGCTAAGATCAGGCAGGTTGATGTCCATGACGATCACGTCGGGCCGGAGCGCTGGGATGCCGGCGATGGCGTCGGTGCCATTATGGAACATCCCCGCGCATTCGCAGCCCGTGGCGCTGGCGAACACCTCCGTGAGCACGCGCCGAATCCGGGCGTCATCTTCGACGACCACCACTTTGATCATTGGAGTTTGTTCCATGGAGTTCTCGCATCAGCTTGTTTTGGGAAAGGGCAGAAGGAATTCGGCCCGTGTGCCCTTGCCGGGCTGGCTGGTCAAACGAAACTGGCCGCCGATTTCCTCCATGCGCTGGCGCATGCTCTCCATACCTTCATGGGTGCCGGCTGCACCGGCTTCCGCGGGGGGGAATCCGCAGCCGTTGTCCTCCACTGCAATGCGCAACTCGGCAGCGTCCACGCGCAGTTCGATCCGGACCAGGTCGGCGTGGGCGTGCTTCGTCACGTTGTTCAATGCTTCGCGCGCGGCCAGAAATAGGTAATGCCGCGTCTTGCCGGCCAGCGCAGTAGACGGCAGTTCTGGCGGGATATCGAAACGCGCGCGCAAACCGGCTGCGTCGAGGAACAGCTTGGCGGATTGTGTCAAATAGTTGGCGAACCGGTCCAGCGTGTCGTTGGCCGGGTTCACGGCCCAGACGATCTCATCGACGCTGCGTGTCAATTCGATGGCTGATTTGCAGACGCGATCAATGCGCCGCTGCGTCTCCGCCGTCGGACCATGGGCAAGGTCCCGGCGCACCCAATCGCTCTGCATGGCAATCTCGGTCAGCCCTGCACCGATGTCGTCATGCAGGTCACGAGCGATGCGGGACCGCTCTCGCTCCAATGTCCGTTGCCGCTCTATCTCCGCGAGTCGCTGCTGCATCCGCCGCCGCAGGACGAACTGGCCCAACCAGCCGGCGGCACCGCCAGTCGAGAGCACAAGCGTCAGCCAGAACCCCCACTGACGAGACAGCGGTATGACCACCACGATGGGCAGCGACACCTCGGCGCCGGTCAATTCGCCGTTGGCCTTAGCCGCAGCCACTCGGAATCGGTAGTTTCCTACTGGCAGTCGCGGATAGTCGGCCTGGGCGGGTCCACACCCACCGATGCTATGCGCGATCTGCCAGGTCAATGTCAACCGATCGCTCGGATGAACCGGGATTGGATGCCGGTTTTCCGGGGCAACCCAAGCGGCGAAGTATCGCGCGCTCGTGTCATTCAGCACGAGAATGGGATGTGGCGAAGGGTCGGGACGGAGGCACAACTGTGCCATTTCTGGCAGCGAACCCCAGCGTCCCCAGTTGACAGGGCTGCCCATAGAATCCTTCAGGTCGGCGCCTTGGGTCACGCTCAAGTCATACTGCTCCATCCGCCCTCCGTCATCCGGATGGTCGACCCGGAGATGGACCGCATCCACGGCGACAAGCCCAATGGCGGGGAGATAACCGTCGGAGAGGAAGATGACTTTGACGAAGGCTGCGCGTTCCGGTGCGATGACCGTCTCGCTGCGAGTCGTGAAGTCCGATGTCTCCGCGGAGCCGCGCCAGCCGGGTGTCTCGCCAGTAAAATAAAACACATTGCCGCCGAGGACACTTTGTTTGTTGGTAGGTTCATTATCCCAAAACTGGAGAGATACATTCATGCCGCGTTCCTGGACCGAGTCGCGCCACCTGTCGTCATAACCTTCCAGTTTGTAGCGCAGGCGCATCGTCGGTTCGCCCTTGCCATTGGCTTCGGTGAAATGGAATTGAATGCGCTGGGCGGTGACGGCCACGCGCACGGGCGTCATGGCACCAGCGGGCAGGTCATGGGCGTGGCCATCTTCCACGAGTTGAGTGATCACCGGTTCGGCCCGACCGACCGTGCTAAACAGGCACAGACCGCCCGCCACCAAACCCAGGCTGAGCCAGAGGCTGGTGGTCACTTTCTTCCAGTGAAAAGTTTGCCTGCGCATGTCGACCAGATATTGACGACCGCAGCATAGCCACGCCCGGCTAAAGCCTCAACGGAAGAACCGCCACGGGGTGTAGCTAATTTAGCGACATGACGCATGGCCGACTGCCGCCTAAGGTCGCCCCCGATGATCGACACACAACTCATCGCCAAGCGTATTCGCGGCACGCGCCCGGACGGCGAGCTCGACAAAACACAAATGAAAAGAAAGAACGTGGTGCTGATGAAAAGGACAATAGCTGCAGCCCTGATCGCTTCGTGCGTTGCGAGTGCGATGCTGGCCGATGAGGCGAGCGACAGGCGCTTGCCCTTCGCTCGGCATGAGGAGGTCGGCGCTCGGGTTGAGACAGGAGAGGCCGGGACCTTGCGCGTCAAGTTCGTGCCCGGCCAGAGCAACGCCCTGGTCAGGCTGAAGCCGGCCGAGGGCGCATGGAACCTCGACGAAGCCGCGGCCGTGCTGGTGGATATCCGCAATCGCGGCGCGAAACCGGCGGCCTTGATCGGGCGCTTCAATGACTCGAAGTGGACCGGCGGGTTGGTGGTGGTGCCGCCCGGCGCGAACGAAACCTTGCGGCTGAACATGAAGCGCGAAAAGCCGCCCAGAGGCTTCTCCTACCGATTCCCACACATGGTATGGCCAACCCGGCGGCATGCTCTGGTGCTGGAACATGCCCGATCCTGCGAAGATCAGCGAGCTGACCTTCCTGCCGACTGGCGACCTGCTGGTGGATGACGTTGAGATCGGCAACCTGCGTGTAAGGCCTTGGAATGTGCCCATAGGCAAGGCGGCGGGGCCACTCGACGACTCGATCTTCCCGTTCGTGGACCAATACGGACAATACGAGCATCGAGAATGGCCGGGCAAAGTTCACGTGGATGCGGATTTGATCACGTCCCGGCAGGCAGAGGACGCGGATCTCAAGAAGCATCCTGGGCCGGAGGATTGGGATGCTTATGGGGGCTGGGCCAAGGGGCCGGAACTCAAGGCAACGGGCCATTTCCGCACCGAGAAAGTTGATGGCAAATGGTGGCTCGTGGACCCGGACGGGCATTTGTTCTGGTCTCACGGCATCACCTGCGTCGGCATGACCGTGACGACCAGTGTCAAAAACCGCGAACATTTCTTCGCCGCACTGCCGCCAGAGGCGGCCAAGTCCGGTTACTGGAGCAATTTGGATGACATCTTGAGGAAGAAGTATGATGGTGACTGGACTCGGTACTTCGACCTCGCTCATGCCCGACTCCGGAGTTGGGGCATGAACAGCGTTGGAATGTGGTCGGATGACAAAGTCACCCTCAAGCAACGCCACCGCACACCATATGTGCTGGCGGTCCACTACGGGGGGCCGAAAAAGCAGGGAGGTTTTCCCGACGTGGAGAATGCCGGATTCCGCACCGCTCTGGCCGACGAGTTGGTCGGCTTCGCGCGCAAGGGGGCCGACAAGGATCCCTACTGCATCGGCGCCTTTATTGACAACGAGCTCCATCCCTGGACCGACGATGAGAAGGTGGCGGAAACGTACTTCTCGACCTGCCGGGAGGAGATGCGGAAGGCTCTGCCCAACCTCCTCTACCTTGGTTGCCGTTTCGACTTCCATTACTTCCCGGCGGAGGGCCCCAAGGTGCCGGTGCGCATGGCCGCGAAATACTGCGACGTAGTCAGCTTCAACCGCTACCGCTTCACCGCCGACGAACTGGGCCTGCCTTACGGCGCCGAAGACAAGCCCATCATTATTGGCGAATTCCATTTCGGCGCCCTGGACCGCGGCCCGCTCCACACGGGCTTGGCCAGCGTCAGTTCACAGGCACAGCGCGGCGAGGCTTATCGCATGTTCCTCCGCACCGCCTTGCGGAACCCGGCGATCGTGGGCGCGCACTGGTTCCAGTACGGCGACCATCCGATCACCGGCCGGTTCGATGGCGAGAACTACCAGATCGGATTTGTGGACATCTGCGATACCCCGTACGCCGAGACCGTCGCCGCCAGTCGGGAAATGGGGCAAACGCTCTATCAGTTCCGCACCACTCCGCGCTAGTGCTGACAGCATGGTCACGAGGAATTGTTTTGCAGCAGGGCAATAATACCGTCATCCATAGGTTCGAACGTATGATTAATAATGCAGTTCCGAGGCGACATCGCTGGGGCCTTTGCTCCCTCGCGTTGTTCGCGCTGGTTCATGGCGCGTTGGTCCAGGCTCCGCTGCTGGCCGCCCCGGCGCCAACTGCTCCAGCGACCGATTTCAGGCCCGGCGAAGTTTGGCTCGACACCTCCGGCAGCCCCATCAACGCACACGGTGGCGGGATGCTTTACCACAACGGAACCTATTACTGGTACGGTGAAAACAAGGAAGGTCGCACCTGGCTGCCGGAATCCACCAAAGACTGGGATGGCTACCGGGTGGATGTCACGGGCATTCGCTGCTACTCGTCGCGCGACCTGCTGAACTGGAAGGACGAGGGCCTGGTGCTGAAGGCCGTGCCTGATGATCCCAAGCACGACCTGCATCCCTCCAAAGTCTGCGAGCGACCGAAAGTAGCCTTCAATTCGCGCACGAAGAAGTTTGTGATGTGGATGCACATCGACAGCGAGGATTACCAGGCTGCTCGTGCCGGGGTTGCCGTCGCGGACAAGCCCATCGGGCCGTTCACCTATATCGAGAGCGTGCGCCCGGAGGGTCAGGACAGCCGCGACCAGACGCTGTTCCAGGACGACGATGGCAACGCTTACCGAATCTATTCCTCCGAGAAGAACGACACGACCTACATCTCCCTCCTCACCGACGATTACCTCAAACACAGTGGTAAATTCGCGCGCGTGTTCGAGAAACGGCGGATGGAGGCACAGACCCTTATCAAACACGCGGGCCGATACTGGTTCATCGCCTCCGATTGCACGGGCTGGGACCCTAACCCAGCACGGTCAGCCGTGGCAGACTCCATCTGGGGGCCGTGGACCGAACTGGGGAATCCGTGTCGCGGACAGGATTCCGACCGGACCTTCAGCGGCCAGAGTGCGTATGTCTTCCCGGTGGCGGGTCGGGCCAACGCATTCATCTTCATGGCTGACCGCTGGAACAAAACCAACCTCGTGGATTCGCGCTACCTCTGGCTGCCCCTCCTTTTTCATGACAACAGACCGGTCGTCGAATGGATACCGACATGGAACCTGTCGGTCTTCACGCGTGGGGCCGTCCCTCCTGAGCCGGCCAGGCCGGCGAAGAAGAAGGGCGTCGGTTTCTGGAATCGCAACGGCAGGGCCAATGCGCTCTCCGAGAAGGTCGATGTTCTGGGCTGCGGCTGGTACTACAATTGGAGCGCCAGGCCGGACCCGAACGCGAAGATGATTAAGGCGGAGTTCGTCCCCATGATCTGGAGCGCCAAGGATGTCACGGAAACCAATCTCCGTCGCGTCAGGGAGATTGGCAGTGCGACGCTCCTGGGCTTCAACGAACCCGATGTCAAAGACCAAGCCAGCATGACAGTGGATCAGGCGCTGGAACTCTGGCCGAAGCTCATGGCCACGGGCCTTCGCTTGGGTAGTCCAGCACCAGGAGTAGCGGTGGATAACGGGTGGCTGCCGAAGTTCATGCGGGAAGCCGCCCGGCGGAACTACCGCGTCGATTTTATCTGCCTGCACTGGTACAACGACATCACCCACCCCGACGCCGTAGACCATTTGCGCCAGTTTCTGACCAACCAATGGAAGCTGTATGGCAAACCGATCTGGCTCACGGAGTTTTCGGGCACCACCGGGGATTGGGTCAAACCGGCCAATCCGCCGGTGGATGTTGCCAAGAACGCCGAGTTTGCGCGCAGGGCTTTGCCCATGCTAGAATCGCTGCAGTTCGTCGAGCGCTATGCTTGGTTCGAATTGAAGTGGACTGGCCGTCCTTGGGAACACGTAGCGCTCGTCGATCCGAAGACCGGAGGTTTGACCTTGACGGGCACAGCCTACCGAGATGGAGATGTTGCTGCGCTCGAACAAGGCCCACAATCGGGCAGCAAGAATCGATGAGTGTGTTCTCCCGGATTCCTCGGCCTCGTGCTTTGTCCGAGATTGCGCTGCGATGTAGTCACGCGTCCTTTTCCCGATAGAGACAGACAGATGAACAAGCTGATATTGCAGATCGCACACGTCCTTGCCTTGTTGTCACTTAACCCATTACTGCGGAAAAAGTTAGGAATTGGTAGCTGGGAGGGGGCGGAATCGGCCAGTTTTCCCCGCAACCACAGGCAAAATATGCCCCATTTTCCCGGCTACTCAAGCGTAATCGGCCACTACCCAGCCGTACCCATTTCTTACTCGGTTGGTGTCCGTTTTGGTGTCCGCAGCGCAGCTCATTGGGGGGAGCTGCACCCCACAGCCCCGAGCGGCCAGTATTCGGCATTCAGGGCATTCCCCAAAATGTCTGAGCTGTTGCCGGCTCTCCGCAGGTCCCCTCCCATCGAGATTCCTTGTAACAGGACCAGGGGATTTCTCCGGGGCGTGTAAGCAGTCAGTCGTTTCTGCCAGTTCTCGGTCCCACTGGGCTTAGTTCCCGAGTAACCCGAGAGTCCAGGGTCGGCAAACAGGCCCAGCAATTTCCCGTCCAACGATTCTTGCCCAGCCTTTTGCTGCCACTCCGCCAAGGAACCATAACTTCGGTCGCCCCACTGAATCCTAAATGGGGCGCCATCACCCCAATAGAGATTATTCTGAAAACGAAGGTGGTCAGTTGGATGCTCCACCAGCAGCGGAAGCGCACCATCACAGCCGACAAGGATGTTGTTCTTGAACTCCGCCTCCACGCCGCTGCCGTCGACGAAAGCGGCCTGGTTGCTCCAACGCCCCAATCGCACCGTGTTGTTGTGAACCTGCAGGCTGGCAATCCCATTCCCATCGCTGCGCACCCAAAGGCCAGCATAAGCCCGGCTTCGGCGTGAGTCATTGTCCGAGACATTGAACCTGACAATGCAGCCTTTGTCCGCGTGGGAAGCATACGCATAGGTGTAAACCATCAGCCCCGGACCGTCGTTGTCATGGCTGTAGTTGCACTGGAGAACGCAATCGACGCTGCCTCCGTCCAAGTCAAAACCGCCCCCATCCCCGCCGCTGGTTCGGTTTCCGAAGCTCTCACAGTGCTGGATTACCACCCCCCGGCAAGCGCAACTCCAAATGCCGACCCCGCCATTGCCATGATGACAAAGCTGTCCGTTTGCCCAGGAGCTGCACCCCTCGAACACGCCGCCATCGACTTCATAGAGGACCATTCCACTGCCCGAATGGTTTTTCTCATAATTTGGGTCACCGGTGTTGTGGTGGGCTCGGCAGCGAATCACCTCAACATCAGTGTGCGCATAAAGGGGGGAATCCCAGGGCAAGCGCCCGGCGATCTCCATGCCACCGCGGAGGTTGTCATGGAGTTCACAGCCAACCACCCGGACGTGATCAAAACCTGCGTGCTTGCCGCTGATGAGGATGCCAAAGATGCCGAAGCCGCTCACCTCCAAATCTTCGATTCGCACGTTCTGCAATCGGCGAAATTCGTCCAACAGATTATCGAAAAGGACCCCGTAGCCCGTGTTGTTGGTTGGGCCATCGCCAACCACGGCCAAGTTGCTGATCGTGATACCACCTGCGCTCTCGATGGCGATGCCGGTTTCACGACCTGCCAGTAGCTTCGCTTTGCCGCCTCCGAACGACGTGATGACCACCGGAGAATTCGTTCGACCGGCGCTATTCTGACCCAACCGGAGATTCCCACGAAACTCCTGGTTGGCTTCAAAGAGAATACGGTCGCCGGGTTGGAAGGGCCTGCGATTGACCCTGTTGATGGACCGCCACGCCGTTCCCGGCGAAGTGCCCGTGGCAGCATCGTCCCCAGAATGTGAAATATAGTAATCCGCCGCCAGCAGCATTCGTGGGAGAATGCCACCAAGGAGGCACAGCCAGACGCTCAGAGGCTTGTGGTTCGCCATTGTGATGACTCTAACCTGACACCGAGACGTCAGGCAAGAAAGCTGACGTCCACTCCCTCCCGCCCTCCGCGCTCATCACCAGTCCGCCCGCAGTATTTCGTGAAGCGTCATGATCCGCACCGGCCTGCTCAACCCACCCGCGCATGGCCTAGTAGCCTATTGTTGCTACACATCGAGCAAGAAAGGGTTTGACGTTTGACCCGCGCATCGTATGGTCGATTGTGTTCCGGCGATTGCCCAGACTTCTGATGGTCCTGGCGCTGGCCTGTTCGATAGGCCTGCACTGGGACTTATTGCAGTCATTAGCCTGGACCACCATGCTGGTCGATAACCTCACGACCTCTTCGTTTTCGACGGCCGTTCAGCGCACCTTCGACGGCAAGCACCCGTGCGTGCTCTGTAAAGCCGTCGCCGAAGGCAAAAAATCAGAGAAAAAACCCGAAACTGTTCTCTCCCTCAAGAAGTTTGATGGGCTGAATCAGGCTGTTGCCACTTTTATTTCCCGGCCCGCGTCCTTCCCCACCGTGAAAGCACCGGCGATATTCCTCAAGTCCTTCGCGCAGGCTCCGCCCACTCCCCCGCCGCGCGCGGCCTAGTCCCCTTCGAATCCGTTCAGAGCCTTTGGCTCTGATTCCCTTCCGCCAGCCCGAACTCCGGCGGGATTCCTTTTTCCCCTTTGTGCCGGGACACCCGGGGTGTGTCAGCAGAACTCAATCAAATGAAATACCGGCGTGCATTCACGCTGATCGAATTGTTGGTGGTTATCGCGATTATCGCGACATTGGCCAGCATGTTGCTTCCCGCCCTCGGCAAAGCCAAAGCGCGGGCGCGAGCGACCGCTTGCCTCTCGGAACTCAAACAACTCGGCTTCGGGTGCGCCCTCTACGAGGGCGACAACCAGGACACGCTGCCGGAGACCTCGCACCAAGCCGCCTCCTGGATTGGCTCTCTGGCCGTCTATGGCTTGACCAACGTCTATCGGTGCCCCGACGACACGAACCATGTCCGCATTACGAGTTACGCCATCAACGACTTTTTGACCCCCCATCCCTTTGGGGCTCCTGATCTTGATTTTTCCCGGCTTACACGCTTGCCTGCACCGTCCGAAACGATGCACCTGGCCGAGACCCCGGGGAACTATATCGGCTCCGACCATTTCCACTTTGCCGACGCCTCCACCGGCGGCTTTGCTCCAAACCCCTTCGCCGCGCAGGTGGCGGTTCAACGGCACACCGGCGGCGCCAACTACCTGTTCGCCGACGGGCGCGTGGAGAAATTGTCGTGGCTCCGGGTCAAAGCGCTACTCGGCTCGCCGATCACCCGCTTTGTGCGGCCTGACGGCCAAAACTAACAATCGAAAACAACAACAGCTTGCAACCGCAGATTTAGCACACCGAAGAATACACAATGAAACTCGCTAAGATTAGCTCACTTCCCGTTCTGGCAGCCGGTCTGATGGCCACCTCGCCAATCGCAAACGCACATGAACACCTCGCTGCTGGGGCCAACTCGACCTCGGCAGGCTCGCCCCTGATTTTCGTCAACGCCGGCGACTACGCCACCAACTCGGGCTACGTCTTTAACCTGGGTATGGACGCCCCCGGCTCCCTGTACGATGGGTGGTACTACACGGGTGACCTGGTCTTCGTCGCTTTGGCGGCGACACCCGCCTACGGCGGCCCGGAAGCCCAAGCCGCTGCCATCGGCTCGCACATCGAAATCGTGTTGGAAACCCTCGCGGGGCCCCAGGGAGCCACTC
>TBL_comb47_HYPODRAFT_10006276_pt1 | contig 12892 bp, 7 predicted proteins | sample TroBogypolimnion_40_FD_10682 | JGI IMG/M metagenome (IMG submission 10682)
GATCTCCGACCTCATACGCACCCCGTACCGGAACTGACTCCACCGGCATCCACACCTTGCCGTCTTTGAAGAACCTGACATCCGCCAGACGCTCCGTTCCCAGCCACTGCGAATACCACGCGCCGTCCTTTGCCGGGCCCAAATAAAGACCGCCGTCGATAGCTTGCTTGCGCCCTTCCCAAAGTGTCTCCACGCTGCGCACATAGTAGACAAACTCGTCCGAGGCGTCCCAGCAGACCGAACCTTCGAAACCTGTGCCGCACGCGTTCGTGCCGTCCGACATCACGGCCCACTGCGGCGCGGCAACCGCTTTGCTGCGTTCGCCTTTCGGCTGCATCATGTGCGCCTGCACAGGATCACCCGTTACAAACGAAGAATAGTGCCGGTCCGAACGCGTCAGATGCAGAAAATGCAGTTCGCGCCACGGCTCGTCATCACTTTTGGTGTACCTCGCAGAAACCTCCACCACCGGCGAGAATGCCGTGTAAGTGTAACGGTAAACCGCGCGCGGGTTACCCGGTGTCTCAGAGCTTTTTGAACCGAATCCTGTGCGCGTTTCAACGGTGACGCGCAGAGGGCTCTTGAACACCACCCGCGTGTCGGCGTCCGCGCAGTCTTTGGCGCAATACTGCGCGAGTTTGCCACCTTGCGGCCGCACGACACGGTCCAGAAAATAGAGGTTCGGATCAACGCACCCGGATTGGACAAAGGCGATGTCGCGCGGAAATCCACCGCCCCCATGAGCGGGCTGGTTCAGACGAAAGTAGCTGTTCTCAACAGCAATAGCCTTTGCGCCGTCGGCACACACCAAATCGCTCGCCAAAACTGCCTCGACGCGTTTAGGCACCACCGCGAACGTGCGGACTGCGTCCGGCGCGGTCTTGCCAGAAAGGAACCAGACCAGTTCAGGCGTTTCGCCGCTCGCGTCGATGGCGCATGGAACAATCGCGGTTTTACCACCCGTCGTCTCTGCCAGCGCATGCGTGTCCAACAGGTTCACCCACTCGCGCGTCACAGAATGGTAGACAACCGCGTTCATGCGCTCAAACGACCCGTTGCGCACTTCTAGCGCCCACTCAGCGCACAAAGCCTGATGCGTCCATGCCGCGATCCATCCCGCAAGCAACCAGTTACACTTCATAACATGAGAATCAGTGTTCCGTTCACAGACAGCAGCACCACGCTCTTCCCCTGCACGCTGACGCGGCTGTCCGCCCTTCCACCCGTAACGACCCACTTTTTTACCGCATCGGGATTCGTTACGACGGCACCGCAAGAGAACAGGATGGCCGAATGGGGCAGACGGGCGGTCGCCCCGGTCACCCGGCTGACATTCACCGTCGCCACCGACGGCAGCGTGAGCGTTCCGGACACATTGACCGTATCTGACGACGCGTCGCCGTAGTTCCAGTCGTAAATCGAATTTGACGCCATCACGAGATTCGAGACCGAGAGCGTACCGACCGAGTTGGTTCCGCCCGGGACGATCGAACCCGTCACCGTCAGCGTTCCGCCGGTCACCGCTCCGTTGCCCTGCAAACAAGACACGGTTTGCCCGACATCGGTCAGAACGAGCGACGCGCCTGATGCCACCGAAAGTGCTGTCGCGGCAGACAGGCTGCCGGGGTTGAAAATAGCTGGCGAGGTGATTCCGTAGGTCTGTGCAAGCGCATAGCTCAGGCGTCTCATCTCCGCTCCCGACAGCACCGTTCCATAGAAGCGGATATTGGCGATTTGGCCGCTGAAACTATTGGTGCTTGTGAGGCACTTGCCGATCGCAAACGGATTGGAGCTGCGGGCGACGGTCGCCGTGGTGCCGAGTGTCGACATCACGCCGTCCACGCTGAGCGTCATAAGACCGTTAGTGTTCCAACTGTAGATTGCCACATGCGCCGCGTTCAGGCCGATGGAAGCGCTGGACTTGGTCGTGTCGGGATTGCCGATGCCGGCCGCCACCTGATTGGCCCCGTTCCACTCGAGACCCCAATCGTTCTGATAACCCGGCATCTCGGAATCCACTAAGCCGGAACAATTATACCAGGCTGAGCCGCTGGCACCGACGCCGTTCGTGGCGGGCTTGAAAACCACGGCAACTGTGAACGCGCTGGCTCCCGAGACGGGACTGTCGATCGCCGCAACAAAAAGATTCTGGGTTTGGCCCCCGTCGAAGGCCACCCCGTTGTGCCCGTTGATGGCGCCCGCAGCGAGCGTTGGCGCAGCATTGCCGGTGGTCGCGTTCTTACCCGCGACCGAGTCCGTCCAACTGGTCACCGAAGAGCCGTTGGTGCCCGTGAGGTTGTCGGCATTCCATTCGCGAACAGCCGCAGGAAGAGGCGCAGACTCCAATTTCAGCGTGCCAGCGCTGATCGTCGTGGCGCCGCTGTAGGTGCCGGCACCGGACAGGGTCAGCAAGCCTGTTCCGCTTTTGGTCAGCGATCCCGTGCCGGAAATCACGCCGCCCAGAGTCTGTACGGCCGTACTGTCATAATTCAAAGCGGCATTGTTCACAATATCGCCCGAGTAATTGCCGCCGCCTAACTGGCCCGCCCCGGTGATGGTCAGTGCGCCGCCAAGAATCGTGGTCGCGCCGCTGTACGTGTTGGAGCCGCTGAGCGTCAGCGTGCCGCTCCCCCATTTGTTCAGCCCGCCAATGCCGGAAACGGCTCCGCTGAAACTGGCATTTGCGTTGTTGCAGCCGGCGACTAAGTTACCGGTGGTCAGAGCCACATTGCCCGCGCCGCTCAGGTTGGCGATGTAGAGATCGGGCGTGAGCACCGCCCGTGCGGTGGAAAAGTCCCCGAACACGTTGCCCGTATCGGGCCCGTTCCATTGGATGTAAAGCTGGGCGCCACCATACCCCTGATACCACGGGATGGCGATGCTGTGGTAGCCTGCCGTCAGATCGACCGTGGCCGCTTTGGCGGGCCAAGCCCACGGCTGGTTCGTACTCGTCGAAACGCCTGGGACAAGGGCCACCCCATCGACGAAGATTGCCGCATCATCGTCCTGCAAGGTCCGCTGGAACGTGTACGTTCCCGACGTGGTGATCTTGAACATGCCAGAGCATAGCGCCTGACTGTAGTCTGCCGGCACGATGGGGAACACCGCATTCGAACCATACGCCAGAGTGGTCGCGGTGACAATCCGAGTGGGCGTCACACCGGAAAGCGTACTCTGTATGTTGGCAAGTGATCCTGTGAACGTGCCTTGTGATCCAGGCGTAGACGCGTAATAGACCCAGGCTAGCCCCGTAGAGCCGGGCCCGGCGTTCACGCTGAGCGTCGCGCCGTTGCTCACCGACAGCGTGCTGACCGGCGTGCCGAGAGCCGCCGCATTGGCTACCACCAATGTCCCCTGGCTCACCGTGGTGCCGCCTCGGTAGGAGCTCGTGCCCGAAAGTGTCAGCGTGGCGTTTCCCGTTTTAACCAGGGAAAGCGTTCCTGTGGAATTATTCAGGGCTCCGCTGAACGTGGTGTCAGTCGCCTCATTGACGGTCAGGGTGGGCGTTCCGCTCAGCATCTTGGTGTCCACCGTTCCCGCCCCACTCAACGTCTGAACCGTTTGTCCGAAGCCGTTCAGATCCAGCGTCCCGACGGAAGCAATCGACAGACTCGTCGTCGATGGCAAGCCGGGAACGCGGTCGGGCGTGTTAGTATACGTGGCGGAGATGCCGTAGGTCTTTGCGAGCGAATAGCCCAGGCTGTTGATATCTGAACTCGACAGCGCTTTGTTGAAGAACTGGATATCCGCTATTTGGCCGTTGAAATAAGCGGAGCTGGTGAGACACTTGCCGATTCCAAACTGCCACGAATTGCGGGCAGCTGTCGCCGTGCTGCTTTGTGTCACCGCAGTCCCGTCCACACTGAGCGTCATGAGACCGGTGCTGCCGTTCCAACTGTAGATCGCCACATGCGCCGCGTTCAGGCTGAGCGTCGCGCTGGCCTTGGTCGCATCAGGATTGCCGATGCCCGCCGCCACCTGATTAGCCCCGTTCCACTCCAAACCCCAGTCCTGTGTCGCGCCCGGCTGCTCAGAATCCACCAGTCCAGAATTCTGATACCAGGGTGTGCCACCGGCACCGGCGCCGCTCGCGGCGGGCTTGAAAACAACGGCGACCGTGAATGCGCTGGAGCCTGATACAGAACTGTCGCCGGCGGCAACGATCAGGTTCTGACTGCCATTGAAAGCCACCGCGTTATGGCCGTTGATAGCGCCCGTCGCGAGCGTCGGCGCTGCGTTTCCGGTGTTCGCGTTCTTGCCAGCCGCCACGTCCGTCCAAGTGCCGACCGTCGCACCCTGGGCGTTCGTCAGGCTGTCGGCGTTCCACTCGCGCACGGGCACCGGGAGATATGCCGACTGTAATCTCAGCGTGCCGCCGTTGATATACGTGGCGCCGCCATACGTGTTTGAGCCGGAAAGCACGAGGGTGCCGGAATCCGCTTTAGCCAAGCCTGAAGTACCGGAAAGAGCCGAGACCGCGATGGCCGTGCTTCCGCCGTTGACCGTGATGGTGGGTGACGTGCCACCCAAATTCAGCGTACCGTTGGTGACCGCGAAGGCATAGGCCCCGTTATTGCTGAAAACCAGACTGTTGACTGTCCACGGAGAGGAGTCCAGGTTAACAGTGCAGTTCGCAGATACGGCGTTGGTGAACCAGGCGCGCCCTGTCTCGCCTGTGGCGACGTTGCCGTCCGACCAGTTCACGCTTGCCGACCAGTTGCCGCTGAGCGCGTTCGTCCAAACATACTCCGCTTGGGCCATCGCATAGCTCACCGTGAGAATCCATCCGGCCGCAACAACTGCAATGATTTTGCCCATCGGTTGAGTATTCATGCGACTACGCCTTTCGTTTCCGCGGTAGTTACAACAATGCACAAACATTAAACAAATATCGCAACAAACCCACTTTCTGGTTGATATTTAATACTATGCCGTGTCATGTTGTCCAGTAGTTTCTGGTAAATTGTATTTGTCCACAGTGCGCGCTTGCCGTGATGCCGGGCTAAACGCTATTATTGCAAGAAAGGAAACCGAATATGTCTTGCATGCCGACCTATCTATTGACTGTGATCACGTGCACTCTCTCCACGTTGAACACGTTAGCCTCGGAGCAAACAGAAGCTCCGAAATGTGACCCGGCAGGTGTTTGCACCGAAAACACAAACCAAACCTTCGTGACCGGTGGCAAGCACATCTGGGCGAACACCCGCCTCTTTTCAGATGTGCCCCTGCCTGAAGTGCAGAAATGGCTGACTGCCAAACCGGAACTGGAGGGCAAGTTCGTCGTCATCGAGTTTTGGCGGACCTGGTGCGGCGCGTGCAAGCGGATGACGCCGCTGATGAACACGCTGCAAAAGAAGTATGGCTCAGATTTGGCCGTGATCGGCATCACCGGCGAAACAGAGGAAGCGGTCAAAGCCTACGCAGGCCCCAAGAAAGAGTACTTTTTGGCACTCGATCAGCCGCAGCCAGCCAAGGATAAAACTGAGACTACTGCCAAACAGCCCGAGGTCAAGGATGCTTCGTCTGCGGGATCGGACTGGCCCGACCAAACAGAGGGGCAGGCGAAGAGCCGTCCGGGCCAAGGCCTGTATGAAGCCTCGTTCGGCGTCTGGGGCTGGCCCCACATCGTCATCCTCGAACCCCTGCACCGAACCGTCGTATGGGAAGGCTTTTCCGGGCTCAAAGGTCACGAGTTGACAGAAGCCAAGGTCGCCAAAATGCTCGCCATCGGCCGCGCGATGAAAGAAGAGGCGGCGAAGAAGAAATAGGATCGACCTCGCCGTGACTGCATGGCCGCTACTCCGTCACGTCGGCAAGTCCGACGTCGATTCCTTGTCCGCCCATCGTTTGGTGACAGTGAACCGCGACAAGCACCTTCGCGCCGGGTTTCATCGCGGTGCGCGCCTCGCGTGAGATTTCGAGCGGCACAAAAGAGGTTGTGAAGCCGCCTTCTTGCGCGGCTGGAATTCCATTCACGTAAATTTCAACGTCCTCGTCGTGATAGGTCACGAACTCGAGCTGCGGATGCGCACCGTCCGGCAGCGTGATTTCGCGGCGCAGCCAGATGTCAGCGGTATTCCATGGCGTGTGCTGCACAAATCCCGGCGGCCGGGTTCCGAAACCGGCCTGGCCTTCCTTCCAGCCCGTGGCGTCAAACCCGGGGTGTGTCCAATTGCCCGCAGGCTTTTCCGTCGTGTAGAGCCACGTTTGTTCGCCAGGCACGATGACGCTGATTTTCGGCGGCACCGGCAGCGGCGTCCAGTTGGCCGGTTTCAGCCGATCGCGCGAGGCCCATTTTTTCCAAGCGTCGCGATCCGACAGCAGCTTGATAAAGAATCCGCCGACCACGGGCCGCGCGTGCATACCTCCGCTTTTCACATTGTCCGTCACATACGAATCGGCTATCGGGTCACGAACGGTAGTTTCGTTCAGGTAATCGTAAATCGGCGCAACAATGGCCTCAAAGTCGCTCTGGCTTACAGCGAGCGTCGCGCTCCAGACTGACCAGTCGGTCTTGGTCAGATGCGTGCGCGAATCCAAGGGCACGCCGTAGCGCAGCATCACGCTCCTGTAATGCTCGACTTCCTTTTGTGCCACGGAAGGCGGAAACACATTGAGGCCAAGCAGGCGGTCCCACACGAGATTGTATTTCTGACTCCAGGTCCCCGGCTTGTCGAACGCCAGCCGATAGTGATCGCCCTCAGCCGCTACGTTCATCCAGTGCTGCGCATCGGCTTTCGCGAGGTCAGCGTATTTTTTCGCGGCATCCTTATCACCGCGCATGCGGCAAAGATCACCATACGTCGCCAGCCCGAGGATCGCTTTCACCGACAGATTCGCGTTATGCGCAAGATGCCCCATGAAGTCGTCGGTGCAGAGCTGGTTTTCAGGATCGAGGCCGTATTTTTCTAGGTACTCCGCCCACTGCGTGAGTTGCGGCCACCATGGCGCAACGAATTCCGCATTGCCTTCAGCCTGCGCAATCGCGTCGCAAAGGATCAGCATGTTGCCGCTTTCCTCAACGGCCATGGCCTCGCCGCCGTCATCGCGGCCGAAGACCAGCGGGTACGTCCCGAGATCGTGCGGCGCATTTTGGAATTTCCAGTGCGGCGAAGCGGAATACATCAGCACGTGAACCAGCGAGGCCTTCGCGAGGGACGGACTGAGAAAAATCCAGATCGGATCCATCGGAAAGAAGACGTCCACGGTCGCGATGTCGCCATTGCTGGTGTTCTCCTTCGTGAAAAACAGCGGCTGCTTGTTCGCGTCAGCGGCGAGGCCGTTGGCCGCGACGCACTCGCGGTAGGCCAAGGCGGTGATTGTCGCATAGTTCTCTCCGCCGATCCTCACCATGTCCGCCATGAGTTCTTTGTCGAACGCCGCACACCGCGCAAGCACCTTCGGGAAATCGTGCGACGCCTTCTGCAGCAGCTCCGTGATCTTGACGCCGTTGCGTGCCCAGTACGGCAGAAGTCTCTTTCCGAAATATTTGATCGCGAAAATTTCGTCGTAGGCAACGATGACCTGCCGTTGCACGGTTTCCCCGCCGACGTTGCCGAGATCAAAGGTGAATGCCAGAACCGGCTGCCTGTCGTTCACCGCACGCGGCATCCGCGTGTCGTCTTCGGTCGGCAGACCACCCGTTTCGGCGAAGCTGTTTTCGAGAACGTCGTTCGCGCCGATGGCCGCTTTCGCCAGCGCGCGCTGAGCTGCGACATAGGCGTAGCCCCAGTTGATGCGATGATCGTCGCCGCACGAGCCGAGAACAGGCTGGGCTTTCGTCCCCACGCGTAGCGCGGTCAAATCGCCGGCCGTCGCACGGGACCAGTCGACCAACTCGTCGGTTTTGTTGACAGCGAGCTGCGAACTGGCGCTGTCGTAGATCGCGACTTTGTGCTTCGCGCCATCAACGGAACGGATGTTCCACGTGATGTAGCTAAGCGGCCACGAAAAAACATCGAGGTCGGCTGGCAGCGCCGGCTCCATGAACGTCATCGTCACATGAACGTTGGCGTCCTCGAACTCGTAGATGCTGCGCGTCGGCAGAACCTTGACAGACGTCTGCGTGAACGGCGGCAGCTCTTTCGGTTCGCCCCCCATTAGGCGGTACGTCTTACCGTCAATACGGATCAAGCTCACGAGCGAATGATCGTGCCGCGTCCAATGCTTCGTGTTCCCGTCGTTCAAATGGTCGGCGTCAGACCAAATGCTGAGAAACGGATTATAAGTGACCAGTGGAACAGAGGGCGGGCGGAAATCCGCCACGGCCGTTTGCGGCTTCAACGCGGCGGTGGCGACGAGAGAACCTACAAACAGAACGGCAGTTATTGTCAGTTTGACTCGCTTGTTCTGCTGATCTCGAATAGGCATACGCTGATTCCTTTCAGGGTGATAGAACTCACTTGACGCTCACGCTCTTAAGCCAAGTTTCCGCCATCTGAGGCCAAGCGTCTGTAGCTTTGCCGTGCTTGCGCAAACCGTAGCCGTGTCCGCCGTTGGGAAACAGATGCATCTCGGCGGGAACCTTGGCCGCTTTGAGAGCGATAAAGTACGCCAGACTGCTGTCCACATACGGCACGTCGTCCTCGGCCTGAACCAGAAAGGTCGGCGGCGTGTTCGCAGTCACCGGCAGCTCGGGCACCATTTTGTATCCCTCGGCAAACAGATAGGCGGGGTAGATGATAAGCGCGAAGTCGGGACGGCTCGGCTGGGAATCCGCATCATCGACCGGCTCGTAAAAGCGCTTCTCGAAGTTCGTGCTGGTGCGCACGGAGAGATGCGCGCCTGCTGAAAAACCGATGATGCCGAGATGCTTCGGGTCGATATTGAATGCCTGCGCTTTAGAGCGGATCAGCCCCATGCCCCGCTGCGCGTCGCAGAACGCCGCGTCGCGGTTCTTCGGCACGCGGTACTTCAGGACGAAAGCCGAGATCCCCTGACTGTTCAGCCACTCGGCGATCTCGATTCCCTCGTGGTTCCAAGCCAGGATGCCGTACCCGCCGCCGGGACAGATCATCACCGCAGGATTGGGCTTGCCTGTATCCTTCGCGAGAAACACGGTGAGGCTCGGCACGTTCACGTCCGTCAGACGCACGATGTCGTCCTTCGACGGGTTCACCTTTTCCAGCGCATCGCTCGTCTTGAGCGGAATCTTGCCCTCCGGCCAAAGAGGAAGCACCTGCTGCTCAGCGCAGGCCGCCGCCACCATTCCGCACACCACAGCCAGACTCGTCAAACCCATGGTCATCGTCATTGCAATCTCCTCTCAGCTGTTAAAGAAAAAGCGAATCAGGTCTCAGGCCAAAGCCGCGCGGCCATTTCGCGCAGCTTGTATTTCTGGATCTTTTGGCTCGCGGTCATCGGATACGCGTCCACGAAACAGACATACTTGGGAATTTTGAACCAAGCGATCTTATTGCGACAGAAGTCTTCCACATCTTGCTCGGTGATCTCCGCACCCGGCATGCGGATGATGAAGGCCGCGGGCTGCTCGCCGTACTTCTTGTTGGCCACGCCGACGACCTGCACGTCCTGCACACCCGGCATGTGCCCGATGAAATCCTCGACTTCCTTGGGCGAGATGTTCTCGCCGCCGCGGATGATCAGATCCTTGAGCCGCCCCGTGATGAAGTAGTAGCCGTCCGCGTCCATTTTCCCGATGTCGCCGGAATGCAGCCAGCCATTCGGATCGATGCACGCGGCCGTCTGCTCGGGCATCTTGTAGTAGCCCGACATCGTGTTGTAGCCGCGGCAGCAGATCTCTCCCGGCTCGCCGACTGCGCAGATCGCGCCTGTTTCTGCGTTGATGATCGCGACCTCGATGCCCGGCAGCGCCTGGCCGATCGACGTGCACTTGCGCTCGATGCTGGCCTCGAAGTAGCGCGTCTGCGTCATCACGGGACCGGACTCGGTCAGCCCGTACGGGATGGTCACCTCGCGCATATTCATCTGGCCCACGCACTGCTGCATGCGCTTGACTGGACACGTCGTCCCCGACATGATGCCGGTGCGCAACGACGAGAAATCGAACTTGCTGAAGAGCGGGTGGTCGAGCATCGCGATGTACATCGTCGGCACGCCATAGACCGCCGTGCAGCGCTCCTTCTCGACCGACATCATGACGTTCACCGGGTCGTACTTCTCCACCAGCACCATGGTCGCGCCATGGTTGATGCAGGCCATCACCCCCAGCACGCAGCCGAAGCAGTGGAACAGCGGAACCGGGATGCACACGCGGTCCGCAGCCGACAGATTCTGGCACGCGCCGATCCAAAAGCCGTCGTTCGCAATGTTCGAATGCGTGAGCTGTACGCCTTTGGGGAAGCCGGTCGTGCCCGAGGTGTACTGCATGTTCACCACGTCGTGACAGCCCAGCTCCCGCTGACGCGCCTCGTACGCCTCGCGCGGCGTCTGCACCGACAACGCCAACAGCTCGTTGATCGAAAACATGCCCCGGTGCTTTTCCGGGCCCAAGAAAAACACGCGCTTTAAGAAGGGATAACGGGCCGATTTCAGCGCCCCGCGCGGATGCTCTTTCAGCTCTGGGATCAGGTCGTAAATCGTCTGAACATAGTCGGTGTCGCGGAATCCGTTGATCAGAAAGAGGTTTCCCGCGTCCGACTGTTTGAGCGCGAAGTCGATCTCGGCGCTCTTGTAGCTGGTGTTCAGCGGCAGCAGCACAGCGCCGATCTTGGCGGCCGCAAACATGAGAGGAATCCAGTGCGGCACGTTGGTCGCCCACAGGCCGATCTTTTCCCCGCGCTGTACGCCCAGCGCCAGCAGGCCGCACGCAAGCCGGTCAACCTCGATGCCGAATTCGTACCACGTCAGCCGGAAATCGCGGTCCGCATAGACCAACGCATCCTGCGGCCCGCAGCGCGCGATCGTCTGATCCAGCAACTGGCCCAGGGTGTAGTCGCGCGTGACGGGGATGTTGTCCCACGGCAGCCCGCGCGATACGGCTTGCTTGTAGGGCGGCTGACAAGGTGCCGTGTTGAACGGGTCAGTCAGTTTGAACAGCGGGGTTTCTTCCATAAGCTCGCGCCTTGTCACAGCGGCATGCAGATAACTGCGTAAATCGCCGCAGGCTGGCCATCCGAGGCTTTGACGAGATGCTGAACGACCGAGTTGTAATACGCGGAATCGCCGGGCTTAAGCACCTGCGTCGCCCCACCGTAAACCAACTCCACCGCCCCTGAGACTACCACAATGAACTCCTCACCCTCATGCGACGAAAGCGGCGCAACCGCATCCGCGGCGATCTCGATGTAAAAAGGCTCCATGTGGCGGTCGGTCTTGCCGCGGCCTAACGGAAAATAACTGAACCCGCCTGCGGCGCAAGCCTTATGAGAGGCCTTTTCTCCCGCACGCGCGTCGGCCCGCACGATCACCGGATCAGGCCGATACTGATCGTCCATGAACGTGCCAAGCCGCTGACCCAGCGCGCGGGAGAGCTTGACCAGCACGCCCAGCGCGGGGTAGACCTCGCCAGCTTCGACAGCGGCGACTACGCCCTCGCTGACCCCTGACTTCTCGGCCAGATCAGCAACAGTCATCTGCGAACGCTCCCGGTATGTCCGTATGCGCCCCGCCACTTTGCATCCATCGCCCATAGAAAATCCCGCTGTTTACTTGGCTCCGAAACGATACTCCGTCACCGTCTTGTAAACCGCTCCCGGACGCAGAATCGTGGACGGGAAATCGGGCTGGTTCGGAGAGTCAGGCGAATGCTGGGTTTCCAGCGCGAGACCGCCGCGATAACAGAGATTCTTTCCGCGCTTGCCAGAAACTTGATCCGTCAGGAAGTTGCCGCAGTAGAACTGAATGGCAGGCTCCGTGGTCCACACCTCCATATAGCGCCCGGTGCTCTTCTCGTAGAGCGCCGCCGCAGGCGCCAGTTTGCCGCTGTGGCTGTTGAGCACCCAGTTGTGGTCGTACCCGCCGCCGAAGCGGAGCTGCTCGTTGTCGGCATTGATGCGGGCGCCGATGATCCACGGCAGCGTGAAGTCGAACGGCGTGCCTTTCACTGGCACGGTCTGACCCGTCGGAATGAGGCCTTTGTTGACCGGCGTCATGCGGTCCGCGAAAAGCGTCAGCTCATGATCAAGAATGGTGCCCTCGGCCTCACCCTTGAAGTTGAAGTAGAGATGCTGCGTCATGTTCACCGGCGTCGCCTTGTCGGTCACGGCCTCGTACTCGATGCGCCAGACATTCGCAGGCGTCAGCCAGTAGCAGACCGTCACCTGCATGTTGCCCGGATACCCTTGGTCGCCGTCCGGGCTCGTCATCGTCAGCTTGACGCCGACGCTCTTGCCTTCGGACAGCGGTTCGCTGTGCCAAACGTAGGCGTCGAACCCCTTGGTGCCGCCGTGCAGCGAGCAGGCCATGCCACCCGGTGCGTTGTTGGTCGGCAGCGTATAGGTCTGGCCGTCCAACGTGAAGCGCCCGTTGGCGATCCGGTTTCCGTAGCGGCCGATCAGCGAGCCGAAATACGGGTCCTGAGTCTCATAGCCGGCAACCGTGTTGAACCCCAGCGTGATGTCCGTCAGCTTGCCGCTGCGGTCAGGCGTGAACAAACGGACCACCTTGCCGCCGTAATCGATCACGTCCATCACCACGCCGCCCGCGCCGGTCAGCGTGTACTGATGCACCAGTTGCCCGTCCTTTGTTTTGCCGAAAGGCTTCATCACGACCGAAGGTTCAACTGCACCACTCATCTTCGCACACGCTCCTTTGTTTGAACAACAGCCCGCCACAACCCCGGCTGCGACACACGCAACCGTTATGCCCTGCAACATCGATCTCATTCGCTTGCTCCTTCCGGTGACGCGACACTCGCCGACCACCGCTCACGCCTCACTTCTTGCCGATCGCGTACGCAGCAACGCCC
>TBL_comb47_HYPODRAFT_10006277_pt1 | contig 12891 bp, 12 predicted proteins | sample TroBogypolimnion_40_FD_10682 | JGI IMG/M metagenome (IMG submission 10682)
TACGCGCAGTAGCCCGCGGCACCGGAGTTGCCCTGAAAAACGTTGATAAATTCTTATTTTTACTTCGATAATATTGCGGAACAGGAAGGGCAAAATCCCTTCCTTATTTGCTTATGAAGAACTTATTCAGGCTCCTATTCCGATATCATGTTGTATTTTTGTTCCTGGTTCTTGAAGGATTATCGTTATCGATGGTCGTGACATACAACAATTTTCAACGGGCTATGTTTTTCGATTCAAGCAACTTTATCACTGGTACTCTATTCGAAAAATTCTCTTCATTCTGGCAGATTTTTGATTTTAAACAAGTCAATTTTAAAATGGCGGAAGAGAACGCTGTTTTGCGTGCTGCTTTGCAGGAGCATTTATTGAAGTCAAGTCCAGGGACCTATCACTCATCTGATTCGATTTATCTTCCTAGAATAGCAAAGGACTCTTCTTTAAAAGCGGTTTATCGTTTTACAACTGCACGGGTAATCAATAATTCAGTTAACCAGCAGCATAATTTTATTACCCTGAACAAGGGAAGGCATGATGGGGTGAAAGTTGATATGGGTGTGATCGCCAACGGACATGTTGTGGGATTGGTCACCAATGTTTCTGAAAATTTCAGTACTGTAATATCTTTGCTAAACAGCCGCTGGAAAATTAGCGCAAAAATAAAACGGAACGACTATTTTGGATCGCTTTCGTGGAACGGTAGGGATTACAGAAGGGTGCAGTTGAACGAGATTCCTTATCATGTACCCGTACAAAATGGCGATACCGTAGTTACTACAGGCTATTCGTCGAGTTTCCCTGAAGGGATGATGATTGGAACAATCTCTGATTTTTCGATTGGAACAGGAAGCAATTTTTACAAAATTGAAGTCATGCTTGGTGCCGACTTTAAAAACCTGATTGTGGTAGGATTGGTTGAGAACAAACAATTGAACGAAATAAAACAATTGGAATCACTGAATAGCAATGGTAATTAATCTGTTTAAATATTCGCTCATTTTTATTGTCTCAGTCCTTTTACAGGTGCTTATTTTTAATAATATTCTGGTAGCTAGGATGATAGCTCCATTTTTCTATATCCTGTTCATCATTTTGCTCCCGTTCGATACACCCCGGGCATTGCTCCTTTTTCTCTCTTTTCTGCTTGGGCTTATCGTCGATATTTTTACAAATACACCTGGAGTTCATGCCTCTGCATCCCTTACGATTGGATTTTTAAGGCCATATGTTCTCCAGTTAATCTCCTCGCGCGAAACACTCGAATCGGTGGCAGCACCCCGGGTTGAAAATATGGGCTTGAGTTGGTTCGCAGGATACACAGCTTTTCTGGTTGTTATTCATCATTTTTTTCTTTTCATTATTGAGGCATTCACATTTAATGATATACTGATCACCTTGTTTAGGATCGTTCTAAGTTCAATATTGTCGATCATCCTGATTGTGTTGAGCCAATTTTTAATTTTCCGCAAATAGCGGGTAACTCAATCAAAAGTGGACGTTTACAGCAAACGCAAATTTCTGGTTATTGGCATGTTTTCACTTGTCGCCTTCATTATTGTAATCCGTTTGTTTACAATACAGGTGCTCGATTCGTCCTATAAGATATCGGCTGCAAGTAACGTATTGAGGCGCGTTGTCAATTTCCCGGCCCGTGGGTTGATTTACGACCGGAACGGAAAATTACTTGTATTTAATCAGGCTGCCTATGATGTCCTGATCACACCAAGGGAAATGAAACCATTTGACACGCTTGCTTTTTGCAGGATCGTAGGTGTCGAAAAGGAAGAGCTTGCCAGGGAGATCAAAAATGCCCGGAGCTATTCGATGTATAAGCCATCCCCAATTATCAAGCAGTTGTCATCGCAAACTTACGCTGTCCTTCAGGAGCAACTTTTTAAATATCCCGGTTTTTTTATTCAGGCCAGGACACTAAGGCAATTTCCCTCTAAAATGGCAGCCCATGTGATGGGTTACATTGGGGAAGTGGACCAGAAGGCAATTGACAACAATTCGTATTACGAAAGCGGTGATTATATCGGCAAAAGCGGGATCGAAAAAATGTATGAAGAAGACCTGCGCGGAAGAAAGGGGATTTCATATATGATGGTCGATGTCCACAATATGCCCAAGGGTTCTTTTGAACAGGGTAAAATGGATACGGCAGCTTCAATCGGGAAGAACCTGACTTCGACTTTGAATTCAGATCTTCAAGCTTATGGTGAAAGATTATTGAGCGGAAAAGTTGGCAGCATTGTAGCGATCGAACCCTCCACAGGAGAGATTCTCGTTTTGGCGAGTTCGCCGACATTCGATCCTGGATTGTTTATTGGACGCGAGCGGTCCAAAAATTATGCATTGCTACTGAATGATCCTTATAAACCCATGTTAAACAGGGCAATCACCTCTTCCTATCCGCCCGGTTCGACGTTTAAACTGGCCAATGCACTCATCGGACTTGAAGAAGGAATTCTGCAGACCGCCCGTTATTCATGCCAGGGGCCTTCAACTTCACCTATAAAATGTACACATAACCACGAGACCCCACTTGGTCTGATTTCAGCGATCAGGGAATCCTGCAATGCTTATTTTTGGCAGGCTTTCAGGGCAGAGATCAATCACTACCCGACTCCTGCAGAGGGGCTGGAGGCTTTCCGGGCACATCTTCTTGAATTGGGTATTGGTAAAAGGATTGGTGGTGACCTTTATGCCGAAACTTCAGGTAGTGTTCCCGCAGTTTCGTATTACGATAAGTATTTCGGGGCTAACAGATGGAATTCATTGACTATAAGGTCTTTATCTATTGGTCAGGGTGAATTGCTCCTAACCCCTCTTCAACTTGCAAACCTGGTGTCGTTGATTGCCAACAGGGGTTATTTTATTGCGCCACACCTTGTGCGGAGCGTTCAGGATTATGATGGCAGCCAAAAGGTCATGGAATACGAGAAAAATGTGATCAATACAACTCCTGAAAATTTTGAGATGGTTGTGGAAGGGATGGAGCAAGTGGTCGAATCGGGTACTGCCCGTCAGTCTGCCAAAATCGACAGTGTGATTATTTGTGGTAAAACCGGTACCATCCAAAATCCACATGGAGAGGCACATTCTGCTTTTGTGGCTTTCGCACCAAAGATCAACCCGAAGATTGCTATTGCCGTTTACATCGAAAATGGTGTATGGGGCGCCAGATATGCAGCCCCAATTGCCAGTTTGATCATTGAGAAATATCTCAGGGGAAAAATAGCCCCCAACAGGCAGCATTTTGAAGATGCAATGTTGAATTCCGATTTAATATCCACAATGCGTATAGATTCAGGAGATTGAAAACACACAACAACATATGGCTTAACCTCGACTGGATAACAGTCCTGCTCTATCTGGCACTGGTTTTTCTGGGATGGATTAATATTTATGCTGCGGTTTATAGCGACGAGCATCAAAGCATTTTTGATATGGGTCAGCGCTATGGAAAACAATTGGTCTGGATCATTGCAGCGATTTTCCTTGCCATTATGGTCCTGACTGTGGACAGTAAATTTTTTGCAGCTTTTGCCTTCCATATTTATGCCATTACCATACTACTGCTTATTGCTGTACTGATTTTTGGGAAAGAAGTAAACGGGGCAAGGGCCTGGTTTGAATTTGGGAGTGTTGCCCTTCAACCTGCTGAGTTGGGAAAATTTGCTGCCGACCTGGCCATTGCCAAATGTCTTAGCCAGTTTGACTTTAAGATTCAAAAACCAAAGTCATATCTGATTTTGGGTGCCTTAATCGGGATTCCTGCCATATTGATAATTTTACAGAACGATACAGGTTCAGCACTAGTGTTTGGCGTATTTGTCCTGGTATTTTTCAGGGAAGGGTTAAATGGCATGGTCCTTTTTTGGGGATTTGCGGCCGCGATGCTTTTTATCCTTGCCCTGGTTCTCGATCAGTTTAAATTGTTTGTTTTTTTGATCACAATTTCTGTGGCGGCATATGGCGTCCTTCGTCAGGGTATCAAGGAAGCTTTTTTCGGTGCACTTATCATTTTCGGTACTTTCGGACTTATTTGGTTGATAGATTATTTGTTAGGTCTTGGTGGTTCATTGTTCCAATTGCTCATGATAACGACAGTGATCATTGCAATTCTCTTTTTTGTGTACGGACTCTATTTTCATATCAGGGAAGTATGGCGGATTTTCCTGTTCTTTATTTTTGCAATCGGGATATCGATGTCTGTGAACTATTTTTATAAAAATGTGCTGGTTTTGCATCAACGTGACCGAATTGATGAGGTATTGGGTATTAAGACAGATAAGCTGGGGGCAGGATACAATGTAAACCAATCTAAAATAGCAATCGGTTCAGGTGGCTTATTGGGGAAGGGTTTTCTAAAAGGGACCCAAACCAAGTATAATTTCGTGCCTGAGCAAAGTACTGACTTTATTTTTTGTACAGTCGGAGAAGAATGGGGCTTTGTTGGATCCACGGTTGTGGTAGGACTTTTCTTGTTTTTGTTGATCCGCCTGGTCACTTTATCCGAGAGACAAAGGTCGCAGTTTAGCCGCGTTTACGGATATGGAGTCGCGTGCATCCTGTTTTTTCACATTGCGATCAATATTTCGATGACCATCGGGATCGCTCCAGTAATTGGGATACCCCTCCCTTTTTTCAGCTATGGTGGCTCATCACTCTGGTCATTTACCATTCTTCTCTTTATTTTTTTACGTCTCGATGCAAGTCGTACGGAAAATTTAAGATAGTAAACTGTGATGGACTTATAGTCGTAAAGATTAATAAAACAGATTTATCTTTGTAAATCCAATATAATGTATTTCAAAACTTTATTACTCTCAGTTGTATTTGTATTTAACTGGTCAATGATGAATGCTCAAAACAATACGGTACCCTTTGTTGGAGCCGAAGTGTTTATCGAACCCGGACAAACTGCTGCTGAAATCGACACCTGGTTTAAGGTATTGAAAGATCAGCAGTTCACCGTTTGCAGGATAAGGATGTTCGAGTCGTATATGAAAAAGGCCGATGGCTCATGGGATTTTTCGCTGTTTGACAATGCATTCCGTTCGGCCGAAAAATATGGGATCAAAGTATTTGCAAATCCGTTTTACTACACCGAAAAAACCGATATTGGCGGTTTCAAATACCCGAGGGATGAGGCTCACCTTGCATCAATGGCAATGTTTCTGAAGGAGATGACCTTGCATTTCAGTCAATTTTCCAGTCTGGCTGGTTATGTACTGATCAATGAACCTGGTGGTGGAACTCTACCCAGGACCGATTATATAAAGGCTAGATTTGAAGATTGGTCAAAAACCCATATCCGTAAGGAATTCACCGACAAGGGTTATCCTGTATTGATGGATCTTTACGAGCAGCAGTTCCAAAAAGATTATGGGACGTGGTTCCTGAAGTGGATCGCCGGGGAGATTACGAAGTACGATAACAAACATGAAATTCATGTCAACAACCATGCGATGTTCCAGAATTGCGCCGAATACGATTTTCCCGAATGGCGCAAATTCCTCACAACTTTGGGTGGTTCGGCCCATGCAAGCTGGCATTTCGGATATTTTTCACGTCAGCAATATGCGGTGGCGATGTCGGCAAACAGTGAAATTGTCCGTTCTGGTGCCGGAAATCTCCCTTGGTGGATGACCGAATTGCAAGGTGGCAACAATACCTATAGCGGGGGAGCCCCAATGTGCCCAACGAAGGAAGAGATCGCGCAATGGTTCTGGATTGTAACTGCCACTGAAGGGAAAGGGAGCATGTTCTGGTGCCTCAATCCGCGCAGCTCGGGAATCGAAGCCGGTGAATGGGCTTTGCTCGATTTTCAGGACAAGCCCACAGACCGGATGATGGCGGCTACCAAAGTTGTGGAAACGATTAATAAGAACGGGGCGTTGTTTGCCAGAGCCAAAGAGGTGGCCTCGGGCATCAATATCCTGTACGTTCGGGAGTCGCTTTGGGCAGAATCCAAAATGGCAACCGGATCTGCGCAAAACTATGAAGCAAGGGCAAAAGGAGGTGTTATGAAATCGGCCCTTTCCTATTTTGAAGCCCTTGGCGAGATGGGGATCAATGCCAACCTGAAAGCCTTTGAGGAGTACGATTTCTCAAAATCGGATTACAAAGGTCAGACTATTATCCTGTCACACCAGATTTCAGTGCCAGATGCTTATACCCAGAAACTGGAAAACTTTGTTTCAAAAGGTGGAAAACTCCTGGTTGACGGGTTGACAGGATTTTTTGACGAAAACCTGCACAATACAATGAAAACCGGGTTTGTCTTCGAAAACCTGCTGGGAGGCAACATCAGCGAATTCAAACTGGTTGATAATCTGTTTAATACGAGTATTGAAGGGGTTAACTTACCCACCCATCTGTGGCGCGGTTTCATCGTTCCGACCAAAGGCCATGAAGTGGCAAGTCTGGATGGAAGAACCATTGCATTGCGAAATACAAAGGGTCAGGGTGAAACGCTTTGGATACCTTCGTTGATCGGTCTTGGAAGCCGGATAAAAGGGGATTACTCGGCATTGGCCTCGTTTCTGAACATGGAATTGAAAGGGAGCCTGACAAATTTCCCGATCCGTTTTGAGAAAATCCAAAGCAACGTTTTAATGAAAACCATGCAATCGGGTAACAGCTTGATCACAATGTTGATCAACAAATTGAACGTAGAGAGGACTATCACTTTGTCCCTGAGCAATTCCAAATTAAATCCGACAGCCTTGTATGCCAATTTGGGGGGAACAGTTTCCGGAAAGGTGGTAAAAATCAAACCTGAAGAGACAATATTGATTGAGTGGAAATAAGTGAAATATAAAATTCTGATTATTAGTACTTTAAACTTCTTGAGCGTTTTATTATCGAAATGCTCCTGTTTGAGTGCAAAATGCAAAGTACTTGAATTTCTGTTTCGATGAATAGGTTACAGGTTTTGGTCTTTTTTCCATTCTTCCACGGCTTTTTTGAGTTCTTCCAATGTCATAAACGGACCTTTTTCGGCCTCTTTAATGCCAACTTTAAATTCATCAATTGTAATTGGTTCTCCGGGAATAGCCCAATTATTTTTATTAGTCTTTGTCGTTTTTGTCTCTTTCATGTGTTTATTTTATTTTCCTGATAACAAGATAAGTAAAAAGTGTCTTTTATTACTTTGTGGTAACCCACTCTTTTTTATTAATTTTGGGATAAAAAAGGGACAATTAAAATTTTGAGTTGTCATGTCCTATTACAAAATAACAAACATTTTCGATCTATGAAAAACCATAAACTCCAGTTTTTAGTATTTTCATTGTTCTTATTATCCTTGGTACAAAACCTGAATGCCCAGTCAAAACCAATTGCCCTTCATCCAAAGAATCCGCATTACTTTGTTTATGACGGAAAGCCAACGATCCTGATCACATCTGGCGAACATTATGGGGCGGTGATGAACCCCGATTTCGATTACAAAACTTACCTGAAAACCCTTCAAAAGGATGGGTTGAACCTTACCCGGACGATGACAGGTGCCTATTTCGAACCATCCGGGGCGTTCAACATTTCCAAAAATACACTTGCACCCGATCAACAAAAATACCTCTGTCCCTGGCAAAGGGTTGGGGATGGATCAAAGTTCGACCTGACCAAATGGGATGAAGCCTATTTTGTCAGGCTAAAAGATTTTGTGGTGGAGGCCCAGAAACATAATGTAATAGTGGAATTGTCTTTGTTCTGTCCGTTTTATGAAGAGATGCAGTGGAAGCTCAGTCCGTTCAACATCCTGAACAACGTCAACAATTTGGGTGCGATTCCTCGTACTGATGTTTATACCCTCGACAAAAACAAGGGACTTCTTGTGGTTCAGGAAGCAATGGCCCGAAAATTGGTCAACGAACTAAAGGGCTGTCCGAATGTGATTTATGAAATCTGCAATGAACCTTATTTTGGTGGGATCACCCTTGAATGGCAAAGCTGTATTGCACAAGTCATTACGGAAGCAGAAAAACCCTTCGACCGGCACCACCTGATCTCTCAGAATATTGCCAACGGCTCACAGAAAATTTTGGATCCCAATCCATTGGTTTCCGTTTTTAATTTCCATTATGCTGCGCCCCCAACAGCAGTTAGCCAAAATTATGGATTGAACAAGGTGATCGGTGAAAACGAAACCGGTTTTAAAGGACAAAAAGATTCCACCTATCGCAAGGAAGCCTGGGAATTGATCCTGACCGGAGGTGGCTTGTTCAACAATCTCGATTATTCATTCACCATCAACAACGAAGATGGCACTTTTCAATATCCGCCTGCCCAACCGGGAGGTGGATCGGTCGCATATCGCAAACAATTGGGTTACCTGAAGAAGTTCATCCAAAGTTTCAACTTTGTAAATATGAATCCAGATACAACCATCTATTCCAGTGGATTGACTGGTAAAAACAAAGTCACTGTTTTGGCCGAACCCGGAAAGCAATATGCCATTTACCGGATGGGAGGGAAGCAGGTGAACCTTGAACTTAATCTGCCTGCTGGCAACTACTCACTGGAATGGATGGATCCTATGACCGGGAAAAAAGAAAAGAAAATTACTTTGAACCATCCTGGTGGAAAAGCAAAGATTGAATCGCCAGGGTATAAGGAAGATTTTGCCTTGAAAATCTACCGGATAAATCCCTTAAGTAATAAACCAACCTAAAATGTCCGGACCGCCCTGACTCCAATATTACTTGAAAAGCAATAAGTTTGAATTTTCCCTGAATAAATCCAACTAAAAGTTTGTATCAACGAACAACCTTTTTGATCCACATTGGAACTTAAATAACTGGGTTGCCTGAAATTACCAATACCAGCAATGCCTATTTTGGAATAAACCAATTTTAATTCTTCAATCGTAGGTAGGCGCCAATCGCTATAGCCATTCAAATCAAGTTTTTTGCAGACTGCTGCAGCCTCGTCCTTTTTTGGATTGCCTTGGTCCTCAATTGCACAAACCAAACCATGTCCATTCTCTTCATAAACCACATAACCACCATGTTTAAAAAGCGATTGTACCCCGTCAGGAGTAACCTTGTAGCCTGTGATCTTTTCTATCTCAGCCAACGTTCGTACATCGGTGTATCGAAAAGTTGTTACGATTTCACCTTCTTTTGAAAACTTAAAACGCCACGGATGATTCAAATCGGCCCAAATAAACTGACCTTTTATTTTATCCAGTCCACTGATTGTTTTGTCGGATTGAACCGTAAAAATCCGGGTGTAATAATCCTTATTATTAAATAGCCCATCCAAAATGACCTTGCTTCTTTCGTTTCTTAAAAAGAGATGACATTCAATATTATGCCAGCTACCATATTCATAGACCTTTTTCTTCAGACTGAGGTAGGACTTCACCTCTTCCTCACTCATACTTAAAGATTGTAATGTTTTTAAAAAATAATTGGCACAGAAGCTCATGTTTTTGTTGGCTTTTGCGATCACCTTCAGTTCAATTTTCCAGTTCTTGGACTCTTTGTCCATTGAAACAGGATCGCTACTTGTTATTTCAAAATCATATACGGTTTGCATGGGTTCGTGCAATAAACCCACCAATTCCTGAATTGCCTTGATCTCAGCCTGTTCATTCAACAACTGCTGGCGGATGTTCAAAGCGAACATATTTCCTTTAAATTCAACAGCTACACCTTTGGATTCAACAAAACTGGTCAGCTTATCGACAGAAACCAGAACCTTAAGGGTTACTCCCCAGCTACCATCAGGGAATTGTGATTCATTGACGATCTTAAAAGATTTAATATTGCCATTTGTAACCGAGACAATCTGATCAGATACTTGCTGGTCGTTAAATACTTCTGTTTTGGATGAAATAAATGCTCCAAAAGTCTGTTCAATGGCTGAGCGTAAGCCTGTTTGCTCTGCCTCCTCCTTTGACTTTCCGTGGCCACTGACGGTTATCGATGCAGTACGTTCGGTACCCTGACCAAATAGAGTCTGTAAGGTCAATAAAAAACAGCATAAGATAAAAGAAATTCTCATAACGATGGTGGAATTTTAGATTTTTATAGTTTATGATAAAACAGATAGACTACCTTCCCGGTAAGTTCAATTTTCTTTAAGGGTTCCAAGCCTGCAATAAATCCCTTCGATTGTTCCCTGATCCGCTCGGTTGTTACTGCTTTTTCTGATCGGGGATCTGTAAATACAATCAGGTCCGAATTTATTGTGGACCCATTAAACAGCGTATTCGCCTGTTGTTTGGCTTTCAATAAGGCCACACGATCCATAACCGATTCAGTGCCGTATTTTGAGCGATCGAGGGTTACGACTGAAATAAAGTAATTGCAATTTGTAGCAGCAATAATCTTACCTCCATCGAAAGGTTGAATCTTATAAGCATCCGAAATAAATTCAGACAATGGTTCACATGTAAAAAGAAGGGTTGTTTTATGATTGATCTTTTCAATGATGGTTACCATCTCGAATTTGACACAAGGTTCAGCAAACGTATTTGTTGCAGCTTCTATTGCCCTCCCTACGGCTTTGTTTGCCAATGTTTCGACGGGTAATTCAGTATCGGATGTTGTGGTTATAACGACTACATAATAATTGGTGTCAACTCCCTCAATTTTTTTTGCCCCTTCAAATGGAGCTGAATTGTACATTCGTTTGACAAAGTTGATCATCGTTGTTTTTTCTTCATTGAATGACTGTCCCTTTGCCGCTGACAGACAAACACAAAAAATAAACACAAAAACCATCTGAACTGAAATCAATTTCATTTCAATAAAGTTAAGTACTATAAATTTAGCGATTTACATTTATTTTTCACCCAATACAAGCATTGCTTCGCCCAACCCTCTTGTCATCAGTTTAACCTCAAAATTTAAAGGGGCTCCATGTAAATATTTTTGAAGTCCGCTCGCGAACTGCCGGGCATCCATTGCAATTTTGTTCGAGTCAAATAAAGGTATCCGGACCTGTTCAAAAGCAATCATACTGTCATCACCACCACTCCTGTTAAATTGTCCGTTAACCGTATTTGAACTCATCCATTGACTGATAAGTTCTGAAATCGTTTTTCCATCAATTTCGGTCTCAAAATTCTTATTCCAGTTTTCCCATTTCTTTATGGATACAATAATTTCTCTCCCATTGATCCTCATATCCTCAAAATGGGACTGAAGCTGTGCACAAAAAGGGTCGATACAAGTAAGTATGGCATTTTGGAGTAAAACCGGCACCACATCTGTCCGATTTGGCAAACTATTGCCTGTAGAAGAGGCAATTCGTTTATTCGTATAGGCATCAAATGCTTCAAGGATAAAAGAAACAACTTTACCTTGTTCAGATTTACTGACTTTCCACCAGATTTGGATGAGAATGTCGGCTTTGGCCCTGTTTTTTAATTTGTCAAGTGGTGTTTCCAGGATAGACGCACCGCTTGTTTTACTGAAAATCACTTTTACTTCCTCATTTCTGGCTTCGATACCTTTTATTTCCTGTTCAGCATCCTTCAAAGGAAAACCACGGTTGGCCATCAGGGATCCGATTTTGGTAATGACCTGACCTATTTCGCCATCTTCCTGAAAAACTTGTTTGTAATCAGGTAATCGCTCTTTGACCCCATCGTGATTGAACTCGGTCATGAAATAGCGCTGCTCGCACCAATTGTCACTTGGCAAAATCATTAAAATTGGCATTTTTGCCTGGCCATATAATTGATTGCCAGTGCAATATAAAATTAATATCAAAATGAGCAATGGTGTTCTTTTCATAAAGAATAGGGTCTGTCCGAGAAAAATCATCATATTCAGCTGATTGGATCAGAAATGGAGCATTTTATAGGATCAGAATTTAAATCCTTAAAACTGCCACTGCCTCTGAACTTTGCCAAAAATACGAATAAGTAAGATTCCATCCAAATGCCATTCCTATTTTCCGACTTGTTGTATAATATGTATTTGAACGCTACACATACATCTTATAATCAAGTATTTTACGGTGGATTTATGTTGATTTATTTTCTTCGTCGGAATCAGAAAAATAGCCGATTAAAATCAGGAAAATGGCATTATTGACATTTTTGGCATTAGTGATTTATCTATATCCTTACCATTCAAGGTCTTAATATTTTAAAGTCTCCTTTCATCTCCACATGTTCAATGATTTCGGGGAAGAAGCGGTTAAAGGCATCGTTGAAAAAATCGTACTCTTCATGCAGGATCTTCATTGCAAATTGGGTTTCGGCAGGCAAGGAGGCGTGTTTGACCATAATCAGCAATGTTTTTTCGATACCTTCTTGTGAGGCATACGATTGTAGTCGTTTGTTCTGGATCAGGAACGGGACCACCATTTTCAAACGTGAGGGGAGTTGGAAGAAATTGGATAAAAGTATCGCATGAAATCTTTTGGTAAAGGTGGATAATTTCTCGAAAGAGTAATGCTGCCAGTTGACTGCCAGGAAATGATCGAGAAAAATGTCAACGACAATGCCTGAATGTTTCCCAAAACCCGGCCTTAATTTTACAATACACTCATTGACAATTCTATTTGTATCAGTGAACGTGTCGATGAATCGGTGCAACATGATCCCTTTCGCCACATTTTCGGGATAGTTCATAAACTGCCGCCCTTTCACAAAATCCCCGATGAAGTTTCCAAGGATCACCTCCTCCGATTCACCTGAAAGATATATATGTGAAAGATAGTTCATTGTAAGATTGAATTAAGATACAATTTCATAAGGTGATTTGCTATACCTATTGTGATGTGTGAGCCAATTTAATTGCTGAAGGCTTCTGGCGACTGGCTGCTAGCCATCTTCAAAGTCGTTCCTGGCTGCTGGCTACTCGCAACTGGCGGCTGGCAGCTTGCTACTTTCAAAATTTAGACTGAAATCCTAAACAT
>TBL_comb47_HYPODRAFT_10006279_pt1 | contig 12888 bp, 8 predicted proteins | sample TroBogypolimnion_40_FD_10682 | JGI IMG/M metagenome (IMG submission 10682)
GTTTGAGAATACGGCGAATCTGTAACATAGTCAAGGCTTTGTTTGCCATGGTAATACCTCCGGTTTTTGCTTCGAAGGTACTGTTTATGATGTTACAAATCTGGCCTGTGGGGTGTCACACTTTACTCCGTTGCGACGTGAAGTCGCGTATAAAAAACTGTTTTTTGAACCAGTTGAGCCGTCAACTGCCCCCACCGACACATGCAGGATAAGCAATTGCCCTGTGTGAAGCTGCCGGAAACGCACCCGCAGGAAACTGTAGGCTGATCCGCGAGGAAATGCCGAATCTGCCAGTAGCAGGCGGAGAGGGACAAGGGGGAGGGCGGTATGGCTAACACATTTGAATCGTCGAAACCATCGTGAAGTGTGACAAGCGAAAGCTCACTGAAATGCTTGACCAAAAGGTACGCGGGTTGGTATGCCCCTTGGAGTTGTGCATACACGGCCAATAAAACCCGCCGATGGACAGACGAAGCCTAACCCGTCCGCATGTTTTATACGCGGAACACGGAAATCCCATACTTTCGCCCAATCATGTCGGGCAGTCGAACCGTAAGGAACGACCATGGGAGTGTGGGCACAAGATCGGGGAGGAAGCGAATGCCGTCCTGTAATGGGGCGGATAGGGGCTGAAACATCGCTCCACGTGAAAACGGGCAGACTTCCCCGTGGTCTCGCTTTACAAGAAAACTTGGAGAACCTTTTTTGTTGAAGGGAAGCAAATGAATACGGCAAACACTGTATGTGCACCTTCCGGCTTTACATGGCAAGGGATCAACTGGTACCAAGTCATCCAACAGGTCAAGAGGCTTCAGGCCCGTATTGTAAAGGCAACAAAGGAAGGCCGTCATGATAAGGTAAAAGCCTTGCAGTGGTTGCTGACCCATTCGTTCAGCGGCAAGGCTCTTGCCGTCAAACGGGTGACGATGAACCGGGGCAAATACACCCCGGGAGTCGACAACGACATCTGGAAAACACCAAAAACGAAGACCAATGCAATAGCGTCACATAAGCGGAGGGGGTACAAGCCTCTTCCGCTCCGAAGGATCCACATCCCGAAGAAAAACGGCAAGACCCGACCTCTCGGTATCCCGACAATGAAAGACCGGGCTATGCAAGCGCTTTACTTGCTTGCACTGGAACCTGTGGCGGAAACAACCGCAGACGGCAACTCCTACGGGTTCCGGCCATGGCGGTCAACGGCTGACGCGGCAGAACAATGTTTCATCTGCCTCGCCAAACGCGATTCCGCTCAATGGGTGCTTGAGGCCGATATTGCCGCATGCTTCGATGCTATCAGTCATGAGTGGTTGATCGACAACATTCCAGTTGACACTGCGATCCTCCGCCGATGGCTTAAAACAGGATTCGTGTTCAAGCACGAGCTCTTCCCTACAGAAGCCGGCACGCCGCAAGGTGGTATTATCAGTCCGGCTCTGGCTAACATGACATTGGACGGCCTTGAAAAGACGCTTGCAATGGCATTTCCGCAGGCGCCGAAACAAAGGCTGAAAATGCACTTGGTGCGTTACGCGGACGACCTGGTTATCACCGGACACTCGAAAGAGTGGCTGGAAAACGAGGTCATGCCAGTACTGATTACCTTTCTGGCAGAACGAGGTCTGAGCCTCTCACAGGAAAAGACCAAGATAACGCACATCACGGAAGGATTCAATTTCCTCGGCTGGAATGTGCGCAAGTACAACGGGAAGCTACTCATCAAACCGTCGAAAGCGAACACCAAAGCCCACCTCTCCAAGGTTAGGGAAATCATCAAGACGAACAAGGCGATCAAGCAGGTGGATCTCATTGGTATCCTCAACCCCGTTCTGCGGGGATGGGCGAACTACCACCGGCACTCCGTCGCTAAGGACGTTTTTGCTCACAATGACTCTGAAATCTGGTCAATGCTCTGGAAATGGCCGAAACGACGACATCCCAAGAAAAACTTCCAATGGGTCATGGACAAGTACTTCCATACCCGAAAGGATAGAAAATGGATGTTCATCGCCAACAATGCTGGTAATAGTGGAGAGCATAGGCTCTTCATAGAAGCCAGCATACCGATCCGGCGACATGTCAAAATCAGAACGAAGGCCAACCCATACGATCCAGCGTGGGCAGAGTACTTCACCGCCCGAAAGAAACAGATGAGAAAATCGACACCGTTGAGTTGCCGGGTGCCTGAAGGCGCCTTATTCGAGGCTTGAGCCGTGTGCGGTGAAAGTCGCTTGCACGGTTCTTAGGGGACGGTGGTGCAGCAATGCACTGCCGTTACCCGGTGAATCCCTGGTACACTTTACTGCAGATTATTCAGTCAATTTTTCAAATGGAGCATTGTTAGGTGCCACTTTCAGACAGAAGGTGACATTTTTTAGCTGAATTCAATGGTTGGACTGACTTCCAAAATGCGATATTCAGAGATGAAGCCAACTTTATTAGCGCTGATTTCGAAGGAGAAGCTCTATTTAGTGGTGCACGATTTGGAACGAAGACCTATTTCAGGAGTACTGAATTTAGGAGGAATGTCGGTTTTAATCATGCCCATTTTGGGGATAATACCTATTTCACTAATACTCGCTTCTTTAATAATGCCGATTTCCATAATGCCTGTTTCGGAGAGAATACCGACTTCTCCGATTCGGATTTCAGGGGTATCTCGAATTTCAAAGATGCTTCCTTCAACGGACAGGTCAAGCTTTGTGTGAAATTCAATAAAGCATATTTTCTCAACGATACATTTCTTGGCTTGGCAACTATTTATGGCCTTACGATAGAAGACGAGATCAGGTTCAAGGATGTAAATTTTAGAGAGGTACTATTCCATGGTGCAGAAATGGAACGGATGCACTTTGAGCACTGTACATGGAACGAGTCAAAAAGTGAAGGTCGCATCATCATTATTGACGAGACGGAGTTGACCAATAATGATGATGTTAAAAAAATAAAAGAGGTTGAGGAAATCTACAGAATACTCAAGCAGAAATATAAAGAGATGGGCAACGAGGGTGAGGCGTCTTTGTTCCATATCAGTGAAAAGACTATGCTTACGAGGCGGACTCATTTCAAGAAAAAACCATTTTATTGGGCATTGTTAAGGTTGTATAAGCTTTCCAGCGGATACGGTGAAAATCTAAGCCGGGCTTTCATTCTTTTATTGATGTTGTTGATGGCTTTCATTTTTGGTCTATGGTTTGCCGGTCTTAAAGGTGCTGCTAACGAGTCTGTAACCTTTTTTCAGGTGGCATTAACGACTGTTGAATTTTTGACCTTTCATAGTGAGACACATTATGGTCTAAAAACAGCAAACGGACTTGCAGGATCGATTCGTGTCATTTCAACAATTTTCATTTACATCCAGACACTCCTTTTCATTTTCGCCTTGAGAAATCGGTTACGAAGATAAAAATTGGAATTGTTCATTATTCCCCTTGCTTCTTTTTCAAAGAGAACAAAATTTTGTTGAGATTTTCATTATCAAGATCACTCAAAAAATCATTTACTTTGAATCATTTTTTCCACATCCAAGTATTACAGATTTAAGGGACTACTCCCCATACACATCACTTTACCATTTGCTAAATCGGGATTCTTCTCAAGCATTTCTTCTGCCAACCTAAAATCATTTTTGTCTGAGTATATATAGTAGAGAGAATCTGCAATTTGCAATGAATTAGTGAACTTAACGTTTTCTGAATTTACTTCAATTGCTTTTCCTTCTTTGATAGACGAAATAAGCACCGCGGCATATGACGTATCGATGTTTTCAGTAGGAAGATTTTGCGCTCTCCGATTATTAATAAAATCTAGCTTTTCATCTAAATCTGAGTATAGCTGAGGACAAACAAATGATAGGCAAAGCTTTTTAGACAATGGAACTTGGATTTCAACACCGGGTACTGATATCCCTTTGTCACCCCTTAACTTTCGAGGCCAGTGATTATACATAGCCACTGGATTATCACTAATCATGAAATGGCTACCGTTAGGTGCTTTTAGCAATGCAATTGGCTTATTATAAAAAAGCTTTGAGAATTCAAAAACATGCTCATGTGTAAATTCAATATGCTGTTTATCAATATCCTCTTGCCCTAGAATTTGAAAATTTTGCACTTCATTTTGATCAAGATCCATGCTCTGAAGCCACTCAGTCATTCCTGTATTCAGCTGTTCAATAAAAGCTCTTTGCTTTTTAACCCTTACAAGCAAGTGGGCTACAAACACACACAACACAAGATGCTCTTCTCTTGTGATACCCTTAAGGGATTCATTTCTACATATTTTCTTAACTACAGAACTACATATTCCTTCTAATTTGGACAATTTGTATTCTAACGTATACTCTTCTGAATCAATCAGTAAATTGTAAAACCCGTTTTCACTTGCAATATCTCTTACATTTGTATTAAAACTCCGCGCTTTAGATTTATCAAACGAGAAGATCTTGTACTTCTTTCCATAAGAAAAATTCCTCAACAGCAGTTGAGGAACATAATGCTGCTTTTTAGGAGTGTCTGGTCTGACCTTGTCCATAGTTGATTCTTGTATTTAACATTGGAAATCATCGGTGCCAGCACGGTGTCGGGAGTGCCCCCGTATTTGAGGCAACCATCTTATGGAAAAAATCCTTCTTTCTTATCCTGAAATTCTTCTGGAGTCCGCTTGCCTAATGAGATGTTTAGACAATTTTGGAAAGCGACTGCGCTAGGCTTTTCAGGGTACTTTCGATATTTGTTTTATTGCATCGAAGTAAAACAACGGATTCATCCTCATGGAATCCTAATCTTGCCAGTGCTTTAAAAAGGTCTTCTAACCCATCAAGAGCGCTACTTGCTACAGAAATGACAAATGCCCTTTTTGTTATTATAAAAACATCCTCGCCCTCTTTAGTGCCCCATTCCGACTTTCCTTTGAACTCTATTTTGAGATTTATGGTCTTGGAATTATACTGAAAATCAAGCCGAAGATATGGCTCAGAATAAGAATCTATCACGGATTCGTAGCCAAAAAGTCGGAGTGGCTCAAGCGAATTATGAGTTCTCTTGATTTTATCATAAAGGCAATATGAAAAGAGTTCCGCATGCGAGCCATTCATTTGACTCGTTTTCAATAGGTAAATTTCATCTTCAGACTCCCATCGTATAGACTGCTGTTGACAGTAGCCGATCGCCTCTGGTGTTTGCACCAAGACCTCTCGCCACGGCTCGAGACTAGATGCCCTATTTATAATATCGTTTAGTTGATCCTGAAGCGAGTAATCGAGTGTAAGACAGTCCCATAATTCTTGAAGCAGTTTACGCGCTTTAGGAACCTTGGGACCGGTACCTTGAAGCAGGCGCTTCCAGCTTGCCTGATCTGTCGAAGCGTTAACCAGAAAAGAGATATTTCTGCGGCTGGGAAGCATATAGTCTCCAATGCTCAGAAGAGCTCGCTGCCATAAATACGCACCAAGATTTTTCAATCCATCCTGCGAGAACATGCAGTTCGCCTTTTCCCAGTAACTTTTGAATTGCACCTGTAGCAAGAGGTGTAGTTCGTTATCCCAGTCCTTAACCATCAGCTCAGCACTCTTTTCAATCGCACCGCAAAAATCGAAAAGGAACTCGATTTGCCCCCGAAAATAACCATGAACTTCAGCAGTATCAATCAATGGTTTCCAATCGTAGTGCCTCAGCATCAACTCAGCCTTGAGCTTTTCCTCTGCAATCTGTTGCGGGCTAAAGCCAGCCGCAGGTTTTTCTGAAGTAGCAAAGTGAGTTAGAATATCACTTGAGTGTTCAGTAATTTTAAGCAACCCTCCGATGCTTCGTTGTAAGTCACTAGGCCTGAAGTAGTCCGTATTTACTGAGAGGTTGTGAACGACTCTCATCCATTCACGGAATGCTTGCTGGTTAATGTTTATGTGGTGCTCCCTTATATAAAATACGTAACCGGCAAACTGAACAAGGTCTACATAGGAAAGACGAGCCCCACTTGTTACCAACTTCTTAAAAATACCCACTTCATTGAAATACTGCTGATCCGGCAGTTTTGTCGCGAGAGCTCCGTCCAAACCACTCCAAGCATCTAAGAGATAAATTAGTGTTGTTGTGAACTCTCGATCCAGCCATCCCCTGGAATAAAAATCGGAATAAGATGGAACTTTAAATCCATCTCTTAAAGTCTCAATGTCAACCAAATATGTGCTACTTTCCGGGTTACGGGTTATCAGTGCGATAGCCCGAAAAACATTCATGATGGCATTGTCATACAGATTGCTTGATCTATCACGATGAGTCCAAAACAAATCAGCCCACTCGATATCCATTCGACGAGCGACATACTCTGCAATAGTGAAGTTCTCATTCCTGATGGGCAAAAACTCACCATAAAACTGTTTTGAAAGCTCTTGTTCGTAGCGCGCTTTAAATGTCTCAAATGCTGTCAACGGTTTCCCGCGTGCATTCATTTTGATATACAGATCGTCAGAAAGGCCAAAGTTATCGAGGTCAAGTAGCTCAAAAGTGATAGCTGGCTGGCTTTCATTTACGAGCCTTTCAAAAAGGCCATTTGTCGAAGCAAAACGAAGATGGATGACATCTAATACTGCGAGAGTTGATTGAACAGTAGGATCCAATCTCCAACTCCTGAAATACCAGAGTTGATCCGTAATTAGTTTGCTGATTTGTTGGACTTGCTCTGGTCTGCGATCTGGCTCATAGGCTACAAGTTCGTCAAAAAACTCCTTACTACTCGGCCTCACGCTGTAAGAAAAACGGGCGCACCCGTTTGCCTGAAACAACAGACGAAATTCATCCCATAGGTCGTCTTTCCAAGCTAGATACCAGTGAAGTAGAAAGAGTGTTGTAAGTCGCTGCTGTCCATCCAGCGGCAAAAAGCGAGTCTGGTCATCCCCTTCTACGCTCCCGTAAATGAAGTCAAGATTAAGGGGCAGTGAGGGATCTGCGACTGGCTTTTTGAGTGCATCCTCAAGTGCGTTAAGAAATTCATTTAGTACCTTTTCTTCTGATGGGCGCCCTTGAGCGTAATCCCGCTGTATCATCGGGATTCGGATGAACCCATGGCGTTGCAGCAACTGCTTAAAGATAATTTGACTACCTAGATCACTCATTCGACAACCTCTATTTTTCCAATGAAAAAGTTTACCAGTGTTTTAATAATGGCCTCTTGATAGGCTCCGCGATCTGATTCGCTCCAGAAGATAACGTTGTTCACTTCCGGGCTATAACACTTCAAAAAAACGTTTCTAGTGCAGAGGGGGACAAAAATACCTGCTTGGTCGAGATCAAGTAATCGCTGGCGTTTGACTGCGAAAACTGCGTTTTTATAGCTCCGATTAGTATGTGCATCCAAAAGAGTCAAGTTGGCTATGCCATGATCGGACACCTCGTCTTTGCTCTCATGAAAGTGTTCCAAGACCTTGTTGTACAGAGGGTCAAACAAATCATTTACCGCATCTGTTTGAGTTAGTTTAAGGAACGCCTCTATATCTTCGCAAATTGCCAATATTGGTTTCTGAGATTGGAGATAGCCCAAGATATTGCGGAACCAAGAAACGCGATCTGAATGCTTTTCCGGCTTATCCAATGTGACTGAGCGGATGTGTTCGATATCCCATCGTTCACTTTTGAAGCTATCAAACTGAAACCGGAGGTTCGATCGCCTGTTTTGAAGTAGCGTCGCTAGATTGAAGAGCAGCAATACCGACTTTATTTTTACTCGATGTAAGCCATATTCAAGCCCTTCCAGTTTGTCAACAACATACTCTCTAATGGTTTGCTCACTCATACTTTCCGAGAGCTGTCCGCCAATAACTCTATTGAAAATTTCCTGCCGAAGACGGCGCTCAAACTCGCTTTTGAGACAGTTAGAAGATAGTTCTCTGATCGCGTTGATTCCCATACCTTCATAAACCAAAAAGCCGACCATGTGGAAAAGCAAACGGTTTTCGAACCATTCTTCCAACGTTAGGAATGCACGCTTAATTTTGCGCCACTCCTTTTCAGAACTGGCGCCAGAAGACTTCATCTTTTTACTAACTGCATAGAACACCCAGTATGCATCGCTTATCACTTCTTGATGTACTTCCTCTGCTCGGACCACAAGCTCGAAAAGAAAGCCAATCCGATTTTGAGACTTACCTGGTTCATTGCTAATGAAATACCAAAAGGAGTTCGACTGAAGACGCTTTTCCAGTTGATCCCATTCGTTGGCAATTTGGAGCTGCACAGCCTGCACATCAGATTCATCGGCACCGCTACGCCGAAGAAACAGTGCACGAATTAACTCATCATTAGTTAAAGGGATTTTACCAACATTCAGTCGAGTAAAGGCGTCAACCGGATTATCATTTGCCGCAAGTTGAAACCAAATAATTTTGGTTTTGTTCAAGAGAGCTATCTTGATTTCATCAAACTCACTCTCATTTGCGTTAAACCATTTTTCGATGACATCAATCGCCTGGTCGAGATAGAAAAAATCGATATTAGTTTCGGCCAAGGCTTTAGACGGCTTATCCAAGAAGTCTGTTAAATTTTTTCTAGTTTCATAGACAAGTTCATAAAGTTGTTGTTGATACTTCTTCGCCATGCGATCGTTGAAGTGACGAAGTATGAGAAGCAACGATGTCAAGCGCTGTTGACCATCAACAACTTCATATCCGCCCTCATTACTAGCTTTCATAACAAGCGGTTGTAAGCAATAAAATTCCTCAGGCTGGGGATCTTTTCGCTTAGTAAACTCCCTTATATCATCAAGAAGTTGAGTTATTTGAAGTGGCGACCATCGATACCCTCGTTGATAAGCAGGGACAAAGAAACGTTGAGGCCCCCCTTCGGCATTGAGGCGTAGGTCGTTTACAGTCTTTAAAGAAATCTCTTGGTCACTCATACAAGGTGTATCCTTCCGTCTAATATTTAGTCAATCTGGGAATGCTTTCGATTGCAGGTGTTGTTGCCACGATTCCCAAAAGCGGCCAGCTCGAGTTCACGTCAGATAGAGCGTTTACAATCGTTTCTTGTTCGGTGCCTGAATAAAAAATATGTATCAAATCTTGCAAGATTATTTTTATTGCACTTTATCACAAATTTAGGACCTATGGTGTGATCATCTGTCATGGCGAAATTAGCTCAACAACCGAATTGAACAGTATAAGAAACTCATCGTCTTGACCATTAGGACAAAAGCCCATGCGTAGCTCATCGAACGTCAAATGAGGAAAATGTCGCTCAGCAACATTCTTTCCACCAAGCCGCCCTGCTTGTGGATGCTTTTTGCAGAGGTTCTTTACATGGTCGAAATCAGTGTAGGTAATCTGTGCCTCAGGCACTAATCGGTTTAGTGCAGCTGGAACAACATAGTTTTCAAGAGCCCTTTTTTTTGTAACAGCACAATTGAACCCGAGGACAAAACCAAGACTGGCTAGCGCGGTTTCGTTAGGAGAAACAGCTGTTTCAGATTCCTTGTCAGAATCAAGAAAGATGAAGAATGGCTTGGTGAGTTTCTTCAGAAGATCGAGTTGTACCCAATGTTGGATGCTACCACAGCCGCCAATTGGAAGAATCGCAACTTCTATATCGGAGAACGTGCTTGGAACTAACCCCTCCTTCTTGTATTGGGAGGATACATATTCAAGAGCTATGGCATCGTCAATACCTTCAACCAGCAACAAAAGCTTTGCCTTGTCGAATAAAGTCAAGAACTGATTGTCAACGCGAATGCCAATATCATCCGCGATTGCGTGAAGATCATTACCGCTGTTGGTATAAGAAGTTCCCCCACCTTGCTTTGTAGTGTGAACGAGCGATTCAGATTTTGTGCGGGCAACAATTATTGGGGAATGGGATGTAAGCAACACTTGATGGTTGGCTTCACAAAGTCCTTCAAGTTTCTCGAACAATTGCTCTTGGGCCGTAGGATGAAGAAAAGTCTCGGGCTCCTCAAACCCAAAAATGATTTGTTGTCCTTCGCCAGCATCTTGTTCTGCAAGATGCTCAAAGTAAGCCATCATAGCAATTCTTCGAAAACCATCGCCACGCAGTGCTAATGGGATATCAACTTGATTACCTGTTGTACGAAATGATGTGGTGACGGCTTTAGACCAATCGAACTCAATCTGTGGTTCGATTGAATCGTGTTCGGAAACTACCTGGTTAATTTTCGCTGTGATACTTGAAAGAACCCCTTGAAGAGCTTCTCTAACACTGTCTTCAATGCCGTTCATTCCAACAGCAGTTAGTGCATTGTTTGTGATGCCACGAAAATACTTTTGAATTGCCGTATCAGATTCATTTAGTGATGTATCAGCACGAAAATACTGGAAGGGTGGTAGAAATGCTCTCACCGCATCAAAGATTAGCTTACCCCGACTTGTTCCTGACGTTGGGAGTGGAAGCCATTCATAGTTTGTATTTGCGCCAATATCAATCAGGGCGATCCGAAGTTTCTCCCTCTTCTCTACGTTATTGAATTCCAATCCGTTAGCCTTCTTAGTGTTAATCAAGAGCTTCTCACACTTCTTGATGAGATCCTTTTCAGTGGCTAATAGAAAGTCTTCTTCGCCAAATGTCTTTCTGCGAATCGATGTCTTAGCTGTCGGTTTAGATGCGCTAGTGTCCCATTCCCGCCGAAGACGCAGCATTCCAGCTTCATCGAGAAGTCCCTCTGCCTCAAACGAGGTCGCAATTGCCTCATCAATAACTATTGGTGTCGGCGATGTGAGGAAGGCAAGTTCAATCGCAATAACCGGTGATTGTGTAAATGCGTTACTACTTTCACCTGAAGGTGTCCCACCATTCAGGAATAGGTCGAGAGCCTTCAAAATTGTTGATTTGCCAACATCGTTGCGCCCGACTAGAACTGTAAGGCCGCGAATAGAAACATCGGCAGAATCTGCAATACCCTGAAAATTCTCTAAACGAATAGATTTGAGTGTCATTGAAAACAAACTTCAGAAGTTATAGGTGATGCTGCCTAACATTCAAGGAAACCGAAGCTCCACAACTTCATTGTACAGTGTCCAGTTGTCAGAAGGGTTGGGCATCACTGCCACCCAATACTGAAGCATATCGATTCCAGTCAATTGCAGGAACGGTCCCCAACGATTGTAGTCGCTGAAGCAGGCGAAAGAGAAAAGCTACGAGAGAACCATCTGTACAAGTAACAACAAGATTACCTCCGAACGTATCAAACGCTCGGTCCGAGAGAGCGAGTCCACAATCAAGTAATCTCGTTCCATTTAGAGCCGCTAAGTTTGCAGAAAACGATTCTCCACCCAGCCCCTCTACCCAGTCTACTGAAGTAGCAACAATGCCTGCAATTATAGGAAATAGCGGCTTCGGAGGATACTCACCACCAGCATGAGGAATTGGAACACTGGTTCGCTCTAGAATCCTCACTGAGTGGGCCTTGTCAGCAGCATATTCAAGATATTGCTTACTTATAGTTGGCTTAACCTCGAGAACGCAGTAAACGGCTTCAGCAGGAATAAATCTGTGCGCATGTTGGTCTAATAGTGTTGGTGTGTATTGATGGTCAAATATGATCACGTCGATCTGATCGCTCGTTGCACCATTGGAGTCGATCACAATACCTTGGTCTACCTCGTAGCGCCTTGGCAAATATTTTCTTAGAACTTGGATGAAATATTGTTCATTAACATCGCCCATGACTCCGTCATGAGTAATGGATTTTCCCGATAACTCTAGTTGAACTTTTAGAACTGCCTGCTCGGCTCCAAATGCTTCTCGCAGGAAGCGCTTGCCGTCAATATTTGAAGCGGTCTTTGCTTTATTCATTTCACCAAACAATCTCTTCCCAGGTTCTCTTCCCCAATGACTCTCGAGCCTTGGCTGCGATTGCAGCCTTCTCAGCTTGCGAGCAATCATCGGAAACAATGTTGTTCGTGTTGGCAGGATCTGTGTAGCGTGCCGACTCAATAAAATCTCGAAAATACTCTAAAGCCCGCCAGACATTGGCGGCTGTGTTTGCCTCCTTTGCATACTGAAGTGAATCAATTACGGCTAATTCAAGGTAAAAAGAAGGAATTGAAAGTTTGTGCCGCAAGCGCCAAAGCTTCAGAATTTTGATCTCATTAATCCGCTTACTGTTTTTGACAAACGATATGTGCGAGTCAACGTTTGTCTGTGTCCATGAATCCTTTTTGTTCCGGTATAAACTATGGTCACTCCCAAATTGAGATTGCCGACGCCCCGGAACTAGATCGATCGAATAACCATTGACTTTAACACCAATTGAGACATCCTGCTTACGCGCTGAGTACCCAGCCTTAGTAACTGCTTCGTAAAGGGTAGAATACATAGCTGAAAGTGTTCCAGGCGTTGTGGATTTAACCGACAGAAAAATATCAGCATCGGTTGAGATAGAGACCCCTGTCCCCTTGGCCAATGAACCGGAGAATACTGCGCTGTTAAGGTAATTATTACTCCATTTCTCCAATACCGGATAGATAAGATTGCCAGCGGTCTGGGCTGCAGTAACATTAACAGCGTACTTATGGATCAAGCTTTGAAGATACTCATCTGCGGTCATGATAACTCACAATTAAATTTGAGGTCTAACATTATTTAGACTGATCTGCATGATTCGTAAAAAGACGACAACTATTCTCCCTATAAAGTAATTTATTGCTTTCATTTTTTAGCGTTTATGCACAAAAATCATCAACCAAAAACGATCACCCGAAATCGGGATGCGGCTTTCTTGTTAATCACTTCCCTTTCAATTTTAGTTATGATAATGTATTTTATCATAACTAAATAGCTATAACCCCAAATACCGATAATGGGTAGCTCGTGAAATCTTTTGCGTACTGCAAGTCTCCCCGATACTGATGCTCTTGTTCTTTCTCATCTTCTTCGTGATAAGCAC
>TBL_comb47_HYPODRAFT_10006280_pt1 | contig 12887 bp, 9 predicted proteins | sample TroBogypolimnion_40_FD_10682 | JGI IMG/M metagenome (IMG submission 10682)
TCTTTGAAACTGTGGGTGATTTTTGTGCAACGTGGCTCTGTAACATCAGCTTCCAGAGGAACATATAAGTGACTCAATAATAAGGGTAGCTTTTGCTCCAGCCAGTCTCTCATCGTAGTCACTCCTTCTTCTTTAAAAAAGACCCGCTCTTGATCCGCATTATTTTTAATAATGAGTGCATACAAATCAGCCGCTGCTTTAAAGACATGACGTTCTAGATCTTCGATGGAGGCTTTATCCCATTGTTCTGTTTGCAATACATAGGATGCTAGTTTTATTTTACTGTGCGCTTCATGCTTATCTATCTTCCAGCCCTTAGGAACTAGAACCCAGAAGGTATCTAGTACACAAGCAACCCAACCAATGGCCAACACCCATGGTAGATATCTTGCAGGAATAACCGGATTATTATGGCTTTTTATTCGAATAACTGCCCTGAACTTATCCCATCTCATTCTGAGTATATCGAGTGTGAAAAACTCGAGCCAAAGCGGAACCGGCCAATAAAGTTTTTTTAACTCTTTTCGATTATATTGGCCATTGCTGTTTATAACAACGTCATGTGAAACACGGATGAACCTATATAAATGGATATCTGAATCAAGTTGCGGCAACACCCAAGACTTTTTTGCCCAAAATGTAATATCAAAAAGAATTTCCAGCCAACCAGCGACAAGATCTGGCAGAGACTCACTATCTTTATCTACCGTATTATGTTGCTTAATTAAATCATTTTTTATTACGGGCTTAGTCACTTGATTGTCTGACCCTTTCTTTCCAATTGGGTCATTCAAAAAGATAAGATCCAACTTTTCATCGCCAAGAAATGAAATCATAGAGTTAACATAAAAATTCGATTTCAGCTTTTCATTGGATCGATTTGGAATGACACGAAATGAAAAATCCAATGCGCGTAGACAGTTCACTTTTAGACTAAATTCTGGATACTTAAAGTTAAGTATAGTTGCGCCTTTTGGGTCTTGGTCAATGACTCGGTCTTGTAGCACTCGACCTAGATTGCTAGACAACTTGCTCTCAGCGATAATATTACGCAACATGGTCCTAGCAATTTTCTCGGCTATTAGCGGGCTGCTTTCAGATTCGTTTTTTCTATTTTTTTCAGGATGAGCATTGACTGCCCAATAAGCCAGTTGCCAAAGATCAAGTACTGCTCTAGCGGGTAATTGCAGCCCAAGTTGGGCAGCTGCCGTTAAGTATTTCTTATTCAGAGTAGCAATGCCTTTGACCTTCTCTGATGGATTTTCGATATCTTTATGTTCTTCAATAAACTCAATAATCTGAATGCTAGGCTCGGCTTCTGTATCCATCACGCCAATCAATAGCGTATCCCTAGTCCAATGATCAGATGGATCTTCTACATGTTGCCGTGCATCGAATAATTCGACAAAATTGATATCATGTCCATTACCCAAGTTTGGAATTTTAATCTGCTTGAGTAAATCATAAACAGTTTGCTCTTGGCTGTGCTGGTTTCTTTTTCCTGATAATGTAGTCGTAAATTTCAAGGTATCCATAGGTTTAAGCACATCGACTTGAATACGATGACTGGGCGGCAAAAGCTTATGTGAAGCGGCAGCAGCTTGTCGCCTTGCCATCATTAACGCTTCATCCTCGCCCCTAGATCCTACTTTGCCATCTCCTCCTGCACCATCACCTATAGTAATCAGTTCTTTCCAATAAGCCCGCTCCAAGAAAGTCTCGATATCCTCTCGATCTCCGGCTAGCACTAACCAAAGATAAGGACTAGCCACCAACTGAGCCAATTTGACTATATTGTAAAGATGAGTGGTGCTACGATCTATATTATCTATAGGTAAGACAATGGGATGAAATACCTCGCAACTACCATTCCTCCGAGCTAGCTCTTTGGATAACGCTTCCATTGCGTCCTTAAATAGCCTCTTATAGTTTGCTGAAATATCAGCGACATTAATCTGACGACTGGATATTTCGCGAGTATTGGGCTCTATAATCTCCTCCCACATGAAGGTCGCATCCTTGATCAATTTATTGAGCTGATGACGGGCACTGTCGGCACTGTCTTCGAGTATCGAGCTGTGTTCAAAGCTCTTATTTTCAGCATCAGAGGCATAAAGTGCATTGCGCACACGCGTCAACAAGGTTGTAAGTAAATTAGTATGTAAAGGCATTGATTCTATATCGAGCACCTCTAGCCAAACTAGGCCTTTGCGCTGAAGTTCGTCGGCACTTCTTTTTGCATCATTACGTAACTTTCTCTCATGATCCATTTCCTTTTTGATGGGATCTTTAAAGAACGGTCGACGAGGCTTACCCACAGCATCCTTTGCACTTAGCAGTACGGTAGTTTTGCCGGTACCCCGCTCACCGTACACTAGAAAACAACTAGCAGGATAGTCCTGACTTTTGCCATTGTTAGAATTTTCTCTAATTTGATCAACTTTGCTAACGGCTCCCTCAAGGCGTACCAATAAGTCGCGTACCGCATGTTGCAATGGTGGCAAAAGCTCGTTCCATTCCATAGGATGCGCGTCAGGGCGAGGGTGAAACTGAAAATTTTCAGACATAATAATCTCCTAATGATGGGTAAAATCGTGGGGTTATTCAAGGTAACTATGATTTAAGGATTATGAATACACAAAAGTCTAAGTTCAGTTGGCTTAGTTGATCGCTAAGCCAACCTTGTTGATGTTCTGTATGAATGATCGCTCAAGGTCTATTGAACTTTATTAGCTAGTGGGCTCTACCTGATAGATATAAGCCTTACGCTGAGTGAAACTTTGGCCATTTTTACGAATTACCGTCACATCGACTGTTTCAGATTGATGATGTACCGGTGGAACTACAATGAGCCTCGTCAAGCTCCAGCTTTTAATCGCGGCTGGTTCGGCTCCGAAATGCACCTCTACGTCATCAAAGTTTTGCCCTGTTATTTCCACATCTTCGCTACCTGTTTTCTGTTTAACTAAAGTTATTGATAACACACCTGATTCAGCCACCTCGTCTTTTCTGACTTCAGACAACAGGCCTTCGGCTATTTTTTTAAGTTTCTCTGCGGCTTCATTGCCAAACATACCCACTAAGCCAGACAATCCAATTAGCACAAAAATACTAGAACCTTGAATGGTAGTAAAACCTGCAGATACCGCCAAAAAGAAAATCACCGCTATAGCCGCACCCACAATAGGCAATAAGCAATACTTCAACAACCAACTTGCACGCAACTTACGATAACCTACATTCCAAAGCAATGAACGAAAGCCATGCAAACAGCCACCTAATCCCCCCGCGCAAATGACCATTATCAGCAAGGAAAAGGGGCTAACCCAATAGGCATATGTATAGCTCTCGGAACTTGTAGTGATTTCACCAGCATCTACCGCCACATCAACCTTACCCACTCCATGAGTGGGTGTTGTAACGACAAGAGATTCGTTATTCTGAACATATAAATTAGTACCCAGCACTCCGCCAAATCTGACTTCTGTGATTTTATTGTCAAAGCCAGAACCTTTAATAGTCACGGTCTGGCCACCCGTAAGAGGGCCGGTATTAGGTGAAAGAAAACTAATAGTAGCTTTGGAGGGTTTGTCTTTGTAATAATAAAATCCAGCAACTAAAGCCCGTCTCTTATTTTGCTCTGGATTGCTAACAACAATATCAACAACACCTTCTTTTTCTGGCGTTTGATTAGGCCCTTTAACTCTTAAATGCGTTGAGTCGGCGATTATGATGTCTTTTTGGGGAACGTCAGCCGTACCAAAATTGACTTTAGTAGTATCCGTGAAGCCTGTACCCCGTATACTGACCCAAACCTCCTCTTTAATTTTTCCATGACTGGGTGAAATTGAGCTTATCGATAGTTCGCTACTTACAGGTAAAGTCCAAGTGCTATCCTCATATGTAGGCCATAACACAGCTAATACGGCCATTGATATGAACGTCATAAAAATAAGATACCCAGTAACCCATAAAATGCTTGTTTTGTTTGCATAGCTACTACCTGGACCTTCAAATTCACAGGCAACTTGAGTTTTATTCATAATATTTTTCACGCTTTTTATATCGCTAAAGAGAAGACTTTTAAACAAAGAGATCATAAAAACCAGCCATTTATTTAAACTAAGGTTTCGATAATCTGCTACCAATATAGAGTCCGTTAAGGTATTAATGCCGTATGGTTTGAATAAAAAAAACAACGAAAAGCAATATACGCTATGCGAACGCTAGATAACATCCGTAGGAATACTTATACTCGATGTTCAAGTTTTTATAACTTGTTGATTTATAATAAAACGGGCGGAAATTAAGTTTTATTATAAATCAAGGTGTTATGGTTTTTTGCTATTTGATAACTCGCAAAATAACCTCACAAACCTAAATTTCATAGATTTTAACTTGCTGTTTTTAAAGTCTTATTTAAAAACTTGAACATCGAGTTATAGAGACTGTTTTTTTTGATGGTATTAAACTGGCGTTTTTTGAAAAACTATAGTGGAAATCATGCAAAATTGATGGCTTAAGTCACTAACGACAGCTATGCTTTAACTTGAGTTAGCAAGCAAGTAGCCTCGATGAAACTCAGTGGTGCGAGGTTATTCGGAACTATCAGTTACGATGCTACTTAAAAAGTAACACCTAAGGCGGATTAGCCATCAGATAATCCTTTTTCAGTCGGGGAGGAATATTTGGCAAAAATCATCCGCATCGCAAAATATTTGTGTTACGTTCATGTTTGATCACCTCTAAATCTGATAAATATTTTTATAACAACTTATATTCTTTCATGTTTTAAAGAAGTGGTCTCATTATTCTTATCCCGAACTCAGGTTACTTTAAATCCCCGGGTAAAACGTGGTATGTAAAAAATAAAATACTTTAAAATTAAAAGCTTAATTGTTGATGATGTTCAATTTACCCTGCTTTTTAAAGTAGATACGAATTGGAGTCGATGTTGTGAAAACATTCCTTCTTGAACAGGGCTCAGAATCAGGTAGGATGGGCAAAGACAACGCCGTGCCCATCAATATTAATCGCTGTGATGGGCACGCTATGCTTTGCCCATCCTACCCACTCATTGGTTCAATTAAATGAAGGCAAGGGGTTGATCATAGACAAGCAAAGGAGGCATTATTGCATCACTTACAAGCATTAAAAGAAATACCGATCGATATTATGATTCCAGCGAGTATTACTTTATCGACTCAGGGTATGCAGGACTTAATGAATATAGTAACTAACCCGCCAGAGCCGAACCCGGCGTTATTGGATTTAATGGTAAATTAAAATTGAATTAAAGAGGTTTAGGTTATGCAAACATCATTGCAAAATAACAACTTATCGTTGCAACAGATATATCAAATGGTTGCCAGTTTTTCTGTCGATCAACACAGCGTTGCCGACCCTATTAAAAAGCAAGCCTTAGCAGTAAAGTGGAATCAATTCGCGCAAAACATGCCGACTGTTGAACCTGACATTTCCGAGCAAGAAATTATCGATGAAATAAAAGCAGTTAGAGCAGAACGCTTTGAAAAATAAAATAAAAGTTATCTAGTTTCCATGCGCTGCGTTGGAACTAGGAAAATTATAAAAACTTAGCCATTGAGGATATAAAAAATGATGACCTTAACCATTCCTGATGAAATAGAAGAACAATTAAAGAAAGCCGCTAAAATCAAGCAAGTAACTCCCACTGAGTTTGTTTTAGCGTTGCTACAAAATGCTATTAACAAGCCGTTAGTCGACAAAAACGAAGCAGACGACGAAGCATTATTGATCCATGAGCAACTGATGGAGCAATATACAGATGCTTTTCAGAAACTGGCGCAGTAATGACGTAGCTATTTTTTATTTCTCAACCATTGGCATTAAAAATACACCAACAACAAATTGAACGTTTTGGTGGTTTAGCGGGTATTAGAGATAATAATTTGCTTGAATCTGCTTTAGGCGCACCCCAACAAACATGGAATTATACCCAAGATATTTATGAGAGTGCCGGTCAATATTGTTATTCGATTGCTCATAATCATCCCTTTTTAGACGGTAATAAACGCACGGCAGCGGCATGTATGCTGGTTTTTTTAGTAAAAAACCACATTAAACCAACGATGAATAATGCACGGCTTTATGATTGGGTTATTGCGGTAGCAACCAACCACATGCAGCGAACAGAATTAGCGAAATTATTAAAGCTACATTGTGAAAATACAGCAGCATAGTCGTAATGAAGCGCTGGCTTCTTTTTTACGTCGTATCGGTATTTGTGAAGAGCGTGACAGTGGTATCGACAAAGTCGTTTTCCAGACTGAATTTTTCCAGCTACACGCACCCGCTTTTGAAGTCACTCTTGAACATACGCGGGCAATATTATTTGGTCATAAAGACTTTAAGGATATGGGTAAGGAAGACCGTACCCGCGCCTGTTATCTGCACTGCTGCCTCAAATATGTTAATCGCCAACCCATGAATAATGCTTCGATTAAGGAGCGGTTTGGTATTGAGGAGCAGAATAAAGCTAACGCATCCAGAATTATTAAGCAGACTATTGATGCGGACATGATTAAGCCTTTCGATTCAGAGGCAGGCGTCAGGGCAATGCGTTATATTCCGTGGTGGGCTTAACTTTGTTGAAGGTTTGTTGATAGAATCGCTCATAAATCACTAAAAACACACTAACATCATGATAACTAAGCGACTATTTTGTTGATGGTTGGTTGATGCATAGCCTAATAACATTAAAAAAAGAATTAACCCACTAAAGGAAAGACTATGTTAAAAAGTTACGGCTACCCATTTAACACGGGACAAAACGCTTGCGTAGTTACGGCTACCAACTTAAGCCGAGACAGATAACTTTCTGGGAACGCCGAGCTGGGGCTCAGCGCTCCCGGAATCAATAGGCCAGCTTTATTTATCTGTCCCGCTTTAAATGGGTAGCCAAATTAACAAAGAGCGATTGAAATTAGAGTTAGAAAATAGCAATCAAGAATAAGCAGGTTTTTTGACGACAGAGACGTAAAATCTAGCCGATCAAATTCTCTGAATTGATGCCTACTCGCACCAACAGACCCCAATAAGGAAAAACAGTGAAATTTATTCATGCAGCGGACATACATTTAGATAGTCCATTAACGGGATTAAGCGCTTATGCTGATGCTCCGGTGGAGTTGCTACGCACGGCGACACGCGAGGCTTTTAGTAACCTAGTTACTGAAGCCATTGAGCAAGCCGTTGATTTCATGGTCATTGCCGGAGATTTATATGATGGCACTTGGAAAGACCATAATACGGGCATTTATTTCTGTAAAGAAATGGGCCGTCTAAAAAAAGTGGCTATTCCGGTTTATTTACTGTTCGGCAACCATGATGCTGAGAGTGAAATGACTAAGAAATTACAATTGCCTGATAATGTCTTTAGCTTCGATGCTAAAAAACCCAGTACTTTTTATATAAAGCACTTAAACGTTGCCCTGCATGGGCGCAGTTTTAAAGAAAAAGAAACCACAGAAAATATCGCCATGGGCTATCCAGATCCGCTGCCCGGTTTATTCAATATTGGTGTGCTGCATACTGCGCTTGAAGGCAATTCTATGCATGCAAACTATGCGCCGTGCAGTCTCGAAGAACTTCATGCCAAGGGCTATCATTATTGGGCTTTAGGTCATGTTCATGATTACCAATTATGGCAAGGTGCTTCTACCATCGTTTTTCCTGGCAATCTTCAAGGTCGTCACATACGAGAAACAGGGGCGCGTGGTGCTGTGCTGGTTACGGCGGATGACTCAGGCATTCAAGCCATCGAGCGATTGTTTGTTGATGTACTGCGCTGGAATAGTCTTGAGGTTGATGTAACCGAGTGTCGATCATTACCTGAAGTTGTGGCAGTCATAGGCAGCGCATTAGAAGCGATAGTAGAAAACAGTCCCTCGACTATCCCTACCGCTGTTCGAGTGACGGTTACTGGCAAAACATCGGTACACGGTGATCTTTTTGGCTTGGAATCACAACTGCGAGCGGAGGTCTTAGCCTTGGCCGTTGCTATGGGCGATGAACGGCTGTGGATTGAAAAAGTTAAGGTAAGCACTTCTGCGGCGGATGATGGTGCGGCTCTACAAGCACGATCTGATGCGCTTTCAGAGTTACAAGATTTATTGGTCGCCGCTGAAAGCGATTCGGCTTTTCTCAGTGCCTTACAAACGGATCTATTGGGACTGGTTAATAGAGCGCCCTTGGAATTACAAGTGGCTGTGCCTTATTTCGGTGCTATTCGCTCAGGTGACTTAGTAGAATTAATTAGCGAAGTTCGTTCTGGACTCGTTTCTCATTTAGCAAAAATAGAGTGAACTGACTATGCGCTTTCATCGTTTAGATCTTATCAAATATGGCAAATTCTCTGACCGTACTGTTGAGTTTCCTGCTGCAAAACAAGACTTTCATTTGATTGTAGGACCCAATGAAGCTGGCAAGTCCACGCTGCGCTCTGCTATTGTAGATTTACTGTTTGGCATACCTGCAAGGTCACCACTCAGTTTTCTACATCCACTGAGTGAGTTACGTTTAGGGGCTCATATTAGCAATGCCTCGGCTGAACTTGAGTTTCATAGAGCCAAAGCGCTAAAGCAAACACTGCGATCACCACTAGATGCCGTATTACCTGATATGGCGCTAACACCGTTTTTGGGGGGGGGCGATAAACATTTCTTTGATCAAATGTTTGGTCTTGATCACACGCGCTTGGTTTCGGGGGGTAATAGTATTCTGAATGCTGAAAATGACGTAGGCCAGATACTGTTTCAATCTGCGGCTGGCGTAGCGAGTTTGGGTAAAATTCGTGATGCCTTGGTTGCTGAAGCGAATAAACTTTGGGCGCCGCGAAAATCTAATGATAGGGCTTATTATCTTGCAGCTAATCAGCTCGAAAAAGCCACTGCCGATTTAAAGGCCGCCACGGTACGAACTAAGATATGGGCGGATGCTGATAGTAAGGTTGAATCCTTACAACTCGCTCTGAGCGCTGAACGTGACCTGCAACAACAACTGCAAACCCAGCGCAGCAGCCTTGAGCGCATACGTAGGTTAGCACCGTTTCTTATCAACCTTAGGGATAGCGAAACTAAACGCTCTGAACTCGGTGAGGTGATAGAACTGGCTACGGATGCCAGTACTACGTTGGTAACGGCTGAGCGAGAGCTGGCTATTGCCGAACAACGCTTGTTGTTACGACAAGCTGATGTCGAAAAAACTACGGCTAATTTGGCGACTATTCAGGTGGACAAAGCGCTGCTAGGCTTGGCCGTTGATATCCGAGCGCTTGATAAGTTACGTCTTCAGTACAGCCCTTATTGCAAAGATATTGAACATCGAAAAAAAGAAATCGCGATTTTATGGGCAGATATCTGCGATTTTTGTGCTCAATTAGGCTGGACTTGTGACTCTGAAGCCGCTATTGCCCAACAGTTGCCGTCACAGCTTGTTCAACGCGAACTGATACAGTTAATCCGTGATCATGGCGGCATCATCGAAGTGTTGCGAGCCGCTGAACAGGCCAGCAGAACCAAACAATCTGAAATGGATGTCTTGGCACAGCAACTGGCCGAATTACAGTCTGGTGAGGTAAAGCCCGAACTTCGTGCGGCGTTAACAACGGCTAAATCGCTGGGTGACAGCCTAGCCGTTATGCAAAATAAGCAGGCTGCACTCAGTAGCGCCAAGATAACGATGGAAGCTTTATTGCAAGATTTAGGGCAATGGCAAAAATCCTTGCCTGAGTTAATAGATCTTAAAATACCTAGCCAAGAAACTATTTCGCGTTTATTACAAGATAGGCAAGCACTGGTCGCTGACAAAAAAGCCGAAGCTGCGCAACTGAAAAGCCAAAAAACAACCGTAGCCCAGCTTGAGCTGAAACTGTCCCAGTTTAAAGAACTTCATCATCCCACCACTTATGAGGACGTGACGCAAGCGCGACAGGAGCGAGACGCCTCTTGGCTGGCTATTAAAACGGGTGAAAAGCCTCAGCAACAAGAAGGCGCAGTTTTTGAAGCGGCGATTCTTAATGCTGATAAAGTAGTCGATAGCTTACTTGATAATGTAGAAGAGGTGACGACGTTACAAAGCTTACGTCATCTACTTGAGAAGGAGTTGTTAACGCTAGCAACCCTTGAAAATCAGTGTTCAAGTTTGGATGCCGCTATCCAACACTTTGATGAGCTATGGATCAAAGAGGCTGCAACGCTAAATTTGCAAGAGATGCCTTTAGAAAATATTAGTAGCTGGATGAGTAAGCGCGAAAAAGCTCTGGCTGCGGCCTTGGTTTATCAAGATACAGAACATAGTGTTGATGCGTTTTGCCTGTCAATTTCAGAGTCTAAGTTAAGTATTGCCAATGCCTTGCAAGCCTCTAAACTGACCGTAAACAGCGATGACCCTCTAGCGGTCTTGTGTGTGCAAGCGGAAGATTTTATTCAAGCGCTAGATACCGCTAAGGTGCGTCACGAAACCTTAAGTGCTCAATGGCTTGCGGCACAAGCCTTAGTCAGTCGTTTAGAGTATGCGTTGGCTGATGCAAAAACAGCAGAAAATAGTTGGACGGTAGCCTGGTTAAAGGCGCTTGCAAAGGCTGGCTTACCCGCTAATAGTGATATGGCAAGCGTTGAAGGGGCGCTTGAATTCATTGGTCAAATTGCAGAAAAACTTAAAAAAATAAAGCAGATTCAGCTTGAGCGTATCGATACCATGACTATCGACCTAACCGCGTTTTCTGTTGAAGCGTTGCGCTTAATGCAAGCGATAGCGCCAGAGCTTAGTAGCGATAGCGCTGAGCAAATCTCACAAAAGTTAAGTAGTCGACTCGCCTTAACTCAGGACGCTGCTGTGGAGAGAGCTCGCTTGAGAACTGCGCTACATGACGCAAATACGCAGGTATTAGAGGCAACGGAATCGATACAGGCGGCAACCGCACTCTTAAAACCGCTAATGGATAGGGCAGTGGTCAGCAGTCATACTTTGTTAGCTGATGCGATTGAGCGCTCTGATAGGCAACGCCAACTTAATGTAGACATCAGTCACACCCAAACGAATCTTCTTAATGCGGGAGATGGCTTGACCCGAGCCCAGATTGAAGCGGAAATAGATGCGGCCAATGTGCAGCAACTGCCCGCAGATCTTGCAAAAATCAATGATGAACTCGCCGATGTGGTGTTGCGTCAAAATAGCTACTCTGCGGATCATGCTGACGCTATGCGAGCTTTGCAAGAAATCGGCGGTTCAGATGTGGCCTCAAAAGCTGAGGCTCAACGACAAGAAGCACTGGCGCAAATGTCTGATGTTGCCGAGCGTTATATCAAGGTATTCACCGCCGAGCGTTTACTACGCTGGTCTATTGATCGTTACCGAGAAGAAAAACAAGGGCCGCTGTTAAATCGCGCTAGTACTATTTTTTCGACCTTAACCTCAGGGACTTTTCGTAAACTCTATGTTGATTTTGATAAGCAACCGATGACGTTAGAAGGCTTACGGCCAGATGGGAATTCTGTCGGTATTTCTGGTTTAAGTGATGGCACACGAGATCAACTTTATTTGGCACTGCGACTAGCCGCCTTAGAAATGCATCTTGATCTAGCCACGCCTTTACCTTTTATTGCCGATGATCTATTTATTAACTACGATGATGTTCGATCAAGTGCGGGGTTTGAAGCACTTAAGAGCTTATCTGAACAAACACAGGTTATCTTTCTTAGCCATCACGATCATTTAATTCCAACGGTACAAGCCGTATTTGGCAAAAAAGTGAACATCGTGTATTTGTAAGCGATAGGATACTTTTTTGTTCAAGTGTGTAGGATGGGTAGAGCTAACAGCGAAACCCATCATTGTGCGATGCTGCACAAACGGTGAACTGAGTATCAGTAATATTATGGCTGAAAATGCTATTCGTCCCTTTGTCATTGGCCGTAAAGCTTGGTTATTTTCGGATAGCTCCAAAGGTGCAAAAGCCAGCACGATTCATTACGGCCTAATTGAAACTGCTAAAGCGAATGGCTTAGAACCATATAGCTATCTAACTCAAATACTCAAAGCGCTGCATTATGGCGATACGGTTGAAAAGATTGAAGCTTTGTTGCCGTGGAATTTTAAAAACATGGTTTCTGCCGAATAAGGCAAGTACGTCGAGAATTAAGCGCTTACGTTATATGTGCTTCGAGAGCTGGCAGCAGATGCTTGAATTTATGCTCAAAGGACTTGAAATTCCTATCCCTGAATCAATTTAACAAATGCCTGGGGTCATAATGAAAATTGCTGAATCCAGTGCTTTGATACCACGATGGTTTTTGAGTTGTGGTAGGACTGCCATTACAATCGATACATTGATATCTAACGAGTTGACTTTTAATATATACATCGTCGCCACACGATGGTAAATGTTTTAATCTAATTATTTTATTTAGACTATGGCGTTTTATTATATGTTTGCCGCAACACTTACAATGGCTTCCATTTTCCAAGCATTCTACACGCACAATAATATCGCCATTATCAAGAGTTTCTTGGTCAGTTATCTTAATATTACTCAGGTTAATGGATGAAGAAAAATCGGTCATTTTTTAGGAATTACTTAAAGTGAGATTTGGCGTATTATACTGATTTTTAATAATTTTATCTTCCACGCCAAAATCAGAAGAGCCGAATTTTATTAGGACAATAAGGGCGGTATTGTTGATATAAATTCTATGTCTAATCTGCCTATAGTATTTTAGTGCTACAGTAGTACGCCAACTCACCGTATAATAGCAAGTTATTTTAGTGATGGTTAGGTGTGGTTTATGCAAATTATTCAGGAAGCGCTCACGTTTGATGACGTTTTATTAGTGCCTGCGCATTCTACT
>TBL_comb47_HYPODRAFT_10006282_pt1 | contig 12887 bp, 12 predicted proteins | sample TroBogypolimnion_40_FD_10682 | JGI IMG/M metagenome (IMG submission 10682)
ATTCGAAGATAGTTCAATTTTATTCTAATAATCATCGAATAGGTTTCTAATAACTATTGAATAAGTTTCCAATAATTTGAGAGCCTGTTAGCTGTCCAGTAAATGGGAGAACCAATCAACACTTTAACCATGAACAGACAATGGTTTTTTGAATCAATACAAGGACAGGATGGAATCTGATCCAGCAATTAAGGGAAATAGGAATAGAAAACTGTACTCAACGTCAAAAGAACAATTTAAACGTCAGGACGTCAGAAAGTTAATTCAAAGCATTCAACCTATAATCCTTTGTTTCGGTCCTGAATTGAAATTCCAAGTTTCAATACCGCTTCAATTGTAATAACTATTTGGATCCATCCGATTTTTCAGCAGACCCAAAATAAGCAATAGACAGTTTTTTATTGGTTTATTGCGGGAACAGTAGCTAAAAATAGTAGAACAAACCTTTAATCTGGCCACTGTTTCAATATTAAGAAGTCCTTTTACTTTAATGAATTTGAGTTTAAATTCTTTTATTTGATCCAGTCAATTCCCTTTTTCAGCAATTCCTGAGTTATTGCTTCCGGGCTTCCCGGTTCGGTTTGATACTGATAGACCCATTCCACTTCCGCAGGTAAACTAACGAAGATTGATTCGATATTGCCGTCAGATTCAAGTCCGAATTTAGTGCCACGGTCATGGATCAGGTTAAATTCAACGTAGCGTCCACGTCGTATCTTTTGCCATTTCTTTTGTGCAGTGCTGTAGGCTTTATGCCCGTTATCTTTCATCAGGCGACTGTAAATCTGGGGGTAGGCTTTTGCCAGATCAGAGGTCAGATTCAGCATCTTTTCGAAATCTCCTGATTCTGAAGCCGGAATACGGTCAAAGAATATTCCTCCAATTCCACGTGTTTCCTTGCGATGGGGGAGGTAGAAATAATCGTCCGCCTGGGTTTTCCATTCAGGATACAAGGAAATATCGTATTTGTCGCAAATGGTTTTTAGGATCAGATGAAACCAATCAGCTTCTTCAGTATTGATGTAGCTTGGTGTGAGGTCAATTCCACCCCCAAACCATGCAGAACCATTGTCGAGGCTGAAATATCGAACATTCATGTGGATAGTGGGTACGAATGGATTTCCGGAGTGAATAATCGAAGAAATACCTGTAGCTGAATAGGATGTGGCATTTTCACCTAACAGGTTCGCCATTTTATCGTTAAAATCGCCATGTACGTGTGAGAAGTTAACCCCTGCTTTTTCGATAATTGATCCGTTTTGCAATACGCAGGTCAGACCGGTACCTATCTCTTTAGTCCAATTATCTGTTGTGAATTTTCCTGTTCCGTCGGCTTCTTCCAACGTCTGACAAATGGTCTGTTGTATTTCCTTGTATAGTTCAGCAACTCTTGATACGTTCACGATGTGTTGTTTTGATTATTAGCCAGGCTAAGAAAGCCAATACTTTGTTGTCGTTGTTGTAATTGTTGTAATTGTTTTCGTCGTTGCCAGGGTTGACTTCTTGTTATTTGGTCTCCAATTAACGATAAATGACAATTTAATCACAACCATCACAACCATTACAACTATCATAACCATTACAACCGATGCCCTTTAATTTTCCCAATTAACTCTTCAGCAATAGTACGTCCCTGTTTCACCCGATCGGCCATTCCAATTCCGTCCCGAATGTTTCCTGCAAGAATCAGTCCTATATATTTGTGTTGAAGGGTATCAATCGTTTCATAGCGTTTACCTGTACTTTCGGTGTATTGTGGAATGGCTTTCGGGTACCTGCATATTCGAACCATATCAGGCTTTAAATACCTATCGCCCAGCATTCTTGGAAGTTCTCTGTCCAGAAGTGACTGAATCTCATCATCATTCATTCGGATGATATCTGGCCGCTTGGTTCCTCCCATAAATATTGATAATAACGCTCCACCTTCAGGGGCCCTTCCTGCAAAGAACGATGAAGTAAATAACACACCCAGAATGTTTTTGTTTTCCTTTCCGGGAACCAGACCTCCAAATGCTTTCAGCGACATCCCTTTCCATCGTTTAAAACCGAGCAGGACTTGTGTTACTGCAGCATAATTTAGATCATTGAAAGGCTTTAGTTCTTCCTCATTCAAAAATGGCAATAAACCTCCCAGTGCATAAGCACCGCAGGTTGTAACCAGATGAGTAGTTTCCAGAATAATCAGCTCTTTTTCGGTGGTGGCCTGAATTTGAAATCCTGAAGTGGTTGGTTTCGCAATTGTATTCTGAACATTCAGAAGAATATTTTCGGGACCAATAGCTTCGGTCAATGCCTCAATCATTCGGCCCAAACCACCCTGGGCTGAGAATACTTCACGGGTCGCCTTTTTATCCCGATCCGTTTTTGGTAGTTTAGCTTTTTTCATAGCACCTTTAATGAAACTGCCATATTCCTGTTCCAGATTATACAATTTTGGCATTGCATAACGTGTAACCAATTTTGTCGGGTCACCTGCGTAAATTCCTGAGATAAATGGATCCACTGCATAATCAAGATAGCTTTGCCCCATGCGGCGCTTCACCATTTCAGCCAGTTTTTCATCAGGGTTTGTTCCCTTATCACGCCATGGTTCACCCAGTATTCTGAACTTATCGTACCAGCTAAAAAGTGGTGTTCCAATGGCTGAAAATAATCCAGAAGGCAGTGCATGCCACATCCTGTTTTTCCAGATCAGTCGACGTTTGGCACTGGGGTTGGCTATTTCGAGCTTGCACTTCCCGTTTAGATCCTCAAAGATTTCGGTCATTTCCGGGTGAGATACAACACCTGTATTGGGACCGGTTTCATAAACAAAGCCCTGTTCGCTTACCGTTTGAATTACCCCTCCGGGCTTTCCTGATTTTTCAATGATGTGGAAATCAATTCCAGCCTTTTTTAGGTAAAAGGCCATAGTGAGTCCTGTTAATCCTGCGCCAATGATTATTATGTCGGTCTTAACGGTTTCGGCCATGATTATACTGGTTTTGAAAAGTTGGTTTGTCCATCCTGAGTCAGTGGATCAAAAGAAGCCGCAACATTACGGATAAACAGTTGCCCATCTGAAGTGATTTGTATTTTATCGTCGGAAAGGGTAATTATTCCGTCACTTTCAAATTGCTGAAGAATATCGTTGTTGTATGTAGTTTGCTTTTTCACCTCTTCGGCATTCATCGAAAGGATTTCACCCAAATGACTCCAAACGATTTGTTCATTGCACATCAGTTCAGTAATTACTTCCCTAACAACCACTTGTTGCGGAGTTAGTGAATAACCCTTTATCGTTGTAAGTTCACCCTTATTTATCTTAGTGATGTATTCGTCAATTGATTTGGTGTTCTGGGCATATATACCTTCGAGCTGGCTGATTCCGGTAACTCCGAAAGCATATACCTGGCCGGTAGTGCGCCTGGTGCAGTAACCCTGAAAGTTGCGGTGCAACTGTTTGTTATTTCGAGCTATGGTAAGTTCATCACCTGAATTGGCATAATGGTCCATCCCGATAGCATCATAGCCATTTTGAGTCAGTAATGAATAGGCTGCTTCATACATTTTAATCTTTTCATCGGCTGCAGGAAGGCCTTCCTTTTCCAGTTTCTTCTGAATCTTACTTACCCATGGAACATGAGCGTAGGAGAAGGTAACCAGTCTGTCGGGTTTTAATTCAATAGCTTTCCTTATGGTATCTGCAAAATTAACGGCTGTTTGTTTGGGTAAACCGTAAATAAAGTCAAGGTTTACTGCCATGCCGGGTGAATCCTTTTTCAGAAAAGCAATAATATCTTCAACCGGCAATCCTGGTTTGTCACGATTAACGGCATCCAATACTTCAGTATTGAAGTCCTGTATTCCAATACTGAAACGGTTAAATCCTGCTTTCTTTAACCCGGTCATCTGCTCGTAAGTGAGGTAAGCCGGATTCACTTCTATGGCAATTTCAGGTTCATCAATAAACTGAAAAGTTGAAAACAACAATCCATTGATTTCCTGAAGATACTCTACCGGAATGGCGTTTGGAGTTCCACCCCCGTAATGAATCTGTGAAACTTTGCGGGTTTTATCCAGCCTTGAAGTGACCATTTTAATCTCCTGAATCAATGCTTTCACGTAAGCATCCACTACTTCGTCTTTTCGCAGTGCATAGGAATTACATCCGCAGAAATAGCACAATTTCAGGCAAAACGGAATGTGAATATAAATAGAAATATTCTGCGGGTTCCAATGATTCGATTGATCTATGGCTTCCAGATAGTTAGCCGGAGTAAAATCATTTGTAAAGAAATTCGCAGGTGGGTAGCTTGTGTACCGGGGAACCGGATGGTTATATTTTTCGAGTAATTCGCGATTAATCATGACTACAAAGTTTCAAGTTTCAAGTTCAAAGTTTCAAGTTCCGGTTGCTAATGCAAATCGGTTATATGACAATATACTATTCTGACAATTTCAAGTTACGGGCCTCAAGTTTAAAGTTCAGCACTAATTTTAATTTGAAACTCGGAACCTGGAACTCTTTTATCTTTTCCAGTCTGTTCGTTTAACCCAATCGGTCAGGAAACAGGCGCTTTCGAATGAGATTCCGGGCATAAAACCATGGCCAAGATTGAAGACCCAGTTTTGATTGTTTTTCCCAAATTCGATATATGGTTTTAGTGCAGTTGTAATTTCTGCCTGACTTGCATATAACAAACGAGGATCGACATTTCCCTGCAAGCCGATTTGTGGGTTAACCAACTTCCTTGCCATATTAAGTGGTGTTTGCCAGTCGATACTAAGGAAGTCGCAATATTCCGGAGTAATTTGTGCAATTCCAGTTCCCAGTCCTTTTGGAAAGAAGATAAATGGAATATCTTCTTCTCGTACTGCTTCTGCAATCTTCCGGATTGAAGGCATGAACAGTTCCTGGTAAAGATCGAAAGGAATTAATCCTGCATGGGTATCGAACAGTTGAAAGACATCTACTCCATGATCGATTTGTCCGAGTGCATAAACGATCGAGAGCTCGGTAATGATGTCAATCAATTTACGGGTAGTTTCCTTGTTCTGGTATATAAAACGAATGGCTTCCGGAAAATCACCTTTGCGTCCAAGACCCTGGAGCATAAACAGCAATACGGTTAATGGCGCTCCGCAAAAGCCAATCAAGGGAGTATCCTGCGATTTGGTGCGGTTAATCTCATCAATTACTGAATAAATATAGTTGAGTTTATTGGGATCCGGATATAATCCTGCAAGTGGATTTTCTCTGAATGCAAGTGGATTATCGAACACCGGGCCGCTATCGTTGAATTCAAGACCCATCCCAAGCGCATGAGGGATAACGAGGATATCAGAGAAAAGAATAGCAGCATCCACTCCTAAGTCCTGTACAGGCAAAAGAGTAACCTTTGCGGCTATTTCAGGATTCTGCATCATTTGCCAGAAAGTGTAATTTTCCTTAATCTTCATATACGAAGGCAACACTCTTCCTGCCTGACGCATAAACCAAACTGGTGGTCGTTCAGTTTTCTCTCCCCGGAGTGTTTTTAGAAGTATCGAATTTGATGTCAAAGTATTGTTATTTAAGGTTTAAATTTGAGATGCCTGTGAATGATGATTGATTAGACTTAGGTTATTTAGACTGATAGAATCGATTAGAATTGCTAATATAGTCTTATAGCATTCAGTCTTATATATTTTCTAAATGCATAAAAGGATGCAGGTGATTTTAAAAGTGCAATATTATTTATTGCATTTACCCCAAGACTTTCCTAATGATTTTTTTCTTCTTCATTCGGTTTCCTGTTTTTCTTTTCCTTTTTCCTGGTGTTATCCTTTCAAAGCCTTCAGAGCATCATATGTGGCTTCAATGGTCTTGTCTATCTTTTTTGTGGTATGGGCTGCAGACATAAATCCTGCTTCAAATTGTGATGGAGCAAGGTATATTCCACTTTCCAGCGCCATTTTAAAGTATCTGGCATAAGTTACTGTATTGCAACGACAGGCATCTGCATACGAATTCACCTTGTCCTCATCCGTAAAGAAAAGCGTAAACATAGATCCGACACGATTGAATACACCTGGGAAATTAAGGTCTGTCAGGCATTTACGGATGCCATCGCCCAAACGTGCTGATTTTTCTTCAAGCATATCATAAAAACTATCAGTCTCATCAAGAATCTTAAGTGTGGTCAAACCAGCAGACATGGCCAATGGATTACCGGAGAGAGTTCCTGCCTGGTATACCGGACCTTTGGGGGCCAGCTTGTCCATGATGATCTGTTTTCCGCCATATGCGCCTACAGGTAACCCTCCTCCAATTATTTTCCCAAAACAGGTCAGATCTGGAGTGATTCCCAAAATCTGCTGTGCTCCGCCTTTCGACAAACGGAACCCTGTCATGACTTCATCAAAAATCAATACAGTGCCGTATTGGGTACAAAGGTCTCTGACACCCTGCATAAATTCAGGTTCAGGAATAACAACCCCCATGTTCCCGGTTACAGGTTCAATAATAAGTGCTGCGATCTGCTCAGGATAATGAATAAATAATTCCTTCACTGAATCCAGATCATTGTATCTCGCTGTAAGCGTATCTTTTGCAGTTCCGGCAGTAACCCCCGGCGAATTAGGCGTTCCCAATGTTAAAGCTCCCGATCCTGCTTTAATCAGGAAACTGTCGTTGTGACCATGGTAACATCCTTCAAATTTGATTACCATTTCACGACCAGTATATCCGCGGGCAAGGCGTAATGCGCTCATTGTAGCTTCAGTTCCTGAATTAACCATGCGGATGCTGTCAATGGAAGGTACCATTTTTTTAATCTGCAGGGCCATTTCGGTCTCCAGTAGAGTAGGAGCGCCAAAGCTTGTTCCCTTCGCAGCGGTTTTCTGTATAGCCATGATGACATCAGGATGTGCATGACCCAAAATCATCGGCCCCCAGGATCCTACATAGTCAATGTATTCATGTCCGTCAATATCGAATACCTTGGCTCCTTTGGCACTGGCAATAAATAACGGATCACCATCGACGCTTTTGAATGAACGGACTGGAGAATTTACTCCTCCCGGAATATGTTTCTGTGCTTCCTGAAAAGCGGCAATGCTTTGGGTGTATTGTTTCATGTCAGAGTTCCTTGATTATATCCTGTGCATGATAAGTGATGATAATATCCGAGCCGGCACGTTTAATGGATGTCAGAATTTCGCGAACCATCCGTTTCTCATCGATCCACCCATTGGCAGCAGCAGCTTTCACCATTGAATATTCACCACTTACATTATAGGCTGCAATGGGGATATTGAAGTTTGTTTTTACCCGCTGAATAATATCCAAATAGCTTAATGCCGGTTTTACCATTACAATATCGGCACCTTCTTCAATGTCGAGGGCTACTTCGCGTAATGCTTCATTACCATTTGCCGGATCCATCTGGTAAGTTGCACGGTTCCCGAATTTGGGAGCACTCTCGGCAGCTTCGCGGAAAGGACCATAAAAACTGGAGGCATATTTGGCAGAATAAGCCATTATGGGCAGATTATGAAATCCATTGTCGTCAAGCGCCCTGCGGATTGCGCCAACGCGACCATCCATCATATCGCTTGGAGCAACCATATCAATACCTTCCTGTGCAAGAGAAACGCATTGTTTTGCAAGTGTTACCAGGGTAAGGTCATTGTCTACATCACCGTTTACGATGGTTCCGCAATGTCCGTGTGTAGTATATTCGCAATTGCAGATATCGGCAATTACATATAAATCAGGTAAGGCATTTTTCAGGGCACGTACGGCTTGTTGCACAATGCCATTGTGTTCACAGGCCACCAGACCATGTTCATCTTTGTGTTCAGGGATACCAAAAAGAAGCACAGCCTGAATACCGAGGCCATACAGCCGACGACATTCTTCAACCAGTAAATCCACTGATAGCTGAGAATTACCTGGCATCGATGAAATAGGATTATTTACGTTCGTGCCCGGGCAAACAAAAAGGGGCATAACCAAATCGTCGCGTGTTAGTACTGTTTCGCGCACCAGATTTCGTAAAACAGGCGTATGCCTTAATCTTCTGAGTCTTGTTATTGGAAATGACATATTTTGAATGTTTAAAGTTGTTTCTTTTGAAAATGATTAATGATAGCCGTATAGATTCCTTGTGAATTGGCTGTCCCGGCAGTAATTAGCGGCTCGATTCCATTCCGGATGACCTCAGCCGAGGTAGTTTGTCCGATACAGACCAACCGGAGTGTGGCAGGATCAACTTTCCCTGCGATCAGGGTAAGCAGGTTATTACAGCATGAAGGACTGGTCAGTATAATCATATCATACTGATCCTTCAGGATAAGTTGAAAAGCTTCATTGTTTATTATATCCGGCATCACCGTTTCATAAAATAATACCCTGGTGCAGTTGGCTTTTTTTGAAATGCGATTTTCGATCACAGACCTCGCAAGGGTTCCAATTGGAAATAGAACCCGTTCCCCCTGACTTACCCGGTTATAGAAATCTGCAGAAAAGTCTTCAGCTGTATTTCCCAGATTGATAAACGAAGCTGATGTTCCGTAACATTCGAGTGATGCAGCAGTTTTCTTTCCTACTACAGCAATTTTTAAATGCTCCGGAAGACCATAGTTATTTTGAAGATCAAAAAGTCGGGCGAAAAAATAACGCAGTCCGTTTGGACTGGTAAAAACAATCCAGTTAAATGAATCAATATTTTTCATTTGGTTCCATGCATCCTCATCGAGGGGTAAAGGCCTGACATCGATGGTTGGCATGGAAAGCAGAGTGGCTGATTCTTCAGATAGAAGAGTTTCCAGTTCCGCCGATTGACCAGTAGGTCTGGTGGAAATAAATACCTTGTTTTCGAGTAGTTTGCCCATTGGATTTAATGAGTATGATTGGTTGTTTTGATTTGGTTCAGAATCTCAAGCGCTCCTTTTTTTAGCATTTTTTCAGCCAGTTGAACACCAATTTCAGTTCCTTTGGTGATTTCTCCTGAAATGTCTTCCCTGATATATTGCTTGCCGTCAACTGATGCGACAAATCCACTCATATTCAAAATCCCGTTTTCGCACCTTGAATAACATCCCAGCGGAACCTGGCATCCACCTTCAAGGTGCGCCAAAAAGGCCCGTTCAGCGGTAATGGTATTCCATGTTTCCATGTGATTTAGTTTGACCATCAGGAGGTCAATCTCGGGGTCATTCAAACGGGTTTCAATAGCAATGGCACCCTGACTGACTGCCGGCATCAGAATCTCAGGATCAATGATTTCTGTAATATACTGATCCAGACCCAGGCGTTGAAGTCCTGCAGCAGCCATAATCATGGCATCGCAATAGCCATTCTCCATTTTTTGCAGACGTGAATTAACGTTCCCACGTATATCTTTTATAATTATGCCGTCATTTATTTTCAGGAGTCCCGCGATCCGGCGCAGACTGGAAGTGGCAATTACATCACCTGCTTTAAGGTCAGCCATCTTTTTTCCGTTAATACTGACCAGTGCATCTCTGAATTCTCCCCTTTCCAAAACTGCTCCTAGTTTTAATCCTTCGGGCAATAAAGTAGGCAGGTCTTTTAAACTATGAACCGCCAAATCAACGGTACCATCAAGCAATTCATTTTCAATTTCTTTGGTAAATAATCCTTTGTCACCGATTTTTGAAAGGGCAACATCCAGAATTTTATCTCCTTTTGTTTTGATAATTTTCAGCTCAACCTGAAGTTCCGGAAAGATTGTTTCGAGTGTGGCTTTAACCCTTTTTGCTTGGTAGAGTGCAAGTTGACTGCCACGAGTTCCTATACGTATAGTTCTTTTCATCCTGATTAATCAAAAGCAAACCAAGTGGTATTGCTTACAAAATATTTTATGCGAATTTAAATAAATCGTTGATGATTTTAAGCGAATCTATATTTTTCCCGTTATCGGTCAAATCTTTTAGATTTTTAATCAGCAAACGGGTATACCGCTGGGTAAGATGTTGTGCATAATCATCAACAATTTCCTGCATCTCCGGAGTACTTAATTTCCGGTAAGTGGAAAGTTCTTCGTGATTAATCGTCTGAAAATTAGAGGTAATTGTGTTTATTGCAGGACGTAATGATCGGCTGGCCAACCATTCGGTAAAATCAGCTACAACTTCATCAATAATTGTTTTTGCCTTTTCAGCACTATCTTTCTTTTTTTCTGCAGTCTGATTTACAATTTCCTGAAGATCGTCTACTCCGAGTACTTCAATATTTGGGATTTCGCCAACTTCCTTTTCAATATTTCTTGGGACGGACAGGTCAATGTACACCTGTTTGTGGTTGGGACGTATATGCAGAGTTTTTCTAATCATCTCAGCAGTTATAAGCGGACTGGTAGATGAGGTGGCAATCATCACAATGTCATAGCCATGCAGATATTTCTCAAATGACTCAAACGGAATCGTTATTCCTTCGTATTTAGTAGCAGTTTTTTCAGCTTTTTCAATGGTCCGGTTAGTCACTGCAATCTGTTTGACTCCTTTTTTATGAATATTCTGAAGGGCAAGGGTTCCTGTTTCACCGGTTCCAATCAATAATACCGATTTGTCAGTTACCCCATTAAGCAGGCAATTACACATTTCAACGGCAGCACTGCTTACCGATGTAATTCCCAGTTTAATTTCGGTTTCCGTCCGTACACGCTTCCCTGCTTCAAATGATTTTTGGAACAGACGCATCAGTATAGCATCGGTGAGTGCCAGTTCGGTACAGGTCAGATAGGCTTCCTTAATCTGACCAATGATCTGATCTTCACCGATGATAAGTGAATCCAGGCCTGAACTGACTTCAAATAAATGCCTTACTGCACCTGCATTTGCCTGGTGATAAAAGTAATGCCAGCAATGATCGGTTACTCCTTTGAATTTCTTGATGACTTCATACATCAACTCAAATGCGGTCTGGTTGTCATGCTTATCCTGAGAGAAATAAATCTCCGTCCGGTTACATGTTGATACAAGCACCAGGTCGCTAATTTCAGTTTCCTCTTGCAGAAGCTCTGAAAATGAAACTATTTCATCTTTCGAAAAGGAGAATTTTTCACGGATCTCTACCGGCGCTGTTTTATAGCTGATTCCTATCACCCCAATCATAAATTGTATCTTTATCAGGATTGCTTATGAAAAACATTTATGCACAATAAAAGTTGCAATTCAGCTTATCTGAAAGCATTAAAATTGCATTATGCCTGAAAATGAAAAGTGTGCTAACTTTTAATTTTAGCAACCTGAAGGGGGAGGACGTGAGAAATGGAAGCCGTGGAGATAAAATTCAGGAACATCAGTGTTCTTGAGACCATATTTCGGGATTCCTGTATCGGGGAAAAGTGCAGAGATTTGATTGTCTGATTTTAGTACTTCAGTCTGATTATGTACCTGATCATTGTATGCCTGGTAATAATATACAGATTGGTCAGCCGTTTTTTGAGTTACTTCAACCGGAATCGTAACCGACGAAACCGTTTCTACTGCTTCTTCACCTGTGCTATTATTAAACATACCCATAGCGAAGCCGAAAAAATAAAATGCGGCAAGCAGCAGATAGGGCAGCGGTGTGGATAATAGTCCCAGGAAAAACACAGTTGAATATTTAGGTAAATAAATGAACTTTAAAATTATGACTCAATAACGCCTTACTATTCGGTTTTGTTGTGGGACAAATGTAATAATTCCGAATACACATTCTGATTTATCTGCATTGATATATATCAGTCGTTATTGGATTCGCTCGTGACAATATATTTAACAGAGGAAACTTCTCAGATAGAATTGCCCGGATATAGTATATAACCCTATCTGACAATATAATAATATTAATATTACAAAAATATTACAATATATTGAATGAACATCTTCTTCGGGAAAATTCTTATTCGCATCTTTGTGCCATAATTGTTGAAACCGATTTCCCATTAAATCATACAATATGGATTTTTCAGGTATACTTAAGTATTTTATCCCAAAAGAAAAGAAATTTTACGCCATGTTTAATCATGCGGCGGAGAACACTATTGAAGCATCGGCAGCACTGGTACAGTTATTCAATACTCCGTCTCTGGATGATCGACGGGCAATCGGACTTACCATTAAAGCCATTGAAAAGAAAGGTGATGAATTTACCAACCGGATTTTTGATGTTTTAAACCAGTCGTTTATCACTCCTTTTGACAGGGAAGACATCAACGAGTTAACTTCAACCATTGATGATGTTGTTGATTTAATCTATGGTGTTTCCGGTAAAGTTGAAATATACCGCTGTACAGTTTTTAGTTCCTTCATGAAGGATATGGTGGTTGTGATTCACGAGGGATGCCTTTTGATAAAGGTTGCAGTTGGGGGCCTGGAAGGAACTAAAAATAAGCACACCGTTCTGAAAGCATGCAAAGACATCAATAAGCTGGAAACCCGTGTTGATGAATATTACCATATGGCTATTTCAAGCCTTTTTGAAAACGAGAAAGATCCGATTGAATTGATTAAGCAAAAGGAAATCATCCAGAACATAGAGAAAATTGCCAATAAAATTGAAGATGTTTCTGATGTAATCAAGACCATTCTGGTGAAATATGCCTGATTCAGGTTCAGTTAATAGTTTTTAAACTTAATCTATCAGGCTATGCTTACCATATTAATTGTAATAATTGTTCTGGCTTTTGCGTTTGATTTAATCAACGGGTTTCATGATGCTGCCAATTCAATTGCAACCGTTGTTTCTACCAAAGTACTCAGGCCATTCCCAGCAGTGCTATGGGCTGCATTTTGGAATTTTATGGCGTATTGGATATTTGACCTCAAGGTGGCCAATACGGTTGCCAAAACCGTTACTGATCCCAGTGTGATTAATCTACAGGTTATTTTGGCGGGTATTATTGCCG
>TBL_comb47_HYPODRAFT_10006283_pt1 | contig 12885 bp, 12 predicted proteins | sample TroBogypolimnion_40_FD_10682 | JGI IMG/M metagenome (IMG submission 10682)
CCCTCGCCAGGGACGCCACCAACAGCACCACGACCACGCTCATGGCCCCGACGGGCGAGCTGGAAATCGATGCGCCGAACAAGCAGTATATTCTGCACCTGTTTGACGCGAGCAGCGTGACCACCGGGTCGCGCGTGGCGCTGAGTTCCTCGCCGGAGATGATTCTCAATTTCAGCATGAACACCGGCACGAACCGGACCTACACGCCGCGCATCAGCGATCTGACCTTCTGGCAACTACGGGATGAACTGGCCGACCTGGACGGGAAGATCGGCCTCCCGCCGCCGGCCGCCACCAACTCGGCCGCCCTGCGCGCGCAGCTCACCGCCGCCCGGAATCTCAAGAAGGATTTGACCGAGCCGATCCGCGTGGAGCTGAACCGGCAGGTGGCCTTTTCCTTCGCGTGCTTCGGGTTCACGCTGGTCGGGATTCCGCTCGGCATCCGGGTGCATCGCCGCGAGACGAACATCGGCGTGGCCATCGCGCTCGGGCTGGTGCTGATCTATTACTGTTTCATCCTGACCGGGCAGGCGCTGTCGTCGCGGCCGGAATTCGCGCCGCACCTGATTGTCTGGCTGCCGAACTTTCTGTTTCAAGCCGTTGGCGTGGTGCTGCTCTGGCGGGCAAACAAGGGAATTTGATTTGTGATTCGTTGAAGGGTTAAATGGTTAAATCGTGGATTTGCAACGATCCAAATTACAATTCAACATTTTAACGATTCAACCATTTAACTTGTCCCGCGCCGAAACACTTTCCCGATCGCCGCCTGATCCACGGGCTTAACGATCATCTCATCAATGTTCACATGCGCCGGACGGCTGGCCACCCAGACCAGGATGTCCGCAATGTCCTCGGCCACGAGCGGGTGGGCGCCTTCGTAAAGTTTTTTGGCGCGCTCGGCGTCGCCCTTGAAGCGCACGAGGGAGAATTCCGTTTCCGCCAGGCCCGGATCCACCGTGCTGACCCGGATGCCGGTGCCGAACAGTTCCTGGCGCAGCACGCGGGTGATGGTCAGTTCGCCCGCCTTGGCCGCGCAATACACCGAGCCACCCTCATAGGGCGTGCGCGCCGCCAGCGAACCGATGTTGATGATGCTCGCGCCGGCGTCGCGCGGCAGCAGTGGCAGCGCGGCGCGCGTGACGCGTAAAACGCCCAGCAGATTCGTCTGGATCATCGTCTCCCAGTCGGCGTCCTTGCCCTCGGCAATCGTATCCGAGCCATGGGCGCCGCCGGCGTTGTTGATGAGGACGTGCAAATTTCCGATTTCCGATTTCCGATTTCCGATTTTTTCCTTCGCCCAGGCCACGAAGGTTTCCACGCTCGCCGTGCTGGCGACGTCCAGCTCGTGAAAGTGCGCCGCCAGCGCGCCGGCCTGGCGCGATTCCGCCGCGACTTTTTTCAAACGGTCCAGCCGCCGCGCCCCCAGCAACAGTTTCGCGCCCGCCGCGCCAAAGGCCCGGGCCGCCGCCGCGCCAAAGCCGCTGGAGGCGCCGGTGATGAGCACCCACTTGTTGTTTAATGGTGATTTCATGGTGATTTCAATTGGCCAAGCATCACGGCCGGTTGCCCGCCGGCTTATTCCGTGGTGCGGTTGTAGATCTTCACGATCTTGCGCGGCAGCACGCGCGGCAGGATCCGGTTCAGAAAGACAAAGACCTTGTTTTGCCAGCCGGGCACGGCGGTGATCTTTCCCTGCCGAAACGCGCGATGGCCGTAAACCGCGACGGCTGCCGAAGTCATTTTGGAAGTCTGCACGTGCCGGACTTTTTTGCCGCGCGCGACGTTGCCGAAATTGCTCTCCGTCGGGCCGGGACACAAAACCGACACGTTCAATCCGGTGCCTTGCAGTTCCTCGGCCAGCGCCTCGGTGAAGGAGAGCACGAACGCCTTGGTCGCGTAATAAACCATCATGCCGGGTCCGGGCTGGAAGCCGGCGACGGAACCGACGTTGAGAATCCCGCCGCGCCGGCGGTGGATCATGCCGGGCAGAAACAGTCCGGTGAGTTCCGTCAGCGCGGTGATGTTGACCTGCAGCATTTCAAGCTGGCGCGACAGGGGGATTTCCGCAAACACCCCGTTGGCGCCGAAGCCGGCATTGTTGACCAGCACATCCACGGCGATTTTCGCCGCCGACAATTCGGCAAAAATGCGCTTCGGCGTTTCGGGCAGGGAAAGGTCGGCGGTCAGAACGCGAACTTCAATCTGGCGGGATTGGCGCAATTCTTTTGCGAGCGACTCCAAGGCTTTCGTGTTGCGGGCGACGAGAATCAAGCGGCAACCGTCCGCCGCGAAACATCTCGCCAGTTCCAGGCCGATGCCGGAAGAAGCGCCGGTGATCAAGACTGTTTCACTCATAATCTGGTAGGAGCCGAGATGACGAGGCTCAAAAATATCCGCCTTCGATGATTGAATTAGAGACTCCTCACGTCGTCTCCTACTTGTAAATAATCACTGGTTGCCCCAGCCGAACCGCGCGGTGATCGGCCAATAGACGAAGAATGATTTGCCGATGACATTCTTGGCCGGGAACGGCCCCCAGGCGCGCGAGTCAAAGCTGTTGCAGGTGTTGTCGCCCATCACCATGTAGGTATCGCCGTCGTTGTTGAAGACGGTCTGCTCATCGGGAAACAGCGGCGCGAGGCTGGGATACAAATTAAACTGCTGCGCGACCGTGCCGTTGACGTGGCCGGAGTATTGGCTTTCGCGCGGCGGCGTGGCGGGATTGAAGCCATAGACATTTTCAAAGTGCGGCGTCGAGGCGTCGAGGCGCTGGCCGTTGATGATCAAATGCCGGTCGTTGCCGATCTGCACCTTGTCGCCGGGCATCACGACCATGCGCTTGATGTAAAACTGATCCTGCTTCATCATCGGATGATCGATGCCCTTGGTCTCGAACACGAGGATCTCACCGCGCGCCGGCTTGCGGAAATTGTAGCTCAGCCGGTCCACGAACAAATGGTCGCCCGCCGCCACCTGCATTTTGATCACGTCATCCCCCTTTTGATAGCCATGCCCCTGCTCCAGCCGCGCCCGGGCTTCCAGCGGCGCCTCGCCATAATCCGGCGGGAACCACATTACATGTTCGACGCCGCCGATCCAGAGCGACTGCTTGAGATTGAAAATCAGAAATTTCCGCATCGGACTGATCGCGGTGATTTCCCCGTCGGCCTGTGCCACGACGTGGACATAGGAGATCCCGGCAAACCACTGCTTCACGCGCTCCCAGCCGGCGGGCATTTTGAAATCGGGTTTGCCCAGCAGATTTTCCGACGTCACGCCGAACAGAGTCGGCTGCATGGAGCCGGTGGGGATCTTGAACGGCTGCACAAAGAACGTGCGGATGGCCATCGCCACGGCGAGCGCGACGAGCAGGACTTCCACATTCTCGCGCCAGGCGGAATGCGGATACGGCTTGAGCCATTTGTTCGCGGCTTCCTCCAGCTTGCCCATCTCCTTTTTCAAGGGCTCGCCCTTCAAGCCGGTTGCCAGCGCGTTCGACAAATCCATCAGCGCGCGATTAAGGTTTTCAATGGCCGGCGCGGCGAGGATGTCGCGTTGCGCGGCCAACAGCCGGCGGACATGCTTGCGCATCGCCACAGCATCGCGCACCTGGGAGGAACTGAACCAGCGTAATATCATAAATGTTTTTTATAACCGCGAACGGACGCCCCGGACCGCGAATGCAATTCCATCTCTGACACTTCGGATCGCTGCGTGTTCATTCGCGGTGGCTCAGGATTTGCGCACCACGATGAACGCCTCCGGCGCAAGGTCCGCGTTGCCGATGGATTGATTCCCGCTCATTTTAATTTAATTTTGGCCGGTAAGAACAAAAATCCCACCCCGCCGATAAAACACATGAGCCCCATGGGTCCGAGTTTCAACCAGGGGACTGGCGCTATCAGCTTGCCCACGGCGGCAAAAGCCATCGCCACTAAAAAAATGCCGATCACTAACAGCAGGATGCCGAACACCCGATACCATTTATTCTTGGTCATGTTCAAGGGCGTGGTTTATGACTTCAACACCGCGATGAAGGCCTCCTGCGGAATGTCCACGTTGCCGATGGATTTCATGCGCTTCTTGCCTTCCTTCTGCTTTTCCAAAAGCTTGCGTTTGCGCGAGACATCGCCGCCGTAGCATTTCGCCGTCACGTCCTTGCGGAACGCGCTGATGACTTCGGAGGCGACGATCTTGCCGCCGATGGCCGCCTGGATTTTCACCTGGAACTGCTGGCGCGGGATGACCTCTTTCAGCTTTTCCGCGAGCACCCGGCCCCGGCCCTCCGCTTTCGAGCGATGCACGACGCAGGAGAACGCGTCCATGGGCTCGGTGTTCACCAGCATGTCCAGCTTGACCATGTCGGATTCCATGTCGCCGTCGAACTCGTAATCCATCGAGCCGAAACCGCGCGTCATGCTTTTGATGCGGTCGTGAAAATCAATCAGGATTTCGTTCAGCGGTAGCCGGCTGGTGAGCATCACCCGCCGGGCGTCGAGCGTCTCGGTGTGGTCCACCCCGCCGCGCTTTTCCGAGATCAACGCCATCATGTCGCCGATGCTTTCATTCGGGCAGATGACGAACGCCTTCACCATCGGCTCCTCGATCTTGGCGATGTGGCTGGGATCGGGCATGAACACCGGGTTGTCCACGTGCTTCACCGTGCCGTCGTTCATCGTCACTTTGTAGATGACGCTGGGATACGTCGCGATGATGTCCATGTTGTATTCGCGGCGCAGCCGTTCCTGCACGATTTCCAGATGCAGCAAGCCGAGGAAGCCGCAACGGAAACCGAAGCCCAACGCCACGGAACTTTCCGACGAATAAACAAAGGCCGAATCGTTCAACTGCAATTTGCCCATCGCCACTTTCAACTGCTCGTAATCCGCCGTGTTGATGGGATAAATGCCGCTGAACACCATCGGATGAATCTCTTGAAAGCCCGGCAGCACCTCGGACGGATTGCGCGAATCCGTGATCGTGTCGCCCATCTTGACTTCCTTGGGCGACTTGATGTTTGCCGTGAAATAACCCGTCTCGCCGACTTGTAATTTGTCGCGCGTGTAAGGTTTCGGATTGAAGCTGCCGACTTCCTTCACCTCGACCGTCTTGCCGGAGTGCAGCAGCTTCACCATCTGGCCGGCTTTCAATTCGCCGTTGAACACGCGGACGTGCGTGACGACGCCTTTGTAGGTGTCGAAATAAGAATCAAAGCCGAGCGCCTGCAAACTGGGCTGGCCCGTCGGTTTCGGCGGCGGAATGCGTTCCACAACGGCTTCGAGAATGTCTTCGATGCCAATGCCCTGCTTCGCACTCGCCAGCACGGCGGTTTCGGCGGGAATGGCCAAGATGTCCTCCAACTGCTGCTTGGCCAGGGCGATGTCCGCGTGCGGCAGGTCAATCTTGTTGATCACCGGGATGATCGTGAGGTTCTGCTTCATCGCCAGATGCACGTTGGCGACGGTCTGCGCCTCGACGCCTTGGGCGGCGTCGATGATGAGCAAGGCGCCTTCACAGGCGCTCAGGCTGCGGGAGACTTCGTAGGAAAAATCCACGTGGCCGGGCGTGTCAATCAGGTTCAGCTCGTAGGTTTCGCCGTTGCGCGCCTTGTAAAGCATCGTGACCGGATGCGCCTTGATGGTGATGCCGCGTTCGCGTTCGAGGTCCATCGCGTCGAGTAGCTGGTCCGACATGTCGCGCGTGGCGATCGTGCCGGTCATGTGCAGCAGCCGGTCGGAGAGCGTGGTCTTCCCGTGGTCAATGTGGGCAATGATGCTGAAATTGCGTATGTGTGCGGCGTCCATTATGTCTCAAATCAGAGCGCAACAGGATAACGGGAAACCCCGTGATGAAAAGGAAATTTGACAGGGCATCGCATCCGCCGCCGCCGCCAGGATCAGGACATCGCCGCGAACGTGGCCGGCCAATTTCAGGACACGCCGCCAGCCGGCCGCACCAATTCCCCGTCCGAAACCCCGGAATTCAATGCATCCCGAAAGTTTATTCAGGCACCAAGAAAAACCCACTGCTGGCAAAACAACTGCTGTCTGAATCGAAAATATGCGAACCACCCCAACCGCGTCCCTGCTCCACCGGCTCAAATCCTGGCAGCTCATCGGCCTGGGCCTGACCGGCTGGGCCACGCTCTACAGCATCTGCCTCATCAACTGGGCCGCCTGCAGCGCGCTGGTCAGCAACACGCAGGGCGGTTGCTTCGCCGCCACGATGACCCTCGCCAGCCTGGAAGCCCGGCGATTGAACAAGAGCAAGCATGCCCGCGACAACCATGCGCTCCATTGGGCCGACGGCATCCCCACCTGCCAGCTCAATCAAACGCTCACGGAAATCCAGCAACGCAACGGGTTCATGCCCGAGCCGCTCCAACCGCAGGAACAGAAAATGGGGGTTGGTTTGCGCGCCGTCAAAGGCGGCCGCACCTTCCTGTTCGAAACCAGCCGCTGGAAAGAACCAGCCATTGACCTGCGCCATGCCCAGACCACCGACGCCAACCGGAAACTGGCGCTGGCTGACCGGGCCGTGATCGTCAGCACCGGCATACCCGACGAGGCGACCCGGCTCTTTGTCAAATCCAACCCCCTGCAACTCCTCGTCGGCGCAGAACTCCAAAGCCTGATCGAGGCCGAAACACCCGCACCCGAAAAGAACGCCTGACGCCGGACGCTCTGGCTTTGGCTGGCGTGAGCCATTTCCCCGCTTCGCTGCCGCCGGTCCCGGCGAGCACCGCGATGGAAGGGACGGCCTTGGCCGGATTGATTTCCGGATACCAAATGCGCCAGCGGTGGGGCGGCCCTAATCCTCCGTTGCGGTTTGAGACTTGCCGAGTTTCCTTGCTTTCGCCATTTTCCCACCGAACCTAAACCAAACCCAGACAAAATTGCTTATGCGCATGTTGATGATCGTCACCCTTCCCCATCACACCTTCAATGCCGCCGTCAAGGACGGCACGGCGGGGGCAAAGCTTGGGAAAATTTTGGAAGCCACTCAACCGGAGTCGATTTATTTCACGGAAATCCACGGCAAGCGAACCGCCGTCGCGGTGGTGAATTTGCCGGACGCCTCGAAAATACCGGCTCTGTCCGAACCGTGGTTCCTGACGTTCGAGGCGGATGTGCAGTTGCACCCCGTCATGACGCCGGAGGATTTGCAGCGCGCCGGCCTGGACAAGGTAGGCAAGCAATGGTGCTGAGGGTTCCCCGCTGGGTGCAACCCGCCAAAAGACTCACGCCTTGATCACCGTTGCGCCCGCCGCCGGACGCGACACGAAAATCGTCGCTTCGATTTTGGTTTTCTTTTTGTATTCGGCGGCGATCTGCTGGGAAATGGTGTCCACCAACTCGGTTTTCACCAGCGCCACGGCGCAGCCGCCGAAGCCGCCGCCGGTCATGCGGCAGCCATAAATTCCGCCTTTGAGACCGATGGCTTCCGCAATTTCCACCACCACGTCGAGTTCCTTGCAGCTCACTTCGTAATCGTCGCGCAAGGAATCATGGCTCGCATACATGAGCTGGCCGACGGCCGGCCAGTTGGAGGCGCGAACGCCTTCCGCCGCCTGGACGGTGCGTTCGATTTCGCCGATGACGTGGCGCGCGCGGTGGTAAACCGTTTCGTCCATCTGGCCGCGGGCGCGTTCCAGCATCTCCGCCGTGGCGGTGCGCAAGGAGGGCACGTCGAGATTTTTCGCGGCGGTCTCGCACTGGAGGCGGCGCTGGGCGTAGCCGCCGCCGGTCAGTTCGTGTTTCACGTTGGTGTTGACGATGAGCAGCGAGACGGCGGCGTCGCTCATGGGCACGAGTTCGGTCTTGCGCGAACGGCAGTCGAGCAGCAGCAGATGATTTGCCCGGCCCATGACGGAGACGAATTGGTCCATGATGCCGCACGGCACGCCGGCAAAATCATTCTCCGCCTTCTGGCAAAGCAGGGCTTTCTCGACCAGATCCAGCTTCTTGCCGCAGACGGTTTCGATCAGCGTCGCGGTGGAAACCTCCAACGCGGCGCTGCTGGAAAGACCGCCGCCGATCGGCACGGTGGAATGCAGCAGCACGTCGAGGCCGCCGGGATTGAGGCCGCGTTCGAGGCAGCTGGCGATGACGCCGCGCGGATAATTCCCCCACTTCGGTTCGCCGGGCGCGACGGGCACGGACAAGTCCACCAGCACGGGCGCGACGCTGGTATTGGTGTCGCGAATTTGGAAAATGCTTTTGCCGTCGGTCGACCGGTCGGCGGCCATGACGGCGTAATGTTCGATGGCCATCGGCAGCACGAAGCCGTCGTTGTAATCGGTGTGTTCGCCGATGACGTTGACGCGGCCCGGGGCGGCGACGATCCAGCGCGGCGGGCGGCCGTAGGTTTTGGCGAAGGCTTGGGCGGTTTCCGCGGCGAGTTTTTGCAGGCTGGTCATAGAATTATTCAATGCAGATGGATGATTGGGGATTGAAGAGGGGAAAACGGAGGCGCATTGCCCTCCTCAATCTTCCCTCCGCAATCCGCGCTTTCAAATCAGGCCTTCGGCGGATTTTTCCCGCCCTTGAAGGCTCCGGCCAGCATGAACACGCCGAACACCAGGAGCACCATGCCCCAGACGAGGTTGATGTTGATGCCGAGCGAGATGGCGTGGTCGGATTTCACCACCGCGCCATCAATGGCCAGCAGCACGCCGATGAGGGTGAACATGAGGCCAATCGGCCAGCGAATATCGAGTCCCATAAATTTAATTTAGTGTGTAATGAGGTTTACCAGAAAATAAGGTTGAGGATGACGCAGACGATCAGCAGCACGATGCCGACGACGGCGGGCCGCTGATAAACCGGGAGGTTGTTGTCCACGATTTTTGGCGTAAGCGAATATACCAGCCCCTTCAGGTCGGCGTCGGTCTTCTGCGATTTGGTCGCGAGCGAAATCACCAGCGTAAAGGTGAAGCAGACGGTGAACGCAAAGGCGGCGAGCCAGAAGTTCTGCGCCATTTCACTGGGGAAGGTGCTCAGCACTTTAACATACCCACCCTTGACGCCGGGAGCATTTCCCTGCGCGATGGTCAACGCATGAAACAACGCCGAACTGCCGATGCCGCAGAACAGACCGATGAAGGCTCCCGTGCCCGTGGCGCGTTTCCAGAACATGCCGAGCAGGAACGTCGCGAAGAGCGGCGCATTCACAAAGCCGAACACGAGCTGGATGATGTCCATCGCGTTGTTATATTGCTTGGCAAAATACGCGCAAGCGATACTCAAGACGATGCCCAGGACGGTGATGACCTTGCCGGTCAGAAAATAATGCCGGTCGCTTTTGCCGGGCGCAAAATAGGCTTGATACAGATCGTAGGTGAAAACCGTGTTGAAGGCCGTGACATTGCCCGCCATGCCGGACATGAAGGACGCGAGCAGCGCGGTGAGCGCCAGGCCAAGCAGTCCGGCCGGGCAGTATTTTTTTACGAGGGAAAGAATCACACTGTCGTAATCGTTTTCCGCGATGCTGTTGTAGAGGCCCTGTTTGATCTCGGTGTCGGTCAATTTGCCGCCGGCTTCAGCCTTGATCAGCGACTCGATTCGCTTGTCATCTATTTTCTTGCCCAGCGCGGCGCCGACCGCAGTGACCGCCGCCGCCGGATCGGCGGGGTTGGCGGCTTTCACGGCCGCAATCGCCTGATCGTAATTTGCCTGGGCGACGATGGGCGGCGGAATGCGATAATTCTTTTCTGGCATGGACATGAGCGCGGCGGCAATCATGCCCGGCACAATGACGAGGAACGGGAAGAACATCTTCGGCACGGCCGCCACCAGCGGCGTGTTGCGGGCGGCGGTCATGTTCTTGGCCGCCATGGCGCGCTGCACGACCAGGAAGTTCGTGCACCAGTAGCCGAAACTCAACACGAAGCCGAGGCCGAAAATCATCGCGAACCAGTCCACGCCCATCGGGTTATGCGCCGGGCCGGCCAGCACGGGCGTCCAGGCGCTCGTCCAGGCATTGCTGGCGTAGCTGATTCCGGCATCTTTCAAATAAAGCGCAGAGGGATTCACGGCGACCGCCTGCAAGGAATGATTCATCGCATGCCAGCCACCCGCGTCTTTTAAGCCCAAATAAACGACCGGGGCGAAACCGAGCACGATCATGAAGAATTGCAGCACTTCCGTGTAAATCGCCGAGGTCAGTCCGCCTTTCAACACATAGATCAGCACGACGCCGGAGCAGATCCACAGATAACTGTCGTAGCTGTCGAGATGAATGAATCCGAAATTCAAGTTGAATTGCCAGGGGAGTAAATTCGTCAGCAATTTCGCCAGCGCGTTGATGGAAATGCCCGATGCGAAAACCGTCATGACTGCAAAGGCAACCGAGTTCAGCGCGCGGACGCGTTCGTCAAAACGCATCTTCAAATATTCCGGCACGGAACGCGCCTTGGAGCCGTAGTAAAACGGCATCATGAACACCGCGAGGAAGATCATGGCCGGAATCGCGCCGACCCAGTAGAAGTGTGCGGTGGAGATGCCGTATTTCGCGCCGCTGGCGGCCATGCCGACGAGTTCCAGCGCACCTAGATTGGCGGAAATGAAGGCGAGGCCGGTGACCCAGGTCGGAATCGAACGGGCGGACGTGAGAAAGTCCGCCGAGGTTTTCATATAGCGCGACAACATCCAGCCGATGCCGATGACGAAGCCGACGTAAGCCAATAGAATGGTGTAATCTATCCAGGCGAGGTGAATTGGTTGCATAGAGTGGGCGATGATTTAACGATTCGAGTCACGGGTGTCAATCCAATTGCTTTCGGCGGCGGGTTGTGTTTTATTGTCGGCGCAAATTATTTTTATGACACCTATTATCAAAGCAAAGACACAGGAACTCTGCGAGACGATCATCGCCCAGCCGGAAATGATCGCCATCCGCAAGCGCATTGACACATTCATGGCCGATGACGGCGCGCGGACGCAGTATGAGACGCTGATGAGCAAGGGCCAGGCGCTCCAGGAAAAACAGCATCACGGCCAGGCGCTGGAACCGGCGGAAATCTCCGCCTTTGAAAAAGACCGCGAATCCTTGCTCGGCAATGCCGTGGCGCGCGGCTTTCTCGACGCGCAGGAGGAGCTCCACGACATGCAGCATTGCATCCAGAAGCATATTTCCAAGACGATTGAACTGGGGCGCATCCCGGTGGCCGCCGATTTGGAGGAGGGTTCCTGCGGCAGCGGCTGCGGTTGTCACTAACCCCGTTTGCAGCAGTTTTCAGCCGCGCCGGTTTCAAATCATTTGATACCGGCGCGGTTTGCTTTTAGCCTGACCGCGGCCCCATGTTACAAAAACAAAAGCGCGTGCTGCTCGCCCTCGGCTGGTATGACTACCATCTGCATCAGGGCATTGAACGTTATGCGCGCGAACATGGCTGGCATGTCTACGCCGATCTGGCGCGCGAAAAAGTCATCCCGTGGGGCTGGGAAGGCGACGGCATCCTCGCCTGGCTCGGGGCGGGGGACGATCTGGCGGAATTTGTCCAAGGCGCAAGAAAGCCGACCGTGGATTTCAGCCTCCGCCGTCCCCAATTAAAATTTCACCGCGTTCTCGAAGACCACGCCCACGCGGCGAAACTGGTGGCGGAACATTTTCTGTCACGCGGTTTCGTGCATTTCATTTTTTACAGCGACGCGGACAACTGGTCCTACGAAGAGCGCGGCCATGGGTTCATCAACGCTTTGAAACAGACGGACCACCATTGCCACTGGTTGCGCTGGCACCAGTCCGCCGCCTTCTCACCCGGCCGCGAGGAATGGATCAAAAAACGCAAATGGCTGGCGGCGCAGATGAAATCGGCAGCCAAGCCGCTGGCCGTCTTTGCCGCCAACGACCAACAGGCCCTGGACGTCCTGGAATCCTGCGAAAGCGCGGGCATCGCCGTTCCCGAACAGGTATCCATTGTCGGCGCGGAAAACTATCTGCTCGCCCCGGACACGATGCGCACCCCGATCTCCAGCGTGGACACGAATTTGGAAGCACTCGGGTATCGGGGGGCCGGACTGCTGGATGAGTTGATGGCCGGCAAACGCGTGCCGTTCACGCCCGTCCGCATCCCGGCCGCCCGCGTCGTCGTGCGCAAGAGCAGCGACATCCTGACCGTCCAGCATGACGGCGTGGCCCGGAGTTTGCGCCACATCAGCGAACACAGCCACGAGCCGATTCACGTCATGGATCTGGTCCGGATCGCGTTCATGTCGCGGCGCGGCTTGCACAAGGCATTCCTGGAACATCTCGGCCGGACGCCCGGGCAGGAACTCCAGCGAGTGCGGATCGAGCACGCCAAACAACTGCTCGCCGAGTCCAGTCTCAAGATCGAGGCGCTCGCCGAAATGGCCGGCTACCAGAGCGCCAACAGTTTTTGCATCGCCTTCAAGCGCGTCACCGGCATGTCCGCCAGGCAATTCCGCGAATCACTCGGGCGCTAATAGCCTTGCGCTCCGGCGCACTTCCGCAAAAACTGGCGCGTGCCGTATCCTTTTCAACCGCGCGACCCGCAGCAATTTGCCGTCGCCCTCCGCCGGTTCGACGCGGAAAATTCCCGCGACCCGAATCTGGAAACGGTCGCCGGAGTCACCCATCCGCGCGAACTGCTCTACGCGCAGCGCCTGACCGATTGGGTGCTGCGGCTCGCACCGGACGCTTCCGAAGCCCTGCGCCTCGCTGCGCGCTGCCAGCACATCTGCCGCTGGGAAAGCCCGCGCGATTCCTATCCCCTGGACCGCGCCGGATATTTGAAATGGCGCGCCGACCTGAAAAAATTCCACGCCGAAAAGTCCGGGGAGATTCTCCGCGAAACCGGCTACGATGAGGAGACCATCCGCCGCGTCCAAGATTTAAACCTCAAGAAGAATTTCCCCGCCGATG
>TBL_comb47_HYPODRAFT_10006284_pt1 | contig 12884 bp, 11 predicted proteins | sample TroBogypolimnion_40_FD_10682 | JGI IMG/M metagenome (IMG submission 10682)
GCTCTTTAATAACCGTATCTGGATCAACATGAGCTAAACTAAATAAGCCAAAAGAACGGCCTTTTAAAAGATCAATATCAAAGGTGCTAACCAGATCGACTACCCGGGCTATTTCATCTGCAGTACCCGATGCCACTATAATATTGCGACTGCCATCAACATTAAGTATGGTTTTTTCATGCACTAGCGGTTTAATGATGTCGGCAACATCTTGAACAGCCACATTCCTAACAGGAATAACACGAGTTTGATAGCCTATTTTGCTGCTGGCTATATTAGAAACAAATAAAGCTTCTGCGGTAGGTTCAATATGATAAATGCGGCCATCTTTAACCAAAGCCGCATTATTCATACGCAGAACCATTTCTAGGGTAGGTATTAATTCTTCTTTACTTAACGCTTCGGTGGTTTGTAAGGTGACCTTACCCACTACTTTTGGGCTAAGTACATAGTTTTGTCCGAGAATATCACTTAAGATTACTTTTGCTACTTCGCCCAGATCGGCATCATCAAAATTTAAGCTATAGGTACCGACTCCTGTTGGAGTGGTAGCTCTATGTTGAGAAACAGACTCAGCTACAAAATGGTCAGTTCCAGGATATAGTTCAATGGATGGCTTTATTATTTTGCTTATCGGCGGTGTATTCTGCAAGTCTTTATAAGCACTATCTTGCTGCTTACTTTGTTGCGCCTTGGTATCTGGGTTCAACGGCAATTTATCAGCTGTAAAAGGCTTTAATGCCTCACAGCCCACTAGAGAAAAGCTCATCAGCAGAATACACGGAATTATTTTATTTTTAGGGGTTGTCATTATCTATATTCTCAGAATCGCCGACATCAGATGGAGGGCTATTAGGTGTGTTAAATGGATTAAGTGCTTGAGTAGGGGGCGGAATATTAGGTATTTCTGATGGAGTGTCGTTAGCTAAGGATGTCGTAGGATTTTTGGATAACGCTTTCGATTTTGGTTTTTGCAGCAATAACTCCTTAGACTGATTATTTTGCTTTAATAAAACACGATCCATATGAATTTCAGTGAGCTTCCAGCCATCAAGCTCAGCTCCAATAGTTATTTTTCTATGAGCATTTTTAGTCGCTTTGGCTGCAGATCGACTGAATAAAGCTGATAGACCATTGGCGGTGGTATATATCCCATTGAGTTGCCAATCAAACGTATTAGCAACTGTTCCGGCAGCCAGCATTGTTTCAGGCAAAGGTTCATTGATGGGTTTTCTGCCTTTTATAAATAAAGGTCTGTTAATAAAATCCACATAGCTAATTTCAGGCTGTTGGAGTAACTCTATAACAGGCATTTCATCAAGTAATTGTGTAGAAGGTATAGTATTCGTTATGTTTGGTATGTGTTGCTTCATCCATAGCGCATAAAACCATTCACCGAAAATAATCACTATACATGCGATAGAAATAGTCACAAATACAGAAAGGCGTTTACGGTTCATTCTATTGGTTTTCTCATAAAGCTTACTGCTTGAAAATTAACGTTTAATTCATTACTAGAATCAATTTGCCGTGTAATATTATTCATGGCTCCATGCATCGGTCTTATATCGATTTGGTCAATTATGATTAGCGGGGTTGACGTTTCTATTTTGTAAAGCACCGCTCGCAACACTTCACTATTACCTTTCATTCTTACGCTAACAGTTATTCTACTAAATTTATTTTTATTATTAACTGGCAGTGCTTGAGTACTGCTTAATTGTCCGCCTGCATCGACTATAGTTTTTTTAATGAACGCTTGCATTTCAGCAGAGGCTAAAGCATCTGTTTCCTGGCTATTAAAGTAACCTTGTTGATCATGCTGCTGTTTTATTTTTGCCATACTGGCATTAACCGTATTTTTCGTGGCCAAAATTCGTTCATATTGCTGCAATCTAAACATCAGGTCATTTTTAGATTTATGCAATTCTAGGCCTTTGCTAAGTAAAGGTACTATAACAATCAAGCTGAGTATAAGCACTACGCTAATTAATAAACCTACTGCAAGCCAGCGTTGCTTCTTTTGATTATTAACGATGTGCATTAATTTTTTCCTGTTGGGACAACATCAACAGTAATCTGAAATCGTTCAAGCTTACTGACAGCATCTTGGGTAACCGGCGATGCAAATCGAACGTGAGCAAATAAATCAGAGGCTTCCAGAACGCCTATTAGTGTTGAAGCCGTCGGCGATTCTCCTTGAATCTGTAAATGTCCGTCTGAGTACTGTATATAATTTAACCAAGTATCATCTTTTATTAGCGAGCTTAATGTGTTCAGCATTACAATCATGGCGGGCGCTGCACTTTTTTCTGCAAGTAATTGACGCGTTTCATCTATCGTAGCATCGATGTCCTTTTGCAAAGCTTTAACTTTTTTGGCATCTTTTTCTAGGGCATTGGTTTTTAGTTGCAAGGTATGAACGGCTTGATTTTCAAACCAAACGGGTATCGCTATAACAGCCACCAGTAACAAACAGGTAAGCGTTATCAGTGACGTGTTTATGATATGCGTTAGTTTTGCAGTTTTTTGTCTTAGAGACTCAGGTAATAAGTTGTAACTATCATCAATTTTAATAGGACCTATGACCGACTCGTCATAATAGGCCCTTAGTGGCTTTAAGCCCATAGCCTGGCAATCATCAAAGAGTCCATCAATAATAACTCGGGGCGTTACTATTAACATAACCCTGATCTGCCCTGATTCGTTATTATCATTTAGTCGCTTAACTGCAAAATAAACCTGTTCCGGTTTAAATGGTGTATAGCGATCTAGCTCGTAAGCGACAACTTGCAACAGATTTTCTTTTGCCGCAGCCGGCAAACTTAGCTCTTTTTGAAAGGCGTACTGACTGGCCAATCTCAGTATGACCTGAGCTTCAGTAAGTCGCTCATCTTTTTCTCGTAAAATTTTAAACTGCGCTATGCCAGATTCATTCCTTTCTAATATCCCTAGCGGTTCAGTTTGCTCATTGCATCGATAAGTAAGTGATAATTGATGGCCATTGGGGCTTACTATGAGATAGCCTTGTTGATCCGTAATCCACTGTTTTATTTTTTCAGGAACTAGAAAGTTAAGTTCACGCATCCACCAGCGAAAAAACTGTTTAAAATCTAAATCAATTGTTGAGTTCAGGTTCAGCATATTGTTTTATTAAAAATTCACTCATTGCATCAACAAATAATGATCTATTATGAGTCATTACTTGTTGCCATTTTAATACCTGAAAAGGACTCTGTAGTGACGTAGTGTTTTGAGATGTTACTGGATCTAATTGTTTTATGACCACACTGATTACAGCACTAGACTCATTATTCAACAGCGCTTCAGACACTATAGTTATCGCGCTAGCCTGACCAGATGTAGTTACCTGTCCAGCGGCTATAGGTTGTCCCGCTGTAATTGATTGCACTGAACTGGATGGAAACTTGGGCGCCGGTAAGTTATTTATTGCACTGTCTAACCGGGCTGTTATATATGAGTCAATAAGGCTAGCCTCCAAGCCAGGAATTATCTGCAAAACTTCTTTAGCCGCTAGTTGCTCAAAAACTGTAGCCTGCCCTGAATAAATCGTGATTAAATGCTCTATTTGTAAAAATTCGGCTTCATTCATCCCCAAGACTAACTGCAATTCTTCAAGTGTTAGAAAAGGTTTATTTCTCGGCTGATAACTCAATCCCGCTTCTTTATATTCTTTTTTTTCTGCACCATCACTATGCACTAAATCATCAGCGTCACGCCAATCGAGTATGGCACCAACTATTTTTGATTTTTGTTCTGCTACACTAGGAACATTAGCCATCAAGGCTTCCAATAAGACTTGATCAGCTTTATTAATATCTATCTTACCTGCTTCAGATAATAATCGTACGCGAACTTTGGCATCATTTGCGATTATTTCATAAATACTGCCGTCTGTCCGCCAACGTTTATTCTTGTCAGGATTCAATAACATTAATTCCGCTATGGCTATCCCCGATTCAGCAACCGCTAAGGCTAGTGCATTATTTTTAATACCCGCAGTAATAGAGGCTTCTCGGCGCATATTGAGAGCGAAACTACCCGCCATAATCGTCAATAAACTTAATACCCACAGCACCATAACCAAGGCCAAGCCTCTTTGTTTTATCATTGGGATGTTTTGGGGTTATTGATCGTTATGGGCTCGGTGGCTGTGCTGATAGCTCCCACAAGCTTAAGCTCAATGATCATTTCCGGATATATAATGTCATTGTCCAAGGTGATATTGATTTTAACTAATCTAGGCAATACATTTTTGCCTAGCCATTCATCTTGCCATCTTCCTAGGTTAATCCCATCATCTGAACCAAAATAGGCCAAGGTAAAATCACTGACGTGATTGATTAATATTTCCTCTTCCTTGTGCCATGCAACACCCTCTGCCAATGGAAAAAAGGGGGTTAACATGACATTGATATATGGATTATTATTTTCTGATTGTAAATCGACAGAAAATAACTGCAATCCTGATCTACCTGCACTGGCGGGCATTGCTGAAACAAATTGTAATGAATGCGCTTTGCCTTGAAAAGAAAAGGTCTTTGTTTCGCTTGAAAAATCATTCCATAATGGCTGCGCCAACGACAAATGCTGGTGAAAGAAGTTATAAACTACGGCAAGTTCATTCACATCAGTGATTTTGCTCTCACCCTTTTCCCAGCTATCAGCGCAAATTTTTAAACTACCAAAAAGCAACATCATCATCATGCTAAATAGTGTCATGGCAATGAGCACTTCAATCAGAGTAAAGCCCTGCCCCTGTTGTTTCATAAGGGCTTATTAATTAATTTTAAGGTGATTAACTCAACCTGTCTGTCACGGGCATTATCATCACCCCAGTTAACGGTGACTTTCACTTTGAATAGTTCTGCGACTGATGTTTTTGTATCAGTAAAGACAGAATTAAGGGTAAATGGACTCACTTCAACCTGCCAATTATAGAGGTTATTTTCCAGTCCAGTAGATAGCCCAGCTTGCAAAGGCGTTTCTACACCTGTTTTAGCCATTAAGCTTTCAGAGAGTTGCACGGCGGCTGTATAGTTTTCAGCAATCATAGCGGTATTAACACCTGCGGCAAATATTTTTAACAAAATACCTAAGGACAAGGCGAGAATTGAAAATGCAATTAGAATTTCCAATAAAGAAAAACCTTGTTGTTTATTCTGTTGCATCAATATCACCCAGTTTAATTTGACCGGTTAACCAGTTGATATTGATTTCGCTTGCCAGCTTACCCTGTTCCAGCGTAATTCTACCGCCAGTAGATGAGCCATCAGGGAAAAATCGAATATTGGCTATGCCATTACCGCTTAGCTCACTTTGTGCAGTAACTACGGTCAGCGCAATGGCTTTAGGAATAAGATATTGCTTCGCTCTATCGCTCACCGTATAAGTGTTTTCGGACAGATCAACGGTCATAATCGCTACTTGATGCGACATTAAAGCCTGTCCTCGTGTATAACGCAATGCAGAAACCATATCCCTAGCCGCCACTTTAAGCGCGGCGCTGCCATCTCCGGACGACAGATTAATGCCGACTATAGAAAAACCCAATATCATAATAAACAACACTACCAATAACTCAAGCAGGGTAAAGCCATTATTGAGTCGAGGCAGGAAACTCAAACTGTCAGATCTTTTCACCTTAAATATTGAACATCAGTTGTTATTACCAACTAACAATATCCTGATCTTCGCCTTCACCGCCTTCTTTGCCGTCTGCACCCAGAGTATATAAATCGAATTTTCCATGTTCCCCCGGCGACACATAATGATATTCTTGTTGCCAAGGATCCAAGGGGATTTTTGATTTACGCAAATAAGGGCCATTCCAGCGTTTGTTGCTATCAGGCGATTCAATTAATGCTTTTAAGCCTTCTTCATTGCTTGGATAACTGCCTATATCCAGTTTATACATGTCCAGAGTAGCCGCCAAATCTTCAATTTGTACTTTAGCAGCTTTGGTTTTTGACTCGCCCATGTGCTTCATGACTTGAGGGCCAACTATTCCAGCCAGCATTGCGATTATGCCCAGTACGACCAATAATTCTAATAAGGTAAAGCCTGATTCTGTATAAGGTTTGAATTTTTTCATGGTTAGTATTATTCCCGTTAAAAAGCTAAGTCATTCACGCTTAAGATAGCTAGTAATATTGATACGATAATTCCTGCAATCATCAATCCTAAGCTAATTATTAATACAGGTTCAAGAAAAGCTAATAATCGCTGTATCGCTACTCTGAGCTGTTTGTCATATATAGTAGCTACGCGCAGCAACATTTCTTCCAGCCGCCCGGTTTCTTCGCCCATTTTAATCATTTGTATGGCCATTTTAGGAAACAAGCCCTTACCTAATAAGGCATCTGATAAATGTTTACCTTGTTTTAACTGCTCCTCTGTCTCCTCAATCGCTGCCGCCAACACCAAATTATCAATAGTTTCACGCACTATAGTTAATGCTGCCAGCAATGAAACGCCATTGCCTAGCAAAGTACCCAAAGTACGGCTAATATTGGCGGTTTCTTTGTGGGTAATAATTGTCCCTGCCAAAGGCACTTTTAGAAAACGACCATCCCATACCTTCTTGGTTATGGGATCAGCTAATTGTAATTTCATATAGCTGGAAATAAAAATAATACTGGCCAACAATGCCCACCAATAGCTTTGCAACCATTCAGCCAAGGCCACTACAATCTGGGTTGAAATGGGTAAGGCCTTACCCGCACTTTCAAACATTTCGGTAAATTGCGGCACTACAAAAGTAAGCATCACAAATAAAGAGGCTAATGACATAACCAATAATATAGCTGGATAAATTAATGCCGTACTGACAGTGTCTTTTAATTCTTGTGAGCATTCCAAATATTCAGACAAGCGTGCCAAAACATTACCTAGACTACCGCCCGCCTCACCGGCACGTATCATATTCAAATAAAACTTACTAAAAACGCCCGACTGTTGTTCCAGCGCATCAGCCAAGGTAGCGCCGCCCTTCACTTTATCCAACACTCGTGTAATCAATTTACTTAAATACACCTGGTCTTCAGTTAAATCAATTAATACGAGTAAAGATTTATCTAAAGGTAAGTCAGATTCCAGTAAAGTTGCTAATTCACCGGTCAAAAGAGCGATATCTTTATGCGATAATTTAGACTGTTTTGCTCGCCAGCCCAAAAAAGAGCGACTATTAGCTGGTGCAACACGAATCGGGAGATAGCCTTCTGAATGTAATGCGGTAATTAAAACTTGCTCGTCAATGGCGTCTCTAATACCTTCTTCAGTTTCACCTAAACAATTAACGGCTTTATAGGTAAATAAAGGCATCCTAAATTTCCGCCGTGACCCGCATAACTTCTTCCAGAGTAGTAATGCCTTGTATGACCTTAACTAGACCATTTTCATAAAGTGTTTGCATACCTTCAGCAACGGCAAGTTTCTGAATGGCACCAGCTTCTTCATGAGCCATAATGAGTTTACGTACCGGATCGGTCATCGGCAAAAATTCAATAATTGCAAGTCGTCCACGGTAACCCATACCTGCACAAGCCGAACAACCCACGGGTTTATATAAAACAATATCACCCTCAGGTGCAAATCGATGTAAGCGCAGGCTTTTGATAATTTCTGGGTCGGCAATAGCGCCTACTTTACACACAGGACATAATTTTCTAACCAAACGCTGCGCTAAAATCCCATTGACAGTAGAGGTGAGTAAATATTCTTCTAGCCCCATATCCAGCAATCGCGTTATACCTCCCGCAGCATCATTAGTATGTAAGGTCGATAATACCAAATGACCAGTGAGAGCTGATTGCACAGCAATTTTTGCAGTTTCAAGGTCACGCATTTCACCTATCATAATGACATCTGGATCTTGCCGAACAATAGAGCGTAGCGCTGTTGCAAAAGTTAATCCTATTTGTGGTTTTGCCTGAATCTGATTAACGCCTTCCATCTGATACTCTACCGGATCTTCAACGGTAATTATTTTTCGTTCAGGGGTATTCAATTGCTTTAATGCGGCATATAGAGTGGTTGATTTACCACTACCCGTAGGGCCAGTAATAAGAATAATGCCATGTGGCTGCGATAACACATCAATAAACTGCTGTAGATGTCGCCCAGCAAAACCTAATCCGGCAAAATCCAATACGGCATTATCTTTATCTAATAAACGGATCACTACACTTTCACCATACATGGTTGGTATGGTTGATACCCTTAAATCCAGTTCTTTGCCCAACATCTGTACTTTTATGCGACCATCTTGAGGCAGACGCCGTTCGGCAATATTTAATTTAGCCATAATCTTGATACGCGAAATCACGGCAGCAGTTGATTTGACATTAGGTGCACCAATTTCTTGCAAAACCCCGTCTACACGCAATCTAATTTTTAAACTTTGCTCAAAGGGCTCTACATGTATATCTGAAGCTTTGGTTTCAATCGCTCGCTGCATAATTAAATTAACCATTTTGATCACCGGTGCTTCACTGGCTAAATCTTTCAAATGGGCTAAATCTTCTTCGCCAAAATCTTCTTCACCCAGATTATTAGCGGCTAGGTCATCAATAAGTTTGTTCATTTTTGATCGATCTTCACCGTATTGCACATCCAGCGCCGCATCGATTTCAGAAAGTAATCCCACTTTAGGGATGAGCGTTTTTCCTATCGCTAATTTAAGTGCATCAATGCTAGACTGGTCATTAGGATCCATCATAGCAATGGTCATATCATTGTCAGTATGTTCTAAGCCTATGATATGGTAGTTTTTTAAAAAACGTAAAGACACAGATTCAGGTAATTGCATTTCTGATGGATATTGATCCGACTTTACTTTTTCAAACTGCCCCGACTCAACAAAAGCATCAGCCACATCGAGTTCTGAACATAAACCCATCTTAAGCAATAATTGAGGTATATTTTCAGCTACTGAAGTTTTTTTTACCCGCTCAACTTTTTTTAATTCTAAGGCTGAAAGCTTATTCTTTTCTTGTAATGTTTTTAGCAAAGACTGATAGGACATTAGTATTTTTCCTAATCAAGGATTTGTAATTATTAAGTCAAAAGGCGTTTATTCAGTGAATCAGTTTTAGCATTGACATCCGTTTTCTAAGATCATCTTGGGTTATCTATTTTTTTAAATTAAACCATAAAAAACTAGTTATAGTTTAACAAACAGCTACGTTTTTAAGGTAATTATTTAATGCAAGCTCATTTTGAAACATGAATCGCATCATAGACTTGATTTTCAATGAATAACCGAGCTTTCCAAATATCAGGTGCGCTCCTAGAACGAACATACACAGAGAAGACAAAAAATGGGAGGGGAATAGCTGAGGTAAGCTTATAGCGAGATGTACGATAGAGCTATGATAAAACTAAGAATACATTTATCTGTAGAATGGGTTGCAACTATTAGCAACCCAAAAGTACTACACGACATAATCGCTGGGTTGAAACAACATCAACCCAACCTTATACACTACGCCATATTTATTTAGATTGACTACCATTGACTTCTAATTGTACGCGACGATTATTACTACGTCCCTCTTCAGTATCATTAGTATCAATAGGACGAGTCCAGCCATAACCTTGTGTAGTTAAATGCGGTGAATGAGTATCATGTACCAAATACTTTTTAACAGCTAAGGCACGGTTTTCTGACAACTTAATATTATGCTTTAAGGTGCCTGTTTTACTGGTATGGCCTTGAACTTCAATAATCAATTCTGGATTGTTTTTAATGATATTAGCAGCATTATCAAGATTTGAGAAGTATTGTGGCTTAATAATAGCTTTATCATTATCAAACTTAACATCTACTGTCCAACAGCCATTAATGGCAACATGCGCACCAGCAGGGGTATTAGGACACTGATCAGCACAGTCATTAACACCATCATGATCACTGTCTAAAGTTGAGCAATCAGTCGTATGAGCCTGAACTACCGGAGTAGCTACTGGAGCTGGTGCTGGGCTTTGCGCAACAACATGCTTTGGTTTAGCGCCAAAAGGAACGACAAAACCCATATTAACAACCATGTCGTTAAATTCGTTGGTACCTGGCTGTAGGTTTGCACCCGCATTATTATTGTAACGATAACGTACATCACTACGTAGTAGGAAGTTATCGTGTATTTCGTAAGTGACACCAGCGCCCGCTTCACCAATAAAACCAGTACCACTGTTGCCATTATGACTAGAATTTATCGCACCTAAGCCGATAACGGTGTATGGTGAAAAAGTACCTCTTGAAATGAAATATTGAATATCTGCTGTGCCACCTGTTACATCCCAGCGACCATTTCTATTGACGCTATCAAAACCTTGATAAAAGCCTTTTAATTCAACATTAAAATGTTCATTAAGTATTTTACCCATCCCCATGCCGCCGCCCCAGCCACCTTCAGTGTTACGATCACCGCCGGGTTGAATAAAAGAACCGAATGGTGAGACATACCATCTTTTGTCTACTGTATCATCAGCTTGAACAGGCGAAAATAGACCTAGGCTAGTTAATGCCGCTAGGGCGATTAAGTGTTTTTTAAACATAACAATTCCTCAAAAGAATAACGATAAAAAGGTAAAAATAAAATACGGGTATTACGGATTATGAATGGTTAACAGCGATTTTTCGTTTACTGCAGATACTTAGGATATAGATTATATACTAAGTGGACGACTAAGGACTCATAGAAAAAATTTGCATAGAGTAAAATCGTTAAAGGCACTTTAAAAATCCCCTTATTTAAGCAGGTAAATAATAACTTATCACTTAGCTAAGGGCAATTTAATGGTAAATGTAGTGCCAACCCCTAAATTGCTTTCTACATCACATACGCCATTATATTTTAAGATAGTGTCGCGCGCTTCATAAACCCCTATACCCATACCAGCATTGCCTTTTGTGGTATCAAAGGGTTTAAACAACCGTTCAGCAACAAACTTGGCATCCATGCCGACTCCGTTATCGATGATTTTGATAACAGCATAGCGCTCATCCTTGCTCAACACTATCTGCACTGCGCCATGATCATCGGTTGCTTCTTGTGCATTTTGAACTAAATGCCCAAGTATAGCTGTGAGCTTTTCTTTTTCACCTAAAACCTCACATTTATCTAACGTCATGATGCAGTGTAAAGCAGGCTTATGACCCTGTTGCTGCAAAATTACGTCTTCAATTACCTCACTAAGATTGAGTTGGGTTATACAATCTTTTTTTACCCAGCCTTTTTTAAGTTGCCCTAAAATAGTGTCTATCTTACAAACTACATTTTCCAATGTTTCAATGGAATCATCTATAAATTCTGGCTTATATTTATGTTTTTCCGAATTTTTTACAATTAATGATACTTGTGCTACTAAGTTTTTAAGGTCATGCACTAAGAAGGCAGAAAGCTGGTTATAGGCTTCAAATTGTCGTGATCTGAATAATGCTTCACTGGTATGACTCAGCGCTAGAGCATTCGTTAATTGCATACCCACTGTTTTTAATAAATCATGATCTTCCCACATGAGCTGCCTATTTATTTTGGCTTTAGCTAATACGACAAAAGCAACTAATTTGTTTTGTCGAAATAATGGCACGATTAAACTAATACGCTGATCTTTAGCTAGCCACGGTGATAAATCCACCTCGTTATAAACGTCAGGTGCATTAGAAAACTCTACAAAATCAATAACCCACTGTTTTTTGTTCATAAACATAATTAAGGAGTTATTAGTTTTTATGATCTGAGTTGATTGCATGTTTAAGTTAATTTCTTCTGACATATAAAAATCATCTTGATCATTTCTTAACCATAAAGCGCCTCCTGAGGTTTCAGTTAATGTCATTAATGTTTTAATAATCACGCCAGATAACTCATTAACAGAATCGAGTTGTGCTATGGTTTTACTTAATTCGATCCAAATGTCACGATAATCATAGCGGTAATTAAAAAAGTGCTGATTAAAATAAACCTTAGTCATGGATCTGACTTTACCGGACATTAACAATATTAATAATGTCATGAGCGCTAAAAATACAAATATTATCTGGGCAACCCCCCCCCAACTACCGTCATAATCTCTGATATAAAAACCAGCTAATGACATAAGCACTAGATAAGCACCGGTTACTATAAGCACTGTAGTATGAAATAGAGTTTTCCTAGGCGCTTTAATGTATGCACTCATATTAGTTTGTAAACGGCGCACTGAAATAACTAATAGGGGCACAATTAAAGCATTAAGAAAGCCCCGTGAATTCCACAGCATAAAATCTATTTGTGCAAATAACAGTGACTTACTGTAAACGATAAAATCTATTCCGAACAATGCTCCCAGTCCTACACATAAGAACTTGATGGTCCAATGTAAGTCCAGTGCTGCATTTCGATAAAGCTGTTCAACTAATATCAATCCTAAAATAGCAAAAATAACATGAGCAAAAATCCGAATATCTTGACCAATTAACTGCTGTACCTGATAACGTAATTCACTAAAGATTTCTAGGATGAAAACAAGCCCTATTATCAAAGCTAACGCTATGCTCAACATTGTATAGCTTGATATCGTTAAACAATTCTTATCTTGCTGCTTTAAGATTAATGATCTTAATAATAAAAACCAAGCTGTGTCACGCAAGGTCTCTAACGGCAAAGTCGCCGAGGTTAATAAATTATCATGATAAATAGCATAGGTAATATAACCTGACCAGAGCAGCGATAAACTGATAGCCATCAGTAGGGGCTTCAATACCGGATTCTTTTTAAAGTCTCTTAAAGAAAAAAGGAATAAAAACAAATTGGCTACGGAGGCTGTTAAATAACTATAATAGGCGTAATTTTCCATGAAACTCATACTGAACTCTTGAG
>TBL_comb47_HYPODRAFT_10006287_pt1 | contig 12874 bp, 8 predicted proteins | sample TroBogypolimnion_40_FD_10682 | JGI IMG/M metagenome (IMG submission 10682)
ACACGTCTATGCGCCGCTGCCCAACGGCGGCGCGCTGCGCCTGCCGGTGGGCCGGGTGCGGATGATTCTCCAACATCTCGCCGCGCTGCTCGACCCGAGGTTTCCCGATCGCACCCGGCTGCACACATTGGACGCGGCGGTGCTCGCCGGCTTGGAGGGCATGGGGCTCACGCCGCCGCCGGATCTCGCCGAGTTGGCGGCGAAGCTCAAGGGGTTTGTCGGCATCGAGGCGGTGCCGTTGCCGGAGGGCGTGCAGGCGACATTGCGCGACTATCAGCTCGCCGGCTTTCACTGGATGCAATTCCTCGCGCGCCATGGCTTGCACGGCATCCTGGCCGACGACATGGGCCTCGGCAAAACCCTGCAAACCCTGGCACATGTGCTAACGGAAAAGCAGGCCGGCCACTCGGGCGGCAAGCCGGTGCTGGTGGTCGCGCCCACCTCGGTGGTGCCCAACTGGCGCGCCGAGGCGCTCAAGTTCACCCCGAGCCTACGCGTGCTGGTGCTCAACGGGCCGGAGCGCAAGAAGTACTTCCGCTCGATCCCGCACGCGGACCTGGTTCTCACATCCTTCGCGCTGTTGCAGCGCGACATCGACAAGCTGCGCGGCGTGGCCTTCCATATAGTGGTGTTGGATGAGGCGCAAAACATCAAGAATCCGCGCGCCAAGGTGGCGCAAGCCGCCTGCAAGCTCGACGCACGCCACCGCCTCTGTCTATCAGGCACGCCGATCGAAAACCACCTTGGCGAGTTGTGGAGTTTGATGCGGTTTCTCATTCCGGGCTTTCTCGGCAGCGAGGAGGCCTTTAACACGCGCTTCCGCAAGCCGATCGAAAAGGATGGCGACGCAGAACGCAACGAGGTGCTCAAACGCCGCGTGGCGCCGCTGATTTTGCGCCGCACCAAGGACCAGGTGGCCAAGGAATTGCCGCCAAAGACCGAATTGGTGCATCTCATCGAATTGCACAGCGACCAAAAAGACCTCTACGAAACCGTGCGTGCCACCATGGACAAGCGCGTGCGCCAGGCGATCGCCGCGCGCGGCCTCGGCCAATCGCAGATTGTCTTCCTCGATGCCTTGCTCAAGCTCCGCCAGATTTGCTGCGATCCGCGCCTGCTGCCGGAGGATTTCTCCAACCACGTGCGCGAGTCCGCCAAGCTGGATTTCCTAACAGAACTGTTGGAGCTGCTCATCGAGGAGGGCCGGCGCATTTTGTTGTTCTCGCAATTCACCAGCATGCTCGCGCTCATCGAGGCGCATCTCATTCATGTGCAAATCCCCTATCTCAAGCTCACCGGAGCTTCCAAGGACCGTGGCAAACTGGTCGAGGATTTCCAAACCGGCAGAGTCCCGCTGTTTCTCATCTCGCTCAAGGCCGGCGGCACCGGCCTCAATCTAACAGCCGCGGACACCGTCATCCACTACGACCCGTGGTGGAACCCCGCCGCCGAGGCGCAGGCGACCGACCGCGCCTATCGCATCGGCCAGGACAAGCCGGTGTTCGTCCACAAGCTGCTATGCCAGGACACCGTCGAGGAGCGCATTCACAAACTCCAACAGGAAAAGGGCAAACTCGCCGCCGGCATCCTCGCCGGAGCGGACCTCGCCGCCTCGCTCGATCCCGCCACCGTGCGGGCGTTGTTGGACCCCTAGGCACGCCCACGCCACGTAGGCGCGTCTGTCACAACGCGTTTTTCTGAGGGGGGAGCGCCGGCGTCCCGCCGGCTGTGTTCGGCATCCTGTCGAACACTCTTCAAGCGCATGCGGGACTGGTCCACCCGCATGCTGACGAATGCGCCTACAGGGCAGGAGCCTCAGACATCCTGATCCCAGGGGAAAATGGCTGAGCTTACCAGCAGCTTGGCAGCGGGCAAGGGTGCCCGCGCCACCGTGGTCCGGGCATCCTGCCCGGATGCAGACGGGCTCATCCAGTTTCCTCAAATCCCACCATTTCCCGGCACGGATCAGGATGTCTGAGCCTACGGCGAAATTGACACGCCGGCTGAAACCAGCGCTCCGTCAGCCCCGGCGCGTTGTGGCCAACGCGCCTGCGACGGGCAGGCACGACATCACTGCCGGTGTTTCAAGCGGTAGATGAGTCCTCGCGGAAACGGGCGGAACGCCTTGTGGGTGGTGATGGTTACGGGTAGCGAGCGTGCGCCTGGCTGATGGAAAAGTTCGGCCCAATGGGCGAAGCGGGCGAACGGGTTGAACTCATCGAGGATTTGGTCGCGGCAGCGCGCGAGCACCTCGAGCTGCGCTTGCCCGGGCGGCCTACCTAGCAACTCTCGGATAATTGATAGGGAGGGTTCGGGCTGCGTGACATCGACCGCGGTGAAGCCGGCTGAGGGAAAATAGTCTGCCAGGTTCGGGCAGCCCGCGTAGATCGGATAGGCCCAGCCCAGATAGGCGTCGGCGAGTTTCTCGGTCCAATAGTCGGGGGAGCAGGAATTTTCCAACACCAGGTGGAAGCGGTGCGGCAGGATCGCGTCCATCTTGTCCTCGATCGGGGTGAAGCCGCGGCCGTAATGCACGATGGCGTCACCCAAGGCGGCCTTGAGATGCTCGAGAAACGCGAGCCGCTGGCGCTGGCCCGCGGTGGTGGTTAGATTCGAGCACACCACCGAGATTTTGTTGGATTTGGCGGGCGGCGTCAGGCGCTTGAGTTCGTCGTAGCCGTAGTGGTAGCGGTCCTCGCCGCGGAACAGCCCGACGTGCCAGTTCAAGCCGGGGAAACTCACCGTGACCCGCGGATGGGGGTCGGCGGCATGGCTGCTGACCACCCGGTGGAATTGCGCGTAGAACTTTTTCGGATAGATTTTCTTCGATGGCGGCTCGCCCGCGATGAACAGCGTGTTGTCGGGCGCGCAGTGCATCAGGTCGCGGTCGCGGCTGCCGGCAAATACAATCCAATAGTCGCAGACGGTGCCGGGCGGCGGATTCACCAGAAAATCGCAGCGGCCCCAGCGCGGCTGGCGATTGGGGCAGAGCCGGTCCAGGTCGGCATGGCCGACGGTGGTGGTCACCGCGACGCGCAAGCGTGCAGCGGCGGATGCGGCAGGAGGACAGGCATCCTGCCTGTCATGGACGACGGGCTTCCAGCCTGTCGTTGCATGCGCGGACAGGCTGGAAGCGTTGTTTTCCCTCACAGGCAAGATGCCTGTGTTCCGATCAGAGAGCGCTAAAATGACAGGATTGGGCATGCAGGATGGTTAGAACACTTGAAAGGCCAAAAATGTTGTCGTTAGGTGAAGTTCTTCGTCTTGCGTCTTGGGTCTTGGGTCTGAGGCGAAGCCTCGCTAGCTTGGGCCGGTGGGCCGTGAGAACCTGTGCCTGAGGCGCAGCATCGTCTTGTCCACGACATCGAGGACGGCCGAGACCGGCTTCTTACGGCGCACGGAACGGCGACTGTAGATGCAGTGGGATGCAAGTGGTTCATCGCCGCGAATCTGATGGCGTTCCTCGATCAAGCGTGCCACCAGCGGGAACAGCGCGTATTCATTCAGGATCAGGCGCCGCGCCTCTTGAATGGCAGGCAGCCGCTTGGCATATTCGTTGTCTCGAAGCGCCCGTTTGACGCGCTCGAAGGTTTCGTCGAAGTGATGGATGTTGATGGGGATATGACTTTCCTCGGGAAAGTAATCCAAGGTGTTAGGGCAGCCGTGATAGAGCGGCAGGCAGTGCCCGAGGAACGGGTCGCTGAGCTTCTCGGTCCAATGGTGAGGGCACACGTGGTTTTCAATGGCAAGGTGCAACCTGTAAGGATCCAGCGCGTCGGCCTTGTCGTCGATAGGGCGCACGCCCTGGCCGAAGATATCCAATGCGGGCAGCCTGGCCTTGAGGTCCTGGGTGAACTGATAGCGGGCGTGATGCAGGGTGTGGCGCATTTGCTTGTCAGAGCAAACCGTGGAAATCGGCAGGGGTTTGGACGGGGGCGCTTGTTTGGACAGCACGTCATAGGACCCGCGCTCGCCACTGCCGCCATAGAACCAGATATATCCGGTTTGGGACAGGATCACGCGCGGATGTTTGATGGCCCACGGCTCCTGGCTGCTGAGAATCCAACCGAATTGACTGACGAATGAGCGCCCGTAATTCTTGATGACGGATGGCTCGGCTGTGATGAGCAGCGAATTCTCCCTCAGCGCCGGCAGTTTCTCCGCCCAGTTGGGGAAACGCTCGTCGCCGCTCTTGGGCAGATCATCATAGACCATCAGCCAGTCATAGTCATGGCAGTGCTGGTCGAAGATGAAGTCGCAGGCGCCCCAAGCTCGGAACATGGTTGGGAAAGCGTTTCAGCCACAGGTCATAGTTGGTATCCGACGCCTGCGATTTGGACAGGAACTTGACCCGGATGCGCTTGCCGCTGGGGGGTTCATTGGTGTCTATCCAAAAAAGGATAATGGAAGGGGTTGCAGCGCCGTTTCTTTACCACTGATTTCACGGATTGAAGAGGATTACACGGAAAAGATGACTGCGAGCAATCAAAATATCGGCTCATCCTAAAGGTGGATGCCATAAAATCCATAACTCTTGCTTTATCCGGGCATTCCGTGAAATCCGTGGTTACCATCTTCCTCTCAAGGTTCATCTGTGTTCATCCGCGGTTAGAAATTCTTCAATGAGCAAGATTGGGCAACGGCGGCCGCGATCTCGTCGAGCATGGCATAGCGCCGGGCATACATCGGGCGCTTTTGCGGTTTCATGTCCTCGCGCGGGCGCCGCGCGGTGGTGAGCGGGAGAGCCAGGAACGCCTCGCCCTCGCGCACGCCGCCACATTCCTCCCAGAACGAGTCATAGTCGAAGAACATCTTCTGCCGATCGCCGGTGCGCCGGCTGTCGGTGCTGTATGCGTGACAGGCGGCGGTGGTGGCCAGGATCCGCTGGCAGCCTAACTGGCTGGCGAGGAGTTGCGCGGCAATGACAATCATGCTTTTGGGCCGCAGTCCGTGCAAGTCGCGCCCGGCGTCCTTGATGGCCGGGGCACCCAGCGCGCGGTCGGCGCCCTGGAGGCCGCCGATATACATTGCCAGAACGCCCGCCTCGGTTGGGGCGATGGTTGCGGAGAGCAGGGCCAGTTCGCCCTCACCCAGTTCGGGACAGAGCAGGCTGAGGGTGATTTCGCCCTCCTGATAGAACCGGGTGTCGTGGGTCAGCCGCAACCGATAGGTCCGGTTGGCGCTCCACTCCGCCAGGCAGAACGCGTCGGTCAGGAAGATTTGTTCCAAGGTGGCGGGCGGGAGCGCCTGCTGGAAGAACGCGTAGTGGGCCTGCACGGCGTCGAGGGTGCGGGCCTTGCTCCAGGAGGACGAGAGATACGGGCGGTAGAGTTTTCGATAGATGCGGTGATCGTACTCGGCCAGGCGGCGCAGGAACCCGTCGCGGCGCAACAGCCCGAACCAGATGAGATTGCTCTGGCGGTTGGGCCAGCTCCGGCAGATGAATTTCACCCGTTTGGCGACGCTGCCGTTTCTGCCGACGGGAAACGCCTGGTGGCTGGCTTGGTGGAGCTGGGAAATGGTCTGATAGAGGGACATCGCGTAATGATTGTTAGAACGGGTTCAAAACCCCTGCCGGCGCTTGAGTGGGCCCTGGATGCGGTTGAACAGCTTGGTGAGCAGGAATCTAATCCGAAGCAGGCACGCGCGGATGTGATAGGCGGCGGATCCGCAGGGCTGCAGATGCTCATGATGTTCGGGTTCGGATTCCTCGACCAGGAGGTTGGCGCCTGCGCGCTGGCCGATGTCCGAGAAGCTGGAGTAATGCCCGATGAGGCTCGGTGACACCGCGCGAACCGTGAAGCGGCCGGAGAGGTTGCGGGCATACCAGCGATCGATGGCACGATGTCTGGCAACCCAGGTCCAGATGGTTTCCGCGGTGGGCAGGTTGGCCAGCAGCCACTCGAAGGAGTCCCGCTTCAAGATATAGGCGAAGGTGCCGGTGCAGCCGAAGATCTGATAGAGCGCGCGGATGCCATCGAGTTGTCGGAGTTTGAGGCTTGGNCCGACTTGTTGTGACAAGCCGAGAAAACACACGCTCCAAGGGTTGGGGCAGGCGGCGAGCCCGTCGAGGAAGCCTTTCACCGCGGCATCGAACGCCTCGCCGGGCTGCACGTCGTCCTCGAGGATCAGGACGCTATTCCAACCCATTTCCCTGGCGTAGGCGATGGCTTTGCGGTGAGACAGGGTGCAGCCCGCCCGCCCGGCCCAACACTTGTCGCGATTGCGCTGGCGGAACCAGGGTGCTTGGCCGTAGCCGGGCAAGTCCACGCCATTGACCGCGGGGATGCGCTGCCAGCCGTCCAGCACGCCTGTTAGACGGGCCATTTCCCCAAAGCGCTCCAAGCGTTCGGGGCGCTGGTCGAGGTTGATGACCAACACGCCGTCGGCGAGACGGAGGGGCGGAGCGGGCAATACTGTCAGGTTAGCACATGGTTTTGTTACAGAGGGCGGCGGGCAGGATGCCTCTTCATTCATTCCGATCGCCGCGTTGGCAGAACTGACGGTATTGGGCGAAGCGGGTGTGCTTGGGGCGGTCATGATGAAGCGGCGATGTAATCCGGGGTTTCGGGGCGGAAGGAGGCGCCGAGCCAATCCTGCAGCATCCGGCTCGCGCGGTGATAGAACGTGTGTTCACGCAGCACGCGCTGATGACCCGCGCGGGTGATGGCCTGAGCTTGCGCGGGGTGCAGGACGAGGTTTCTAACAATCTCGGCGAGGTCCGCGGCGGATTGGTACACGATGACTTCGGCGTGGGGCGTGAAGCAGCGGGCGAGGTCGGGCACTTCCGGGTAGGATGCCAGGCCGCCCGCGCAAGGGATTTCGAAGGCCCGCAGATTGAGTCCGTTGGTGGTGTTGCCGGCCTGCAGCAGGTTGATGTTGACCAGGTATTGTTGATAGACCCGGGCCAGGGCCGCGGACGACAAGCGCCGGTCGCGCCAGCAGCGTTTGAAATTTCCGGCGTGCAGGCCGTAGAGATCCAGGCGGTTGCCAAGGCTGCGGTATTCGGCAAAGAACCGCTGGCGGGCGGGAGTGCAATTGCCGGCAAAGACCGCGAAGGGCTTGCGTGATTGGACTTGAATCGGCTGACAGACATAGCGGCGCGGGTTGGCCGCCAGCGGCAGAAACTCCAGGCGCGCACGCGAGCCGCGGTAGTGATCTAGCAAAACCGGCAGGCTTGCCGAATCGAAATAGTAAACTCCGTCGAGCAAGGCGTCGTGGCCCGTTGGCAGCGATTCCACACTGTCACACAGCCAGCCGACAAGCGGAACGCCCGGCCGCAGCGCCTTGCGCATGACGGTGTCGGCCTCGGGCGGGAGGCTCGGGTAGTTGAGGATGATCACCAGATCCGGCGAAAACCCCGCGAGCGTGGCGGCCAAGCGCCGGGAGGTTGCCGGATTGAGGAACAGCCGGCGGTTCTTGCTGTNNCGGTTCCAATGTTCGGCGAGGGTCGAAGGGCGGCAATTGGCGGTTAGGGTGGTGGCGCCGGCCTCGCGCAACCCAGCCGTTAGATCGGTGCACCAGGTGAGCAGGCCATCGCTTTTCTGAATGACCGCCACCCGCGGCCGGGTGCCGCGGCCGGGTGCCGGAGATGTGGTTGTTAGAAAAGGTGGCATCAGCAATCAGCGGAGGTTTTGAGCGACGGCATCGGTTTTGGCATCGGCTTTGGCGGCTGCGCGGGCAACCAGGCTGCGCCACCACGCCACGTCTTGCGGGTGGCTGGCGCAGAAGTTTTCGTGGCCCTCGATCCAGGTGGCACGAATGGCATTCCACTCGCCGTCGAGCAGGTTCATGCCGACCGGGCTGGTGACGGCGGAGGCGCCGGGTCGAGCGGCGAGGAGCGTGTCTAACACCTGGTTGCCGAGGTTGTTGTCGGCGTGACCGAGGTCGAACCAGCCGGGCATGGCTTGGCAGGCGGCGCCTGGCAGCGGCATGGGGGTGGTGGTGTGCGGGTTGAAGGTGAGGAAGCTCCAGAGTTGGGCCGGCGGGCCGGGTGCGGGGTCGGCATTGGCTCTGGTGCATATATCTATCAGCGCGCGCAGGTCCGTTTCCCAACCCATGGTTTGCGGGCGGTCGGCGGTGGGGTGGATTTGTTTCAATGCGTGCTGCGGCGGAATGATGATGAAGAGTTGGACGCCGGCGCGGCGGGCGCGGCCGATGAATTCAGTTAGAGCGGCGGCCTTGTGCTGGCGCAGGAGCTGCGGGCATAGTGCCCACTGATTGGCTGAGTTTTCAATGAACGCCGACTCGATGTAGGCGCGGAGGTTGCCATGATCGACAGGGTGGAGCATTTGGCCTAACGGAGTGCACTTGGGCACACGGCCCTTGAAATGGCGCTTGAGCGTGGCGAGCGAGTCGGTGAACGCGCGCCAGCCGATGAGTTGGTTGATGCTGCGCTCGAGGGAGCGGTTGTTGTCGGCAAACGGGGACTGGTAAAAGTGATTGGTGCTGCGGCTGTCGCCGGCGCTGTGGAGGTCGCCCGGATCGATGCCGAAGATGATGGTCTTGAGTTGGGGGTTGCGATCCAGCGTGTAGTTGGCGACGGCGAGGTTTTCCATCAGCCATGCGCCCGACAGCGCGAGGTTGACCGAGCGGGATGGCGGCAGCGCCGGATGGGTCGGGTCGAGTCCGCTTTCGAGGCGCGACGAGCCGAAAATGGCGGCCTGCCAGATGCCGCGGTTGGCGATGGCCGCCTTGCCGACGCGGGTGATCTGGCTGATTTCGCGCGAGTTGTCGAGGCGCGCGAGGGCCCAGGGGGCGGCATTGATGCGCCAGGGATCCACGGTGGTGGTGAGGATCGCGGCGAGGGCGAGATAACTGCCCGTCAGCGTGGCGAACCAACGCAGGAAGCGGGAGAATGGGCGGCGGAGCATGGCGCTGGGATGGATCCGGGGGCGTGGGTTAGAACTGGAAGTAGATGAACTCGCCGCCGCTGTCGATTTCCAGCGTGACGAGGAGGAAGAGCACGAAAACGAACACGGCGGCGAGCGGGATGGGGCGCCAACCCCACCAGCGGCGGCGGTGCGGCGCGGGTTCGCGGGCGCTGCGGAAGTGCGGCGAGAAGCGGCCGAGGAATTGTTGGGTGTTAGGCAGCAGAAAGGCGATGAGCAAGCTATAGATGAGCGGGCGGATCGCGCGCTGGGCCTTCATGATGTCGCCATCGACCACCGGTGTCCACAACGGCCCGCGCTGTGGGATCACCATGGCCTGATAGAAACGGGCGGTCGTGTGCCAGGCGATGCTGGCATTGCCGGAGGAGGCGAGCTCGAAGTTGCCGGAGCGGAACGGCACCCATGCGAACACCACGGCGACGAAGGTGAGCAGGCCGGCGACGGCTTTGGGCAAGGGGCGCCAGCCGAGGGCCTTGCGCAGGCCGAGCCAGGCATTGTTGAAGCACAGATAGATGCCGTGGAGCGCGCCCCACAGCACGAAGGTGATGCCGGCGCCATGCCAGAGGCCGCCTAGCAACATGGTGGCCATCAGGTTGGCGTAGCGGCGCAGTGGGCCGCGGCGGTTGCCGCCGAGCGGGATGTAGAGGTAATCGCGCAGGAAGCGCGACAGGGTCATGTGCCAGCGGCGCCAGAACTCGATGATGGAAGTGGCCTTGTAGGGCGAGTTGAAGTTGAGGGGGAGCCTGATGCCGAACAGATAGGACACCCCGATCGCCATGTCCGAATAGCCGGAGAAATCAAAGTAGATTTGCAGCGTGTAGGCCAGTGCGCCGACCCACGCTTCGCCCATGGTGAGGCCGCGGGTGGCGGTGGCGGCGAATTGGAAGATGGGTGTTGCGGTGTCGGCCAGGTTGTCGGCAATGACGACCTTTTTGAAAAGCCCGATAGCCAACACGGTGAGGCCGATGGCAAAACAACTGGAGTTGAACTTGGTGATGCGCGGCCTGAACTGACAGATCAACTCGCGGTGGTGGACGATCGGGCCGGCAATCAGATGCGGGAAGAACGTGACGAAAAGCAGATAGTCCCCGAAGCTGTAGTCGGTTGGGTCGCCGCGGTACACATCGACCAGAAAGGCGATTTGCAGGAAGGTGAAAAACGACACGGCCAGCGGCAGGATCAGGTGTGGGACGGCATGCGGCCATCCTGTTAGACCCTGGGACCAGGTGGCGAAAATCCCGAGGTATTTGAAATTGAACAACAGCAGGAGGTTGGCGGCCACCCCGAGGGTGACCAGCGCGCGGCGTTTTGCCGGATTGGAGGAGCGGGCGATGGTATTGCCACACAGATAGTTCCCGGTGCAGGACAAAACGATCAGCACGAGAAACCACGGCGTCCAGGGTCGGTCAGCCTCGGGTTTCCACCAGGCATAAAAGACCAGGCTGCATGCGATGAGCCAGGTGGTGCTCCAACGCCAGTGGACACGCCCCAGCAGGAAAAATCCCGCCAGCGTCAGCGGCAGGAAAACCAGCAGGAAAGTATAGGTGCTGAAAAGCATGACGGGGTAGGAGCCTCAATAGTTCATGAAACGGCGTTCCACAAGGCCAATTCGCCGGCCGGTTCCCACGCAGGCACGCGTGTAAAGTTGAGGGGTAGAGGGTCTAGAAATCGCGGGGTTGTGGGGATTCGTGCCTGGGAAAACCACTGCGATGGCCGGATCATCGGCAATGGCGTGACAAATCGTTTCGCCGATCGCTGGAACCATTTGCTAACAAATGGCCGCCGCGTCCCAGCCGGTCCCGTTGGGGAGTCGGCATCCACGGGGTGTTCGTCGCTGGCGCGCCTCGACCCAAGGCTAGCGTCCTTGAAAAGCCAAAGATGTTGTCGTTAGGTCAAATTCTTCGTCTTGCGTCTTGCGTCTGAGGCGAAGCCTCGCTAGCTGCATGGACGCGGAGGAAAGGCACGGGTGCGTCCAGTTCGGTGGGGCGACGCTCATAGAGCGCCGCTACAAGGGCTTTTTCAGGCGCGGCGACGCTCACAGAGCGCCGCTACAGGGCTTTTTCAGGCGCTGCGACGCTCATAGAGCCGCCGCTACAGGGCTTTTTCAGGCGCTGCGACGCTCATAGAGCACCGCTACAGTGGCTTCTCATTCGCTGCGACGCTCATAGAGCGCCGCTACAAGGGCTTTTTCAGGCGCGGCGACGCTCACAGAGCGCCGCTACAGGGCCGTTACAAGGCTGCTACGGCCGATAGGCCTCGCGGTGGCGCAGGACATGGTCGAAGGCGGGTGGCGGGTGGCAGAGCCTGTCTAGCAACCCGTCCCAGGCCTCCAGGCCCTTGAGGATTTCCACCTCGATGCGGAGGAAAAACACGGGCACGTCCAGTTCGGTGGGACGGGGAAAGCGCACGGCGTCTTTTTCGGTGGTGAGGATGAGCTCCATGTCGCGCTCGACGCAACGCTGCATGAACTTGTCGATTTCCTTGCGGGGGAAGCGGTGGTGGTCGGGGAAACGGCGGCGGATTTCCACGCGGGCGCCGAGTTTTTCCAGGGCGCGCTCGAAATTTTCGGGCATGGCGATGCCGCTGATGGCCGCCACCCACTTGTCCTTGAGGAAATCGAGGGTGTGGCGCTCGCCGGTGAAGAGGTTTTCCAGATGGATCGGGCCGTGGGTACACTCGATGATCTCGGCGCTGCGGTTGTAGCGGCGCAGGCGGGAAACCAGCGTCTCATTGGAGCTGCCATCACACTTGGTAATGAGGATGTAACTGGCGCGGCGCAGGTTGCGCGGCGGCTCGCGCAGGGTGCCGCGCGGCAGCAGGGCCTCGGTGCCAAACGGCTCGCGGGCATCCACCAGCACAATGTCGATGGCATGGGCGAGGCGCAGGTATTGCATGCCGTCGTCGAGCAGGAGGGTGTCGGCACCGAGTTGGGTTACGGCGAAGCGGCCGCCCTTGACGCGGTCCTTATCGACGATGACGGCGACCCCTTCGAGGTTGCGGGCGAGCATGAAGGGCTCGTCGCCGGCGAATTTCGAGTCGAGCAACAATTTGCTGCCGGTGGAGACGATTTTGGGCATGTCCTCGGCAGGCAGCGGGCGGCCGTTGGGGCCGTTCCAGAGCTGTGGGCTGTCGAGTTTGCGGCTTTTGTAGCCGCGGGAGAGGATGGCGACGCGGCGGCCGCGGTCGCGCAGCGAGCGGGCTAGCAATTCGACGACGGGGGTTTTGCCGGTGCCGCCGACGGTGACGTTGCCGATGGAAACCACGAGGGTGCCGAGGTGGTGCTGGGCAATCCAGCCATTGCGGAACAGCCACAAGCGGGTTTGGACCACCAGCCGGTAGCCGCCGGAGAGCGTGCGCATCAGCAGGCGCGTCATGGCGGCGCGGAAGCCCTTGGCGCGCCCAAAGATCACATCCGATCCCCAGCGTTCGAGTTCCGCAAGCAATTCTTTCATCGGCTGGGGCGACCATGCGCCGGGACGCCAGGCCGGATCAAGCGCCAAACCGCGGCAGTTGCCGGGCGACCCGCACATTTCTCCAAAGTCCCTGCTTTACAAGCCGCAAATTGCCGCATAGTTTCGCCGCCCCATGATTCTAGCTGCAATTGAATGGCTCCCCATCATCATCAACCTCTTGTTGGTGGTCTTCGTCCTTGTCTGCCTGCTGATGACCCTGCTCATTCTGATGCAGCGGCCAAAACAGGAAGGCCTGGGCGCCGCATTCGGTGCCAGCGTGACCGATCAGGTGTTCGGCGCACGCACCACCAACGTGCTGCAGCGCGGCACCGTCTATCTGGGGTCCATGTTCTTCATCCTCAGCCTCACCCTGGCGATTTTGATCGGCCACCAAAACAAACAACGCGGCCTGACCCGTGACGTCAAACCGCGCCCCGCTGCCGAAAAACCCACCGCCAACACGCCGGTGGTGGTGCCCCCGGCCGCCCCCACCCCGCCCATCACCCCGGTGCCCGCTCCGCCCGTGACCCC
>TBL_comb47_HYPODRAFT_10006290_pt1 | contig 12871 bp, 8 predicted proteins | sample TroBogypolimnion_40_FD_10682 | JGI IMG/M metagenome (IMG submission 10682)
AGGGCCGCCTGGCCCTACGATAGGAGCCGTGAGTTCCCTCAGCCCCTTCCTCGAGGCCGCCAGCGGCCAAGAGCCCCGCCACACGCCGGTGTGGTTTATGCGCCAAGCAGGCCGTTCTCTCCCGGAATATCGAGCGCTGCGCGGAGAGGGCTCGATCCTCGAAGCCATCAAGACCCCCGAGATCGCCGCTGAAGTCACGCTCCAACCGGTGCGGCGCTACGGAGTCGACGCCGCTATTTTGTTCTCCGACATCGTGGTGCCGGTTGCCGCTATTGGCTTCGGCATCGACGTGATCCCGGGTCGGGGCCCAGTCGCAGAGCACCCTTTTACGAGTCGAAGCGACTTGACACGTCTTCGCCCTCTTGAGGTCGACCAGGACATCCCCTATGTCATCGAAACAGTTCGCCACGTAGCCGCTGAGCTCAACGCGCAGGACACGACGCTGATTGGCTTTGCCGGAGCGCCATTTACCGTCGCCAGTTATCTCGTCGAAGGTGGGCCCTCTCGCACCTTTACGAAAGTAAAAGCGCTGATGTATCAAGATCCCGAACTTTGGGATGATCTCGTTGCCGTACTCGCTGACCTCTCGATTACATTTCTCCGAGCCCAAATCAACGCTGGCGCTCAAGCACTCCAACTTTTTGACTCCTGGGCCGGTGCACTCAGCCCGAATGAATACGCTCGCTTCGCTTTGCCTGCAACCAAACATGTTCTCGAAAGCGTGAGCGATCTTAAGGTCCCGCGCATTCTCTTTGGCGTGGGAACCGGCGAACTGTTAGGACAAATGGCCACCTCCGGCGCCGACGTCGTCGGCGTCGACTGGCGCGTTCCCCTCGACGAAGCCAGTCGGCGCATTGGCAACCACCCGTTGCAAGGAAATCTCGACCCCGCCCTTTGTTTTGCACCCGTGGACGCCCTTGAAGATGCCACGCGCGACATACTGCGGCGCGGAGGCAAGGCCCCTGGCCATATCTTCAACTTGGGCCATGGAGTCCTGCCCGAAACCGACCCGGACATGCTCAAGCGCGTTGTTGATCTTGTCCACAATGAAGGACGAACCCTAGCCAAGGAGGCTCAGTGAACACCACCCCAATCGGCGTGCTCGTCATGGCCTACGGGACGCCAGGATCCCGCGAAGAGGTAGAGCCCTATTACACGAAGATCCGCCATGGGCGCCCTCCGACCGAAGAGCAACTTGCCGACCTGGTTCGGCGCTATGACGCCATCGGCGGGATTTCACCACTCGCTGAAAGAACGGCCGCTCAGGTATCTGGATTAGCCAGCGCCTTAGACAAGCGCTGGCCCGGAGCCTATGAGGTCCGCTTCGGATCGAAGTACACCGACCCAAGTATTGAAGCGGCGATCGAGTCCTTCGTTGCCGATGGAATCACGACGGTGGTCGCCGTCACCTTGACGCCCCACTCGGCGTCCATGGGTTCAAAAGAGTACCTTGACCGAGCCAAAGCGGCCATGGGAGACCGAGGGGCCATCATTTGTATTGAGCATTGGTATGACATGCCAGGATTTGCGGAACTCATGGCCGAACGGGTCCGCAGTGCCATCGACCAACTCCCCGATGGTCTTCAAGAGGCCCCACTGGTGCTGTTTACCGCGCACTCGCTGCCACAACGCATTCTTGAAGCTGGTGATCCCTACCCCGTTCAACTGGCTGAATCTGGTGCACAGATCGCCGAGGCGGCCCACCTCAGCAACTATGAAATCGCCTGGCAAAGTGCCGGTCGTACCCCGGACCCCTGGATTGGTCCCGATATTTTAGAAGTCATTGCTGAGCTTCCCGAACGCTCAGTGCGTGCGCTGGTGATTTGCCCCGTCGGATTTGTCGCCGATCACCTTGAGGTGCTCTTCGACATTGACATCGAAGCACAACAGCTGGCAAAGACTGTTGGGGTGGCACTGACAAGAACAGCATCGCTCAATGATGACCCTGACTTCCTCCGCCTCCTGGCCCAACGTGTCGTCGAGGCCGCCAACGCGTGATGGCCTTGGCGCAGCGCCCAGAGGTCGTCGTAATCGGTGCTGGGATTTCAGGACTTTGTGCGGCCTATGAGTTGACCAATAACGCCAATGAGATCTCGCCGCGTGTCACGGTCATCGACGCAGCGCACCGAGTCGGCGGGAATATTCAGCCGCTTGACTTTGGCGGCCGAGTACTCGATGGAGGACCTGATGGCGTTCTCGCTCGTCGGCCAGAGTTCCTTCAACTCTGCAGCGAACTTGGTATCGCCAGCGACATTGTCCCCATCGCCGCTCGAGGTGCTGCGGTCTATGCACGAGGAGTTTTGAGGCCCTTGCCAGACGGACTGGTCATGGGGATCCCCACGGACACCGCTGCACTGCAAGCATCGAAGATTTTAAGTCGACGTGGATTCCTGCGCGTCCTGAGAGACCGTTTTGCTCCAGTGCCATCGTCACGCGGAGTGCTCCAGGACCGAGCAATTGGGAATCTGGTTGGTACAAAACTTGGCAAAGAAGTTGTTGCCACCTTGGTTGATCCCATGCTCGGCGGTATCAACGCTGGACGGGTGAGCGAGATGAGCGCTGCTGCGGTTTATCCGCCGCTCCTGGCGGCCGCTCAAGAACGCGGCAGCTTGATGGCGGCGTTGAAAGCCCAATTGCCAACGCCACGTCAAGACGGCGCTGACGAGGAAGCCCCGGCCTTCCAAAGCCTTTACTCGGGACTTTTTTCCCTGGCCACAACGCTCAAGGATCTTCTCACTTCTCGAGGAGTGACCTTTCTGTTGGATACTGCGATCACTGATGTTCGCTACAACCCAAAGGTGGCTCCGTGTTGGAGCGTGAACTCCCTCGAGACGACCACTCGCGCAGACGCTGTGATCGTGGCCCTCCCGGCTGCTCGAGCTGCTGCGCTCCTCCGCGACCTCGACCAAGAACTTTCAGCGCTGCTTTCGACAATCGAAACAGCAAGTGTGGCCATCATCACGATGGAAGTTTCTGAAGGTACTCTGGCATTTCCAGAGACGGGGACTGGCGTGCTCGTCCCGCCTGAGACGCCCTTGCCGAATGGGGACTTTGCTGGCGAGCGTTTTCTCGTGACCGCGTTGACCTTTCTTGATCGGAAATGGCCGCATCTCAAAAAACCAGGAACCTTCTTGTTTCGCGTGCACATGGGACGAAGCGACGACGAACGCACCCTCACCATGAGCGACGAAGAACTCGTGGCCCGTGCCTCTGAAGAACTTCGACTCTTGACCGGTACTCCACCAGACTTACTCAACGTCAGCGTGACTCGTTGGCCAGCCTCCTTGCCCCAGTATCAGGTCAATCACCTCATGCGCGTTGCTGCGATCGAGCAGGGGGCCCAGCGGTCTCCCGGACTCTTCGTCGCCGGTAATTCGTACAGTGGCATCGGCGTTCCTGCGTGCATTGCCTCTGGACGTACTGCAGGAATCAACGCTCGCCACCTGCTTACCCAAGGGCGATAACACGGTGCGTCAACCACCGCTTCCCATTGCCGCACTCCAAAGTGCCGCAGTGGGCTTACTCGCAGGTGTCGTCGCCTCCGGCTCACTCCCCCCCTTTGGATTCTGGCCTCTTGGGCCCTTTGCGATTGCGGTGCTGTTGTTGAGTCTTGAAGAGCACCCCATCGGCCAGCGAACGTTCACCGCATTCTGCTTCGGTCTGGGATTGTTTGTCCCCTCGTTGTGGTGGGCACAACATTTCAACTGGTATGGCGCGCTTCTCCTGATGGTGGTCGAAGCTGCGTTCTTCGCAGCTGCTGGAGCAGCCATGACGCCAGATCGTGGTCGAACGATGAGCGCCATTGGCGCACTCGTTCTGGCCGAAATCGTGCGGGAGTCCTGGCCCCTTGGAGGACTGCCCATTGGTGGTCTTCCCCTGGGTCAAATTCACGGACCACTTTTTGACGTCGCTCGTCTCGCCGGTCCCTTTGGATTGATGATGGCCATCGTGGTGAGTGGCGCGGGGATTCGTATTCTGGTCACCGCGCTAGCGGCACGCAATACCTCGGGAACCGATATTGGTCTGCGCTTTGGCCTGAGCGCACTGCTGCTCGGTTCGGTTGTCGCCGGAGCGCTCTGGGGAGCGTTCGCTCCAGCGGGAGGATCGAGCCAGGGAACACGCAGCGTTGCGGCCGTGCAAGGAGGTGGACGGCGAGGAACGTCCGCACAACAAGTCGATCCGCTCAGTGTTACCCACGCACAATTGGCACAGATCCCTCACGTCCCGCACGGTACTGCATTGACGGTGCTCCCCGAGGACGTCGTCGGGCTCTCTGAGCCCTTGAGGCAATCATGGCAAAACAGGGTATTAATGCGCTGGGCCCGAGCGAAAGCAACCACTCTGGTGGTTGGCGTCACCACCCCTGTCGGATCCACGCAGTTCAATAACTTTGCTGCTGTCTACAACCCTCAGGGATCGCTTGATGCCACCGTCGAGAAGGTCCATCGCGTCCCCTTCGGCGAATTTATTCCTGCGCGCAATCTTCTCTCGCACCTCGCAAATATCTCGGGGGTTCCCCGCGATGCGGTCGTAGGGACAAGCAATGAGGTCGTTGCCACCCACGCAGGACGACTTGGAATTTTGATCTCGTTTGAAGTGTTCTTCTCGAGCCGCAGCGCCGACGAAGTACGCAACGGGGCACAACTCCTCGTGGTGCCAACGAATACCACGTCATACCCCTCTGACCAGATGCCCGCACAGGAACTGGCGGCCGCTCAACTTCAAGCTATGGAACGCGGGCGCGATCTCATCCAGGCATCACCAACGGGCTTCAGCGCAATTGTGAATCATCGCGGAGAGATCACCCAGCGCAGTGCACTCTCGTCACCAGCAGTCCTTTCGGGCACCGTGAACCTCTACGCAGGGCAGACGATCTACACCGACCTCGGCGATTGGCCCATTATCATTCTCTCGGCGGGCTTGATGATCGCCGGGCACCTCCGAGCTCGGCGAACGACTCACTCGTAATAGCCGGAGTGGATATAGACGCACGGAATCCCCTCTTCGACGTACATCGCGTGATTCTGCGGATCGTCCTCGAGGGCAAGTCGAATATCAAAGCCAAATGTTCGAAGTTCATCAACGGTATTTCTCTTGAACGACGTGACGTGGGAGTAGTCACCCCACTCGCGCATAATCAAAAGATCCCAGCGCAGCCCATAACGCTCGAGCCAGGCAACCGTCTGCGGTCGCACGCGCAGCGGCCGACCGGTCAACAAGATGACTTGGAGCGACGAATCCAGAAGCTCTAATAAGCGAACGATCTCATCGATGACCGGGTCATCGCCGCAGGCCTCGAAAAACGCATTCCAATCTCGGCGCCCGGCTTCAAGAAAGTGCTGACGACCAACGGCATCTGACAGAACACCGTCAATGTCAAAGACGACAGCCGTCCGCGGGTCAAGCCCTTCGGCGCGAAAGAGCCAATTACCGCTCAGATCAGGGTCGCTCATACGTCAACGATCCTACCGGGCAGCACCATGCTTCTCGGCCGAGGCCCCCGTGAGGTCTCTGGAGGTGGCACGATAGGAAAGCGATGAACGGGAAATTTTCTCTCTCAAAACCAACCAAAGTGACGGTCCCTTTAGGGGGACGAGTCCTGATCAAAAGCAACCTTGATTTAACCCGAGAGCCCTCCCCACGCTCAGAGCCTGCTCTTGACCAGTTTCTCGGCGAACTCAGCCGCTTCGAAGGACCCGGCGTCGTCATCGTTGCCGGAGGGCTGTTCGCCTCGTCCGACGAAGCTCGCCACGGCAGCACCGTCTTCAATCACTATGGTCAGTTTGGCCTCGCCATCACGTCATTCCTGAGCCAAGCAGGCCGCCAATTCATTGTGCTGCCAGGTGAGAAAAATGCCACATTGGCTGATCCGACGGAGAGTGGATTCCTCACCGATCTCGGGGTGACGATTGCCGAGAGCGTTGAGCTCCATGCCCACTGCGCAACGGGTGTCCAAAAGGTCATCGTGACGACCCAGTCACCTCTTGATGGCGACGTGGGTGGAGTCACTGAAAATCGAACCTGGCTCGAGGGGATTACTCACCTTGAGTCACCCGGAATGATGCGCCGGTTCATCAGTTCTCGGATCCTCTACCGCCGCCTGCGCAACTTCCTCTGGGTTCCTCCCGTCGTGGCGCTGGTGGTCGCTCTCTTCATTCACTTCACCTTGGTATCTCGCCAGCTCAACCGCATAGAAAACGCACGGACGCACCGTTTTATTTTTCGATTGGTCGATGCTCCATGGCACCTCCGCTTTCTCTGGGTGCTCGTTGCCGTCATCATCATTGAAGCCATCCTTGGCGTTCTTGTCACCGTCATCGCTCGACGCCTTTTTTCAAAACGGTCAAATGGATCTCCCGAGAACAAACGCGGGCGAATAAGCCACGAGGCCCCGGCAGCCTTTCTCGGAGCAAGCCCTGAAGCACTTGAACTGGCTCGATCGCTCTTGGCCGATGGTGCCACGGGGGTTGTCATCGGTGGGCTTGCCTCGGCATCGCTCACTCACCTGGACGCGGGGTTTCTCGCCGTCCCCGGATCGAGTTCACTTCTCGTGCGAGAGCACTTTGGCCGACTTGGCCTTCCGCCGGTTTTTCTCGAGCATCTGCGCAATGGAGAAATAACCCTCGAGGTGGGAGCGCAGATCTACGCTCACCTGGGCCTCTCTGATCGCCGACTTCACAGCGACGGATGGCTTGAGCGCCTTGTGGCGGGCCGCTGTGCCACGCCGACGCCACCAGAATCGACCGGCCATCAAGAAGTTGCTGAATGGCCACTCGGCGGGGCATGGCCCCCCGCGGCAAATCTTCCCTCAACACAGAATACGGCACGTCGAATTCGCCGAATCGGGGGAATCTCACTTTTCCTCACCGGTTTCCTCGATCTTCTCATTGCTGTCTCACCGCCGTTGCGCCAGCGACTCCACCATATCTTGAGCTATCTCCCACTCGGCATTTCGCAGACGGCAACCATTGCCATGGTGGCGGTTGGTATCGCATTGGTGATGCTCTCCCGAGGAATTTTCCGCGGCCAACGACGGAGCTGGTTCGTTGCGGTTGTCTTGCTCGCTACCTCGACGGCCCTCCATATTGCGCATAACGCAAATATCGGCGCTGTGCTCATCTCGTTGGTCGTGCTGATCTTTTTGCTCACCCAGCGACGGTGGTTTCAGGGCACCACGGACCGTGAGTCTTTGAAGAGTGCACTACCAATTCTCATGCTCATTTTGCTTGTTGCCATCGTTTCATCGTTCGTTGGCGTTGAGTTGACCAATATTCACAAAGGTCAACTCCCAACTTGGCCCCTTGTCCTTCTCGCTGTCAGCGAGCGACTCATTGGTCTCTCCAACCAGGCCCTGCCCGATCGCGTCGACGACTTTGTGTATCCCGCCATGTTGACCGTAGGAATCACGGTCGGAATCTCGATTCTTTATCTGATCACCCGGCCGGTCGTTGACCGTCGCCGGACAGAACTTGCGGGCACAGACATTCGAGAGCGCGCCCAGCAACGAGCTCGTGACATTGTGCTTCGCCACGGCAAAGGAACCTTGGATTACTTTGCCCTCCGTGACGACAAGGAATACTTCTTCTACGGTGACTCCGTCGTGGCCTATGCCGTCTTTGGTGGTATCGCTCTCGTCTCGCCCGACCCCATCGGGCCTGAGAGTGAGCGCGCACAGGTTTGGGCAGCCTTTCGCGCGTACTGCGATGTTCACGGCTGGGGCCCTGGCGTTATTGGAGGTGGCGAAGCGTGGTTGCCGATCTATGACGAATCTGGGATGCGCTACATCTACCTCGGTGACGAAGCAGTGGTCGACGTCCCAAACTTCTCCCTAGAGGGCAAGAAGATGAAAGGCCTGCGCCAAGCCTGCACCCGCCTTGAGCGCAACGGTTACACCGTTGAGTTCCTTGATCCTTCGGTGATCGAACCGGCCCGCGTTCCAGGGCTTGTTGAACTCATGAAGAAAAACCGACGGGGTGAAGAAGAGCGAGGCTTTTCCATGATGCTCGGTCGGCTCTTTGACCCACGAGACACGGGACTGCTTCTCACGATTGTCAGCGGCCCCGACCGCGAACCGGCGGCGATGTGTCAGTTTGTTCCCAGCAGCGCGATTAATGGCTACTCACTCGACTTGCTGCGCCGCGACCCCGGCGAGCACCCCAACGGACTCTTAGACTACGCCCTGTGTTCCACGATTGCCCACCTCAAGGAGCGCAACGTAACGGGACTGAGTTTGAACTTCTCAGCCTTTCGCTCAACACTCGATGGCGAAAAAGGTGACGGACTCACCCAACGCGTTGAACGGTGGGGGCTCCGTCGACTCTCTACGATCCTGCCCATCGAAACACTCTGGAAGTTCAACGAGAAATATCATCCCAACTGGCTCGCTCGCCACTTAGTCTTTGCCTCTCCCGAGTACTTTGTCCCCACCGTGGCGGCTGCGTTGCGAGCAGAGGCGCTCACGGAGCTCCCTGTCGTGGGTCGGTTCATGATGCAAGATGTAGCAAGTCGAGCAGGAACCATTGTTCCCGAGGAACTTCTCGCTGGGCTTCCGGTCTCTCAGCCAGACGATTCAGCGCGCTGAGCGGCGAGCCACCGCCGCAGCCAATTCATCGGCCGCGGCGGGATTGAGTTCGAAGTACATCGAGGGTTCAGCGAGTTCGAGTTCCACCACCACGGGACCCGATTCACTTGGCAACAGGTCGACGCGAGCATACAAGAGCGGATCCGTCACACCACAGTGATCCATCGCCACGTGAAGAGCCTCTGCGGCAAGCCTGCGCTCGTCGTCGGAGGCCTCTCGAAGCGTTACCAAGCCACTCATGAGATAGGCCGTTCGGTCTTCTTTCTTGGCGTTTAAGAGTGGCTGTTTTTCGATCGCGTGCGTGAAGCGACCGTCGACGTAGAGCAGGCCGATCTCTCGCTCGGTCTCCACCATCTCAAGATAGGGCTGGACGAGGACTTCGCGGCCAAGGCCTAAGAGTTCTGCGATGTGCACCTTCGCCGCGGTGACGTCACCCGCGTCGAAGCGCTCAACACCACGCGCCCCTGCACCCACGGTCGGTTTCACCACGAAACGCGCCGAGTCGGGGACGACCAACTCGTCGGGGGAATCCACGATCGTGCTCGGCGTCACCGGGATCCCTCCGGCCTCGAGGTCGAGGAGATAGCGCTTGTCCGCGTTCCAGGTCAAGATCGGCGCGGGATTTTCGATTCGCTCAATGCTGGTCACCCACTCAACGAATTCTTGGTGGTGCTCGGTGTAGTCCCAGGTAGTGCGCACAACAACGAGATCGAAGTCGTCCCACTGGACACTGGGGTCGTTCCAAATGACCGATGTCGGGATCAATCCAGCGTTGACCAGAGCGGCCGTGGTCAGCTCTTGTTCTTCGTCAGTGCGTGGATGTTCTGCACACGTGGCAACGCCGATGCGCTCCCCTGTCATTAGGCCAAGAAGAGTTGTGCCGCGCTGTGCGCGAAGTCCAGCAGTGGGCCAGGAATCACGCCAAAGAAGATCGTGGTGGCCACAGAAAGCACAATCGCAATCCCGCTCAAGAGCGGAACACTCACTGCGGGAATCGTGGCAACGCTTTGGCCCTCAAGCAACAACGTGGACTGAGCGTGACGCGTCTGAGGATTAACCTGCGAAGAAGGAGTGTCGGTTGCATCTGCTTCGTCGGAGCCCATATAGGCCAGGACAACCACTCGCAAATAGAACGCCACCCCGATCGCTGCGGCGATCATGGCCACGAGGGCCAACGGCCAACTCCCGCCATTGATCGCCGCCGAGACAACACCCAACTTGGCAAAGAATCCAGAGGTGAAGGGAATACCCGCCTGCGCCAACAACAGGACGGCCAGGGCGCCGCCGAGCCATGGTTGGCGACGAGCGAGCCCTCGATAGCGGCCGAGGTCGTGATCGCTGTCCCCATCGCCACCGAGCACCGTCACAATGGCAAACGAACCCACCGTCATGACTGAGTACGCGAAGAGGTAAAACAGGGCAGCGGACGTCCCGGCCAGCGTCCCCACTTCAACACCGATCAAGATGTAGCCCGCGTGGCTGATCGAGGAGTAGGCCAACATGCGCTTTACGTCACGCTGGACAAGAGCCACAACGGCACCTAAGAGCAACGTGGCAATCGCTAAGGCGTAAAGAATAGGTTTCCACGACGCTGATTGAGAGTTCATGGCGGCAATCGCCACGCGAATCAGTGCAGCAAAACCGCCGACCTTTGCCACCGAGGCCATAAATCCCGTAATGGGGCTCGGTGCACCTTGATAAACATCTGGCGTCCAGACGTGAAACGGAACAGCCGCAATCTTGAAGGCAAATCCAACGAGCACGAGGGCGAGACCTGCATCAAAAAGACCAGGATGAATGAGCTGGTTTTCTGAGAAGAAGTTTGCGATCTGGCCGAGGTTGGTTGATCCCGTTGCTCCGTAGACCAACGCGATGCCATAAACGAAAATGGCCGAAGAAAAACCACCGAGGATGTAGTACTTCAGCGCCGACTCCCCCGACTCTCCACGAAGGGGGTTAAAGGCCACCAAGACATAGAGGGCAATCGAAAGGATCTCAAGAGCTAAAAAGATCACGATGAGATCGTTCGCTTGGCCCATCATCACAGCACCAGAGGCGGCGATCATGGCCAAGATGTGATACTCCGACGACTCAATCCCTTCGCGCTTCAAGTAGTCGTGTCCCACCAAGACTGAAAGGATCAAGGCGCAGAGCACGGTGACCCCAATGAAGGTCGAGAACCCATCGAGAACAATGGCGTGCGCGATGGTTGTCTCGGCTCCTTGCGCCGAGATTCTCCCCCACTGCACGAGCGCCGTCACGAGAGCTGCAACAGAGAACAGCATGGTGATGGCGGTGGCGATGTTTCGCTTAAGTCCACCTCGCACCATCGACGTTGCGAGCAAGACGACGAGGGCCCCACCAAGAAGGACTAACTCGGGAAGAATCGCCAGGTAGTCAATGGATGGAAGCGAGAATGAGGTGCTAGCAGCCAGAAGCATTATTTCCCTCCTCCTTGATTAATAACGCCGACATGTTGTCCCGCAGAGGTTGGGAGGCAGGTGTGATGCGGCGGGCAGGTGGCCAAGGTGATGTAGTCAAGCGTTCGTTCAACCGATGGCGTCATCCGATCAAGGAAGGGCTTCGGGAAGACCCCAAGGACAACAATCAAAATGATGAGCGGTGCAATCACAAGACGCTCGGGGTAGGTGAGGTCACGCACCTTGGCGTTCTCGCCTTCAGCTTTTCCCTGGAAAGAACGTTGATAAGCCCACAGAAGATAGATCGCTGCTACCACGACACCTAGCGTGGCCACCACCGCCCACCACTGGTGGGTAAGGAAGGTCCCGATGAGCACCAAGTACTCCCCGACAAAACCAGCAAGCCCTGGCAAGCCGATCGAGGCCATCATCACAACGGTAAAGACCGCAGCCAACACCGGTGCCGGCCCTTGAAGTCCGCGAAGTTGGCGAATGTCGGATGTGCCTCGCCGCTGAGCAATCATGCCGATGATCAAGAAGAACGCTGCGGTAATAATTCCGTGGCTCAACATGAGAAACACGGCACCCTCGAGACCTTGCGTCGAGAGGGCAAAGGTACCCAAAATGATGAAGCCCATCTGCGCCAGCGACGAGTAGGCCACCAAACGCTTCAGGTCGTTCTGGCCACAGGCCACGAGTGCGCCGTAGAGAATGCCAATTGTGGCCAAGGTCAATAACACCGGTGCCGCAACTTTGATGGCATGGGGGAAGAGCGCCAGGTCGAAACGAATCATGCCGTAAGCGCCAAGTTTTGCCAACACCGCCGAGAGCACCATGGCCACACCGGCTGGTGATTCACCGTAGGTATCAGGTGACCAGGTGTGAAATGGGAAGAGCGGAGCTTTGATCGCAAAGGCAACCGTAAACGCAGCGAGCAGCAGCACGCCCGCGGTCCCCGAGTAGTGCGTGTTCATCAGGTCGATGAGATTGAAGGTGAAGACCCCCGTTTGTTGTTGGTGGAGGTAGGCCACAAACAAGATGCCGACCAGCAGGAATGCTGACCCGGCGAAGGTGTAGATAAAGAACTTGGTCGCCGCTGCTGCTCGTCGCTGTCCACCCCAACCGACGATCAAAAAGTACGACGGAATCAGGGTCAACTCAAAGAACAAGAAGAACAACACAAGATCCAGCGAGACAAAACTACCGATACAGGCGGTTTCCAATAACAACATCCATGCCACATACGCTTTGGTCTTACGATGCTCATTGGCCCCCAAAAGCGCTATCGGTACGATCAGTGCTGTCAGGCCAACCAAAAACAATGAGATGCCGTCGACACCGGTGAACCACGAGATTCCCAACGATGACGCCCATGAGTGGTTCGTGACGAACTGATACCCACCAGCGGTTGTCGAGAACGCAGCGCCCATGGCAATCGTGAGACCCAGCACGACCAGCGAGACCGCCACACCAATCCAGCGAGCAATATTTTTCTGTGCTTCTGGAATAACGGCAACAAGGAAAGAGCCGACGAATGGAATCGCGAGCAGAAGAGGAATGTAGGGAAACGAGGATGATTGAAGAAAGCTATTCATGGCTTAGAACACCCTCATCAAGATGAAGACCAAGAGTGCAGCCATGCCGCCGGTGATCAACAGTGCGTACTGGCGCACTTGCCCGGTTTGAATACGGCGCAAGCGCTGTGCACTCTGCACTGCCAGACCACCCACGCCATTAACTGCTCCGTCCAATATTTTTTCGTCGATCGTGGTCGCACTAAAAAGCGCCAGCGCCGTCCCAGGTCGCCCAAACACCGTGTCGTAAAAATCATCCCAGTACCAGTCGTGGGTCAAGAAGTCGGGCTCAAGGT